>ERZ780212.336-NODE-336-length-48714-cov-3.614850_pt1 | contig 48714 bp, 41 predicted proteins | sample MGYA00511364_ERZ780212 | MGnify/ENA primary metagenome ERZ780212 (study PRJEB29588, sample SAMEA2147991) | human gut metagenome | biome: human gut; feature: human-associated habitat; material: faeces | place: Denmark | collected 2008/2010 ... | reverse complement strand
GGCCTGGTCTTTTCGACTGCTGGATTTTCATAAAAGTGAGCGCATGTCTACCGGTTTGGCGGGGTCTCGGTTCACCTGAGGCGTGGGTTATGCAGTTGTCAGAATCTGAAGCCCAGGGCGGCAGTCCACCAGTGTCCGAAGGAAGACTCAGTGTTGATATGTGTTTTATGATTGTGCCGGGGTGGAATCTGGTGGATTTTATCTACATTTGTCTTGCGGAATCAGAAATGTCAGGAGTATGGACTGGAGGAGAGGATGGAAAGAGTTGGGGGACATGGTATGGCCGAGGAAGTGTGTGGTGTGCGGTGAGTTTCTACAGACGGATGAGCGGTATGTCTGCGCGGAGTGTCTGGCGGATATGCCGCTGACTTATTTCTGGACCTGGAGGGAGAACCCGGCGGAGCGGATGCTCTGGGGACGGACTTATCTGTACGGAGTGGTCTCCCTGTTCTATTATTCGTATGACAATGACTATAAGGAGTTGCTTCATCAGGTCAAATATGGCGGTGATGTCGCCCTGGGCCGCTGGCTTGGGGAGATGTTGGGCCGTTATATGCGCGACAGTTATCCGTCTCCGGAAGTAATAGTACCGGTTCCGCTGCACTGGAGACGGAAATGGAAACGTGGTTATAATCAGGCAGAAGTCATTGCACGCGGTCTGGCCGACGGACTTGGTGGCCGACCAGTGGAAACCGGACTGCTCCGGCGCGGGAAGTACGCTGTGTCACAGACCCGGATGCACGTGGGGAACAAGTGGGAGAATGTCTCGGGTGCCTTCTCGCTCAATCCGAAGGCCGACTTGGATGCTTTCCGTGGCCGGCATATCCTTCTGGTGGACGATGTGCTTACTACCGGCGCCACAGCCGAGGCCTGCTGGGACGTGCTCCGTGTGATTCCTGATATAAAGATATCCTATGCCAGCGTAGCTTTCGTACAGCGTCCCGGCTAGAGTGTCAGCGGATGCTTAGATACGAGTGGAAGCGGCGGAGGCCTTCTTCGACGTTGGCGCGGGGGCAGGCCAGGTTCCAGCGCATGAATCCCTCGCCTTCGGGACCGTACATGGTGCCGGCATTGATCCACAGCTTTGCTTTACTTAGCAGTTCCTTTTCCAGATGCTCTGACGTCATTCCCAGACAACTGCAGTCCATCCATGCCAGATAGGTGCCTTCAAGTATGGTAATGGGAAAGTCAGGCAGATTCTGCCTGCAGAAGTCTGTCATGTAGTCGTAATTGCCCTTGATGTGCTCCATTAGCTGGAGCAGCCATTCCTCTCCTTCGCTGTAGGCGGCTTCCGTGGCCACGACCCCGAAAGGATTGACGTCGCACACTTCGTTTATATTGATCGCCTTGTCTATCCTGTTGCGTATGGCCTCGTCCTGACATACTATGTTTGCTATCTGTAGACCGGCTATGTTGAAGGACTTGCTGGGCGATATGCAGGATACCGTGTGTCTCTGAAATTCTTCACTGATGGATGCAAAAGGAGTATAGGTGTATCCTGGCAAGGTCAGCTCGCAGTGTATCTCGTCTGATATGACTATGAGACCGTGTCTGAAGCAGATGTCCCCGAGTCTGGTGAGCTCTTCTCTGGTCCACACTCTTCCGGCCGGGTTGTGTGGGTTGCAGAGCAGCATCAGTTTCACTGCCGGATCGGCGGCTTTGCGTTCCAGGTCATCATAGTCCATCCGGTAGGTGCGGTCCGCATAGATGAGAGAGGAGCTCAGGACCTCGCATCCGTTGTTGCGTATCGATGAGTAGAAGCAGTTGTAGACGGGCCCTTGTATCAGTATCTTGTCTCCTGGAGAGGTCATGGCCTTGATGATGGCCGATATGGCGGGAACCACTCCTGTGGTGTAGACAATCCAGTCTTTCTCGATCTTCCAGCCGTGTCGGCGGTCGAACCAGCCTATGATGCTTTTATAGTAGGAGTCGGGAACCCTGGTGTATCCGAATATCCCGTGTTCCACTCTGCGGCGCAGAGCCTCGGTGACGGCCGGAACAGCACGGAAGTCCATGTCCGCCACCCACATGGGCAGCACGCCGTCATCCGCCGCGCTGTCCCACTTGACTGAATTGGATTCACGCCTTGAGACTATTTCGTCGAAATCGTATCTCATTGTATGTCTGTTGTTTCTATTATGCAGTCAGCCGGAGCCTTGATATTCTCGTCAAGCGTGACTGAACCTATGGATCCGGCTTTTATGTGACCCGACATGGGGTTCTTGATGTTGGTTATGCTGCCCCTGATGTCGGCTTTGAGGGTGGAGTACTCAAAAGCGCGGTCGCAGGCGGGATCAAAGGTGCAGTTTTCCAGTACCAGATCGTGGGCGTAGCAAAGTGGCTGCTCGCCGCTGATGTGGCAGTTGACCAGACGCAGGTTGCGGGAGTGCCAGCCGAGGTACTCACCGTTGAGCTCCGAGTCGTAGATAGTTACGTTCTCAACTTCCCAGAAGGCGTCTTTCGTGGTAATTCTGGCATTATGTATCTCCGCGTTCCTGACGTATTGGAATACGTATTTGCTGTCGCTGACGAGTCCGTCCACGTAGATGTCACGGCTTAGCATGAAAGGGTAGGTGCCGCCATGCAGCCTTAGATTCCTGATGTTGATGCTCCGGCACTTCCAGAAAATCTCATCGGCATCGTTGATCTCCACGTTTTCAATATCTATGTCGTTCATCTCGCGGAACATTTTCGGGGCATCGATGATGGTGTCCTTCATCTTCAGGTGGTCGCAGTACCAGAGGGCCGAGCGTCCGCCAACGGCGAAATAGCAATTCTCGATGGTAAAGCCGTGTACGTGCCAGAAAGGATAGTTGCCTTCAAAACGGCAGTTGGTTGCTATGATGTTGCTGCACTCTTTTATGCCGGACTCTCCTTCCAGGATGGTTACGTGGTCCAGATGCAGGTCGTGAGAGGCGAACAGAGGTCTCTCTCCTCCGAATTCCTTGTCTTTTATAAGTTGCATGGCGGTATGTGTTTTATCAATTTCCATGCCGCAAAAATACACCGTCTCATCTGTCCGACTGTATATGCTTGGCGGAGAAACTTACCCTATTTACAGTTTCTAAGGAAAGAATTTTATATTTTTGCACAATTTTATAATCTGATAAAAATATGAAAAAATCCCTGATTGCCGCCTCTGTGGCTTTTTGCTCCTTGTCTGCAGCATTCCTTATGGTAGGATGCGGCTCCTCAAAAACTGAATACGAGCCGTATGCGGTTCTTGCGCCTGTCTCATTCGCGGAGGACTCCGCCGGTTGGGAGGGAGTGGTCTCCGGCCTGCAGAGGATGCATGAGGCGCGGGTAATGCGTTTCAAGAGTACTCCCATGGAAATGGAGGCTCAATTAAAGGAGTTCAATCCCAGGTATGTGGCAGTGGTGGACGTGCCGGAGAACATAGGCCGGGACTATGTGATAGAACTTAACCGGATGAGCCGCAGGATGGATGACGATCCCTATGCGGATTTCCTTTGGGGTATAGTCACCGGCTATGATGCGGCAGCCGCGCAGAGGATGGTGGACAATTCCGTTGAGCCGATGGTGATACGCAGCGGAGTGGGAAGTATCAAGGAACTTGAGTCGGCAAAATGGTTTGACAAATATGCCTTCGTGGATGATCACGTAGTGGGGATGTGTGGAGAGAAGAAGTCGGGAGAGGACTCATTGACATATAAGGAGATTGCTTACAGGACTGACATGGCCGGGGCTAATGAGTACATCCGGGAGTTTGTGGAGAAACGTTTCGGGAAAGACGTGCCGGATGTGCTGCGGCAGTTTTTGGAGTATTATGAAGGCTATGAGCCGGATCTTGTGGTAACGGCTTCCCATGCGACGGAAGAGAATCTGGAAATGCCGGGCTCAGTAGGCAATATCCGCTGCCGCGACGGACGTCTGTACGTGGATTACCCTGGCGAGCAGCGTTTCGTCAACGACCGCGACAGCCGTATGGTATATCTGCCTATAGGCAATTGCCTGATAGGAAATATGAACAATACCCGGGGCAGCATGGCGGCCGCGTGGATGAACAGTCAGCAGGCTACGGCTTTTGCAGGGTATGTTGTGACTACCTGGTATGGCCGTAATGGATGGGGAGGCTTGAAATACTTGATAACCAATCCTGGCCGTTATTCAGTGCCCGAGGCCTTCTTCATGAACCAGCAGGACATGATGGCACAGATGGCTGCGTGGAAAGATACCCTGACCACGGCTCCGTTTGATTACGATGCAAATTATTTCGAGACTCTGCCGTCAGAGCTGGTACGGATGGCGGCTCCTGACACACTGTCGGAGGATGAGCTGTTTTTCTGGTTCGGTTTCTGGCATGACCGTGACGTGCTGGCTTATTATGGCGACCCCAAGTGGAACGTGCGAATGCAGGAAGTACCGGGCGAGACAGATTTTACAGTCACTTCCCGGATGCAGCGGCTCTCTGCCGCGGAGGCTTCCGCCACCGGTGCCTCGCGCAAGTGTGTGATTACCGTAGAGACATCTCCTGATTTCAGTCTACGCAGGATGCAGGGCGACGGTTTCAAGGAGGAGCATGTCCTGGATTTGCCGTTCAGTTATTTCTTCCCTCATCGTCTGGACAATCCCCGTCTGCCCGAGGGTGAGACCCGCGAGATTGTCGTGGATGAGAATTTCCTGCTGCTCTACAATCCGGCATTCGAGCCTGGCCGTACTTATACGATAGAGGTCTTCTGTGACTGATCTTTGCGTTGATGCCGGTTTTTCTTTGTCCGTTTCCACCACAGCCAGTATCCGCTTAAAGGCAGTATGCCTCCGAGCAGGGCGGCGATGAAATACAGGACTTTCGTGACGATGCCACCCCAGCTTCCGGTATGCAGGGCGTAGAACAGGCCTCTCAAGGTCCTGGCTTGCTCCGGTGTATCGTTTCCGAAGAGTGAGTAGGCGGCATCACGGTACCATCCGAACGACCACGTGAGTCCGGTGAGAGCCATTATCAGTAGAAATATTGTGCAATAGAAACCGAGTGTCACGTGGCTGTCGTACCAGAACCGGCGCCAGCCTTTCGTAACGGATATGCTTAGGCGGCTCTTAAGTGCCTTTCTGTTGCGTGGAATCCATATAATCAGTCCGCTGATGAGGATGACTACCATTACAAGGGTAGTGACGCCGATGATGACCTTCCCGACCGACTTCTGCCCTTTGGACGGCGGCGGATCCAGCAGCCAGCGGTGGATCTTCTTTACAGTCTGGAAGAACGGATAGGATTTGATCCAGCCTTTCACCTCACCTGTGTAGGGGTCTACACTTAGCTGTCTTCTTCCGGTCTCACGGAAGGAGGCGAAGGCGGCCTCATGCGGATTGTCGGAAATCTTAATGGATGTAAGATGAAGCGAGTCGGCGGCCCAGGTCATAATACCTGCCTCCAGAATGGAGGGAGACAGGGGGTGTGCTCCCTCCGATGGAGGTGTTACGGTATACAGTTCCCGCTGAAGGGCCCGTGTGATATCCCGCTCGAATACCAAGGCTGCGCCTGACAGGCAGATGACGGAGATTACAAGACCCAGCGGCAGTGAGAGCCAGAGGTGTATGTTGCGGAATAGCCGTCTCATTACTGAGCCTGGGTTGAGAGTTTGCCAAGTGCCGATACGGATATGGCCTCACTGACTTTCAGACCGGCTTTCGCCTCTCCTGTGGCGGGATCGATGCAGTAAATGGCCGGATCAGCTCCGTCAGTGGTCGTTATGGGTATGTAGGCCAGTCCGTTGTCACTGTACGGTGTGCCTATGCTGGAGAGAATTCCGGCATCAGGCAGACCTGTAACCACGGTAAGTGTGCCTTCCTCGCCCTTGAATACCGCAAGCTCGTTGCGGGGTGCGCTGGTTCCGGACATGTTCTCAGCTCCCTCGCTGTACATCTGGAGCAGGAAGTAGTCTCCGCTGATATGCCAGCAGCGGAACATGGGGTTGTTGTTGCCCAGTTCCTCCAGGTTGACATAATAATTGGGATCAAATGTGCTCTCACCGGCATTGATGCGCACTACTCCGGAAGGCAGCTTGCCCTGTACGCGGTCGAACTGGGTGCCGTCGTTGTTGGTTACGGGCGTGGTGGTCGTGCGTCCGTAGCCGGGGGAGAATACGTAGAGGTCCCCGTTGTCGGCGGCCCAGATGGTCTGGTAATACTGCGAGCGCATGCGGCCGCTTGCAAAGCCTATCTTGCCGGTGCGGGCTATGACCGGGGTCTCGTTGAAATTGTCCCCGCTGTAGATTGCCACGAAGGCGCTGTCAGGATACTGTGTGGTGGGGATCATGCCGGCGGTGTACTGTCCGGAACCGCTGCCGCCGCTGCCGTTGGCCACATAGCCGGGGTCAACTATGGCCCACGGATAGGTGTTCACGCCGTAGTGGCTCATGCCCATCGGGACGACGGATGTGTAAAGTTTCCCGTTGGCCTCCACGAATCCCGCGAAGCTCACCCGCTCACCGTTGCCGAGGAAGTTCTCCGCGATGTGGCTGCCGGTGGTGCTTGTCCCGTCTGTCACGCTCAGATAGTTGAACTGGAGATAGTAGGCATAGTTGCCCTCCGCGTCCTGTTCGTTGTTGCCTGCGTTGGTCGAGGCAGTGATGACATTGTCGCCCCATGTGCCGTAAGTGGTGGTGCGGTTGAAAGTGTACTGGCGGTCCTCGATGACCCTTCCGTCATTTCCTAACTTGAATGAGAAACCTGTACCCTGGTTTCCGTCATTGTACTGGAATCCGAAGAGGTAATGCTCGCCGTAGTAGATCCAGTTCGATGCGGACTGGGTCTCCCAGCCATTGCCGGCGGGGGTTACCGCTCCTTCCTCCAGCGATTCAGCGGATATCAGATAGGTGGCCGACTGGTCCTGGCTTCCGGCCTCGGCCACTATGACGTAGCGGCTGATGGTACCGGTGCCTTCGCCGTTGTCCGGACCTGGTGCGGGGGTGTTGTTCTCCTCGCAGGCTGTCATCAGGATGCAGCCGAGAGAGAGGGCGGCAAGCGCCCTGGGGAAAATGCTTTTCTTCATTGTCTTATTTTTTGATTATCGATTGTGTCATGTTTTGTCCAGCTTCCGAAATACACCCGCAGTTTGGCGTAAAAGGCCCTTCCGGCTTTCTGCAGGCTGAAATTGTCGTACAGTTTCTCGTTTGTGAGATTGCGGCATTCCAAGGAGATGTTGTACCGTCCGTCCTGTATCGAGTAGCTGATGCTCAGGTTGTGCGACAGCTGTTCTGGCACTACGCTCTTGGAGGCCGGGTCTCCGAAACGTTCCCAGTACAGGGGAAAGTCGTGCTGGTAGTAACCGTCGTAGCTGACTGTGAGCACGTTGCCTTCGGCTCCAAGACCGTACCACGAGAACGTGGCGTCGAAGCTGGCGAACATGTATGGCAGGTTGGGCATGCGCTGGCCGTAGGTCGCACTCTCCTGCATGGAGTTGCCGGCCACGTAGCGCTCGTTGTCGCGCACGTTGATGTTGTTGAACGTGCCGCCTATGCTGAGCCAGCGGGAAAAGCTGTAACGTGCAGATATGTTGTAGCCGACTGTCCTTACCCGCCCGTGGTTCTCGTAGAAGCCGTAGCTCATGCCGCTGACCGTGCTCAGCCCTCTCTGGATATAGTCCCTGGTGTCGCGGTAAATAAATGTACCCTCCATGTAGACGGCGTGCTTGTGGAACTGGCGGTTGAAACTCAGGTTGAGGTTCACGTTGTGGCTGTTCTCAGGACGCAGGTCGGTCTTTCCGGCTTCCAGGTCCTCATCTCCGAACAGCTCGTCGGTGGTGGGCAGGCGATAGGCTTTCTCATAGGAGAGTTTCACCTGCAGGCCCTTGATGATGAAATATGTGCCGGCCGCTCCATATCCGAAGGCAATGGTTGTGCGGCTCATGTTTACGTAGTTGCCTATCCCGTCGCTGCTTTGGGAGACAGGTCCCTGGTTGTACTGGTTGTAGTATTTGCCGAAGGCCGTAACGCTCCATCTTTTCGATGGCGACAGCATGTACGACAGGCCGGTGATGTTCTTGCGGGTCAGTTTCGGGATGCTGAAATCCGAGAGCTGGGAGCTGCCGTCCACCTTGGAGCGGGTGGTACGCCTGAAGGAACTGGATACGTGGTTGAGGGTGAAGGTATGGGCCTTGCCGAGGCGGTAGTCGGCGGTGGCGGTCACATTCCAGTTGGTGTTCTTTGATGTGTTGTCCTGATAGGACTGCTCGCCGCGGCTTCCTGTGTACTTGCGCTCTCCGAGCCAGTTGTATTTGTACGACGAGGTGTCTATGTTCATCGTGATGTTGTGGTTGTAGTTGGCGTTCAGCCTTATGTCCAGTCCCTTGACGAACAGGTCCCGCTTGCTGTATTCGAGCGACGGGACGAAAGAGTGGCCTCTGCGGTGTTTCTCGCCGAAAACAATATACTGGTACACGCCGGTCTGTATCTCCTTGTAGAAATGCGAGTAGTTGAATCCGACCATCAAGCGGTCAGCCCATGACTTGCCGGTCACTCCTATCTTTCCTATGGCGGCCTCGTTGTGGAACTGGTCGTTGAAACGTCTTACGTGGTAGATCTTGTTGCGGTCTGTACTTTCCGAGACACCGTCGTCACCGAACTCTGTGATGTAGCTGTCGATCCAGTAACTGTTGTCCGAGAAATTCTGGAAAGCGTTGATCTCGTAGGTCAGGCCGTTGCGGAATGTCTGGTTGAAGTTGACATACGATTTGTGCGTGTTGAACGAGCCGTAGGTGTAGGATGCGTCCAGACTCCAGCCACGGCGGCGTTTTTTCGTGACAATGTTGATGACACCGCCCAAGGCATCCGTACCGAAACCTACTGGCACCACTCCTTTGTACACTTCTATCCTTTCTGCGAAATTGACCGGTAAGTTGTTGATGTCAAGAGCTGTACCCGCTCCTTCCTGCGGCACTCCGTCGATAAATATCTTTACGTGTTTGCCGGAGAAACCGTCCAGCGACAGCTGCGCGTCCGAGCCTACGCCTCCAGACTCGCGTAATTTGAGTCCGGGAAGCTGGGTCAGAGCCTCGCCCAAGCTCCTGCTGGTGTTGTGCATTTCCTTGACGTTGAGGTCCTGCGCGTTGAAAGCCGAGCGCCGTACATGGCTCGACCTGTTGGAGACCACGACCACTTCGTCCAACTGATGTCTGTCGGTCTTGAGCTCAAAAGTCCTCATCGCGACGTTCTTGCCTGTGAGTGTCACTTCCTCTTCAAAGGTTTCGTACCCTACAGCCCTGATGACTAGAGTGTATGTTCCGGCCGGTGCTTTCAGGTGGAAAATGCCTTTTGTATCGGGGATGCACCATAATTTCGTCCCTTTAAAGTAGATGTCGGCGAATTCTATCGGGCTCTTGTCTTCTGCGGATATGATTTTACCGGACAGTCCGGTCATTTCCTGTGCCGTGGCAGAGATATGCATCAGTATGCAGATCAGTGTGAGGACGCAGTATTTATTCATTTATATAAGGTTTCAAGATTTAATTTTCAAATTGCGCTGCAAAGGTATGGCTGTGCCTTTTACGCCGCAATCGCTAAAAATGGAGATTATTCCGTGCAATTCCCGCCATTTCATCCCTATTTGTTGGTAATGGGAGAAACTTTTTATATTTGCGCGAAACATTGATACTGCGACCGGATGAATACCGTATGGATAGTGATGCCGATTCTTATCGTGCTGATGTTCCTGCTCGGAACAGACCTTAATGCCAGAGCCTTTGCGGACGTTGCCCGCAAGCCCCGCGCCGTGCTCCTCGGCATGCTGGGGCAGATAGTCCTGCTGCCGCTGCTGGCTTTCGGGGTGGCCTCGGTGCTGGACCTCAGTCCCGTCTACTTCATGGGACTGGTCCTGGTGGCCTGCTGTCCGGGAGGCAGCTCCTCCAATGTGTTCTCGATGCTGGCCCGGGGGGATGTGGCCCTGTCCGTGACCCTGACCGCGATAAGCAGCGTGATAACCCTGTTCACCCTGCCGGTCATCATGGAGGTGGTGTCCCGCTTCGTGTCGGAACAGTCGGGGGTGGATGTCAGCCTGCCGGTGGGCAAGCTTGTGGTCCAGAACCTCGTGCTGCTCTTCGTGCCGATTCTGGCCGGAGCCCTTTTCCGCCGTTTCCGTCCGGAGGCCGCAGCCAAGGTGAGCAGAGTCCTCGGCAAAGCCGCATTTCCGGCCTTGATGTTCCTCGCACTGGTATTTTTCCTGCAGTATCCCCGTGAGATAGTGGACAACCTGTCCGTCCTCGGGCTGGCCGCCGGCGCCCTCATCCTGCTGGCCATGCTATGCAGCTCCCTGCTTTCCAGGCTCGGAGGCTCCACTCCTGCCGTCCGCCGCACCATTGTCATAGAAGTCGGAATGCAGAATGCCGCCCAGGCCATTGCCATAGCCACTTCACCGTTTATCTTCAACAGCGGTGAGATGGCCATACCCGCCATCATATATGCCCTGCTGATGAATGTGATACTGTTGACTTACGTTTTCGCCATACGCCGCAGGACTGTGAGGGCCGGGGAGGGCTCTTTGGTATGAGCCGGACTGCATGCTGATTCAAAGGTATGCCGGCACTCCGGTAGAGAATAAGATGAAAAAATAAAAATATCATGGGCAGAAAAAATAGAATATATCCGAAGGACTGGCTGATATACAAGCCATATACTGTCCCCGACCAGGTTGACAGGTACTATGTCGGTTTGGCGAACGAGGTGATGAATCTGTTGGAGAACTCTGAGGTGTCCGGGTTTTTCAGCGGGCATCCCGAACTGATGAGGAAGGCCGGGGTGTATTTTGCGATGTGGTTCGAGGATATATGCTCGGGAGTGGGCATATGGAGGACGGTCAATGAGGAGTGCGTCAAGAGATACGGCGTTCTGCTGCCGTTTTACGATATGTCGGAATATTACGAGGGAGAGGTCAATGTTCAGGATACGGCATTGCTCTTGTGGAATTTCTTGCAGATTTACAATGAGCACGACAGTGTCATAAATCCTGAGAATCCTGGATTGATGGAAACGGCGTGCAGTCTGGCCGGTTTGTTCGATGGGGAGTATGAGACAGCGCCGGAGAATGTGCGTCTGTATGAGTTCGTGCATAATCCGCTTGTGTCGGACGACTGGTGGAAGTGCCGCGAACTGATAGAGTGGTTCCATATGTCGTCCTATGTGTTTATAGACTCGGTCGATGAGCTTGCAGACAGTGCTGAGGAGCAGATAGACATGAACTGCGGTAGCGAACATCTGAGCGCGCAGTTCTACGTGCTGAAATTGGAACAGATATTCAACTACCGCTATAATCTGCTTTCTCTTACAGCTGCGCAGTGGTGCGGCAGGATAAGGCGGGATCCGGTCTTTGATACCGTCCACCGCAGCCCGGTTTCGTATTATTTGTATAAGGGCGAAGCGGATGCGGAGAGGATTGTGCTTTACGATCTGGTTGGTGATGTGGAGTATGCCGTGGAGAGGGCCTCTTTCAACCGGGACAGTATTCCGGTCATTTTGGGAGGAGCCAAGGCTGGAGAGACAGTATTCATCACCAATCTGGTCCGTTTCAAAGACAGGTATTATGTTGCCGGAGTCATCTTTCCTGAGGGGAAAGACAAAGGTGTTGAGAACGTGAGAATGGCCCGTGAGAAGAAAAGTCTGAAAGAACAGCAGAAAGATCTGTATCCGGTGTTTCTGAATGCCTCCAAAGGACAGCCGGCTGTGTTTGTCAAGGACAGTGCCGGACTAAGGTCTTTCTATGAGAAGAGTATGGGCTTTAATCTAAAAGACGGAGTCAAGATGCCGGACGTGCCTGCATGGGCTGCGTGTGTCGCGGTGTACTGTGATCCGGTCAGCGGCATGTATGTATCCATGAGAGGAGGAGAATGTGTGGCATTGCCCTCCAACCATTTCTACGATAAGGAGGTTGCGAAGGACCAGGCATTGTCGTTTTATTATGATGGCGGCATGGTGACTTATTGGATTGCCTGCCTCCTGCATGACAGCAACCTGCTTCCTGATGCCGCTCTCAACAGTCTCAAAGGCTACGAATACGGACGGGATTTCCTTCATCGCAACGGGAGTTTTTTCCTGGACTATTTTTACGGATGCTGCCGGGAGTACGATTATGACCCTTATCAGTAGATGCTCTATGACGATAGAAGAAACATTGCAGATTGCACTGGATGCTCACAGGGGCCAGAAGGACCTGGACGGCAGGCCTGCCCTCCTGCACCCTATTGCGGTGGGACTTATGGGCAGTAATGACACTGAAATCATGACGGGTTTCCTGCACGATGTGGTGGAGGACACGGCCTTGACGCTGGAGGACCTGCGCGGCAAAGGCGTGGAAGAGGACGTGCTTGCCGCATTGCAGCTCCTGACCCACGATGACGGGCAGAACTACTTCGAGTACGTTCGCAGGATTGCGGAGTCCGGCAACATCACGGCCATCCACGTGAAGACTAACGATTTGAGGCACAATCTCGAAAGGGGACTCAAGACCTATGCCCGCGCCGAGGAGCAGGGCGACACGGCCATGATGGAGCGCCTTGCCCGCATCAATGACAAGCACCGCAAGGCACTGCATCTGCTGAGCTGCCGATGTGGAACGCAGAGTGTGTGAGAAATGCAGTGTCTTTGTGTATAAACATCACCATATATATTGGGGCGTAAATTACCTTATCCTTCTGAGTATAATTATCATTACATAGCACAACGGACTCAGGAATATTATACTCGCTACAATCAAGAATATTATTCAGTGCACGATGCCGGGCATAATCCTTGCCGGATTTCACTTCGATTGGGAAGACCTCTCCGTTATATTCAACAACAAAAATCCACCTCTCCCATCTTCTTTCTATTTTTCTTTCCAACATGACGTTCTGCATTTTTCCAAACCAAAAATACACCTATCTCTGCAATTATCCAAAGAAAATTTCTCATAAATCTGCATTTCTCCAAAAAGTTGTTCAGTTTTTATGAGCGACGTTTTTCTGGATCTCGTGCGGGTCGCTTACAGCCCCGACCACCCCGTGCGTCACCGCCACTTTGGCGAAATTGGCAGGAGTCATCATCGAACTTTCTATGTGTACATGCGCATCTGTAAGGCCCGGAAGATAATACGGCGCCCCCTCGCATACGATTGTCCCCGGATAAGTCCGCCTTCCTGCGATATCCACGATATGCCTTGTAAACGATGTTCCCATAATATGCCGGTATTTGTACAAAGATAGGACAAATCTGTCAGGTCGGCAGCAGGACTTTTGCCAGAAATTTGTGCGACGGTTAAAAATATTCTAACTTAGTGGATGAATTGAGTGAAGTGGAGTATGAATTTTGAATCATTAGTAAGTCATATTGACACGGTACAACACGCATTGCAGGCTCAGGCGGCACACGCCGTCAATCTTTCTCTGACTGCAAGAAACTGGTTGATCGGATATTATATAGTGGAGTTCGAGCAGAACGGAGAGGACAGGGCCGCATACGGTGAGCAGCTGCTGAAGAAACTGGAGTTGAGGTTGAATACGAAAGGACTGACTGAACGCAGATTCAGGGAGTTCAGGCGGCTGTATAAGGTCTATCCTCAACTGCAGGAATCAGTCAGTCAGTATGTTATGGTAAATGCTGAAATTCGGCGGTTGGCGACCGCCGAATTCACAGGACCAATCCGGCGGTTGACGACCGCCGAATCTTCTGATGCAATAACTCCGCTATCTACAGTGCCTTGTAATAGTGTCGAATCGTGGATGATACCTGCCGACAGACTGTTCAACAGGCTGTCATCTACGCATCTGACAACGATTTCGGAAATCGACAATCCTGTCAAGAGGGCGTTTTATGAAATGGAAACAATCAGAGGGTGCTGGTCTGTTAAGGAATTGGAACGGCAGATACATTCTTTGTATTTTGAGCGCAGCGGATTGTCACAGAACAAAGAAGCGTTGTCGGCATTAGTGCAGCAGCAGGCAGCCCAGTTACAGCCAAAAGATGTTATAAATACCCCTGTCACATTGGAATTTCTCGGTTTGAATGAGAGGGCGTTGGTTACTGAAGACGATCTGGAGCAGTCTATCCTCGACAATCTGCAGAACTTCCTGCTGGAGATGGGGCACGGATTCTGTTTTGAAGCCCGGCAGAAACGCATTCTGATAGACGGGGACTATTATTTCGCTGACCTTGTATTCTATCACCGTATCTTGAAATGTCATATCATCGTGGAGCTGAAAATAGACCGCTTCCGTCATGAATATGCCTCGCAGCTGAACATGTATCTGAATTACTATAAATCCGAAGTCATGCAGCATGATGATAATCCACCTGTCGGGATTCTTCTTTGCACGGAGAAAGGTGATACGCTGGTAAAATACGCTACTGCCGGACTGGATCCTAATATTTTTGTTCAGAAATACATGATAGAGCTTCCGACAGAGGAGGAAATAAAGGATTTCATTTCAAAAGAAATGGATATGCAGTATTGGCCGGAGAAAGATCAGACTAAAAATGGGACAATATCTCTACAGACAGACCATGTACGTTAATAATTAAATTCTGCTGATGCAGAATGACAATGCAAATATAGTATATGTTCTGATATCTTCTATAGCCGTGCCGGAATAGGCATGATTATCCGGCCCCGCATCCGAGGACTGATAAATATGACCTCAAAGACGATATTTCGGCTTCGGCAACCAGTTTTTGGAACGGCACGGGGTCTGAATGCGATTTCTCCAAGGCATCGTAATATATGCGCCGCGCCTCATCCGAGCCTTTCAGATTTACAAGCGTGTACCCGTTGCGGAGCAGGTGCAGATTCATCAGCAGCCTTGAAGTCCGTCCGTTCCCGTCTGTAAACGGGTGTATCCGCACCAGTACCTCATGCAGATAGGCGGCTATCAATACGGGATGCACTTTCTCTGCTTCCATTTCACGGAAACGGGACATGAAGTTTTCCATTCGCTCAGCAAGCTGGTAGGGCTGAGGCGGTATGTGTCTGCTGCCGGAAATCAGCACGGGGACAGTGCGGTAACGTCCTGCGTTCTCACGGTCTATGCCGTGAAGTATCAGCGCATGGATTTCCTTTATTGTCCGCTCGCTTATCTCGGTGTCCTGCTTTGCGAAGTCCCTGATATAGTCAATGGCTTCCGCATGATTGATGGCCTCCAGGTGCTCGCGCATGGACTTTCCGGCAATGGTAACTCCCTCATTCACCACCAGCTCTGTCTCCTGCAAAGTGAGTGTATTGCCCTCTATGCGGTTGCTTTCGTATGTGTACTCGATGTTGTAGGCCTCCTCGATCTTTTTCAGGGCCTCAACGGGCAGGGGGCGCATTTCGGAAAGACGCGCTTTCAGTGTGTCGCACTCCTGCAATATGTCAGTCAGTTCACTGTTCATTCACTTTCGGTTTTTATGGTTATTGACTTTCCGCAGTGGGGGCAGGTGATAACGCCATTTCTGGGAGCGGCGAACAGTTCAGGTACAGACACGCCCAATGCATCCGCTACTTTTTCAAGTGTGCTGATAGTGGGATTACCTTTCAGCGATGCGCGTAATGCTATATCTGTAACTCCGAGTTTTTCCGCCAATTCTTTGTGCATCATTCCCTTTTCTTTTAGCAGCTCTTTTATTCTCAATCCCATATATAATATTTATCTGTTTTGCTGATACAAAGGTATTAAAAATAAATTATGTGTTATGTTTTGTATGAAAAAAATAATAAGAAATATTTGTTTTTATTTGGTGGAACAAAAATTAAACATTATATTTGCATCACAAAACAAATATTAAAGGTTACGATAGTGATTAACAGGACAATAGCAGCAGCGATAACAGACAGCATCGATGGCAACCACGGCAGTTTTTCCATTGAAGTGGGGATAGGCGGAAACACGGTCGTTGAGGTCTCCGGCAGGTACGAGATTGAGAGATGTGTTGAAAATGAATTGACGGCATGACAAATTTACAGATATGAGCAACGAAAGAAGAAACAGTTTATCGGAGGTGTTCAACCTCGCATGGCAGTTCGTAAAGCGGAACGGTTTCACATTATCGGAAGCATTGGAAACGGCCTGGGACAACATCAAGCTGAAAGCCTCCCTTATGCCCGAAACGAAAGGAGCGGAAGGCAAACGACAGCCTTCGGGCTGTAATCTGCCGAGTAAATACACGCCAGGCCGGGACGCGGTGAAAATTACGCCGTACCTGCGAAAGGGGCCCCGGCTGCCGGAAAACTTTAAAAACAGATAAAACCATTAAGATATGCAACGCGGTAACACTATTTCAGACAAATGTGTCACATCAGCGGAATTCGCCGCTGTCGCACCTGTTCTGGGGCGGATTATGGACAGTGACATCGAGGATTGTCTTGACGTTCTGGACACTTTACACGGAAATTCATTCCATGAGTTCTGGACAAATATGCCACGGGCAGTAGATGTTCTCTCTCAGTGCTCATTGAATCCGGCGGGAGATAATAAGATACGGCGGGAAATATCAGGCTTCATTGACGGATTGGGAAGGGTTGCCGGCATCCTCAGTTCACTTCAGGTGAAGGTGGAAACCCACAAACTGCTGTCACTTCAGGAACAGTTCCAGCAGGAACTCAGCAGGCTCAAAAACCTGAAGGCAACTCACCGCCACATTTTTATCTGCCGTGCATCCTGGTCGATGCTGTATCAGGTCAGCGTAGTGGCAGTGATACTTTCTCTTTTGGCCCTCAGTGCCTGGCAGTTCAAACGTAACCGCAGCATGTCGGACAATGACCTGAAGTACCGCACAATTCTTATGATTGGCGGTGCGCAGACCCAGGATATCGATACATTGGAAACCATTTTTGAATACAACCGGGACCCCAAGCGGATCAGGGCTTTGCGCCTGCAAGTCCAGGACTATGAATGCCGCGTAAAGCTCCGCGCTCAGAAACTCGAACAGATGCGACGCCTGGGCGAAGAAATAGAAGGGCTGGAGTAAAAATTGTTAACAAAAATAGTGACGAATCTCGAATATAAACGGACAGAAAATGTATCTTTGCCAAATAATGTCAAGACATAAAAAGGTAACAGATGTTTTCAGAACGGATAAAAGAACTTCGTATTCAAAATCAGTTGCCACAAAGACAATTAGCGGCAGCTTTGGATATTGATACGGCAACATATTGTAAGATAGAAAGAGGGGAAAGAAAGGCAAAGAAAGATCAGCTGCCCATATTGTCAAAGTTGTTGAATGTTACAACAGAGCATTTGTTGACTTTGTGGTTGGCTGATCAAGTATCTGCTGTAGTGTCGGAGGATCCGAATATTGCTCCTCAGGCGTTGTTGTTAGTTGTGGATACTTTTAAGAAGAGCAGATGATATGGCAAAAAAACTGAAATATACTATAAAGGATAGCTCGGAGACACCGTCTATTTTGTCTGAGGCCAAGTCTGTATATGGAATTCAGACTTATATCAGTTTATTCAGCAGTGCAGGAGTCGGTTGTTATGGTTTCAAAGAAGAAGGATTTTATTGCATAGCAACAGTAGAGTTATTGGAAAGACGGCTGAAAATACAGGCATATAATCATAAATGCGCTTATAACAGCGGATATATTTGTGGTGATATGACAGAACAGGCGACAAAAGATAAGGTTTTTGTTGAGTTGGAGAGGTGGAAGCGGAGTTTTAATGTTTCAGATCTTGATGTGCTTATTGCTACGCCTCCTTGTCAGGGAATGTCTGTAGCTAATCATAAAAAGAAAGATGAGCTTAAAAGGAATTCTCTGGTGGTAGAGTCAATAAAAATGACTCAACAGATTAAACCGAAATTTTTCATTTATGAAAATGTCAGGGCGTTTTTGACTTCAATCTGTACAGATTCTGATGGCAATGACAAGCTAATAAAAGAGGCGATAGATGTAAATCTTGCTGGGGATTACAATATTCTTTATCAAGTTATAAATTTTAAAGATTATGGTAATCCGTCCAGTAGGACAAGGACACTCGTAATAGGTGTCAGAAAAGACTTAAAGGAAATTACTCCGTATGACGTGTTCCCGGATAAGCAGAAAGAAAAAACATTACGAGAGACAATAGGTCATCTTCCATCATTGAAAACTATGGGCGAGATATCAGATAATGATATTTACCATAGCTTTAGAAAGTATTCTCCTCACATGGAAAGTTGGATTTCCGATATTGGTGAGGGACAATCTGCATTTGATAATACTGATATAACTAAAATTCCTCATACTATTAAGAATGGGGTGGTAGTGTACAATGCAAATAAAAATGGAGACAAATATACACGTCAGTGCTGGGATAAAGTAGCTCCTTGTGTACATACAAGAAATGATATATTGGCGAGTCAGAATACTATTCATCCAATAGATAATAGAGTGTTCAGCATTAGAGAACTGATGTTGATGATGTCTGTGCCGGCTTCTTTTGCATGGTCTGATATTCCATTTAAGGAATTGAATTCCATGACACATAAAGAAAAAGCAGAATTTTTAAAGAAAGAGGAGATCAATATCCGGCAAAATTTAGGAGAGGCTGTACCGACAATTATTTTTCGGCAAATCGCGCATAAAATCAGAAAGTTCATTCATAGGCCGATATTGTCTGAGCAAGATGTTAAAGGTTTGATAGCAAAAAGATTACTGACAGAGCAGAGAAATTTATTGACATTCATAAACGAATGTGGTTATTATAGTTTTGCAGAACTGTCCAAGATTGCGGAGTTGTCAAATGCTCAGAGAGATAACAATGCGGCGTATTATACCCGCCAGGATATTTGTTATTCAATTGTCAAAAGTTTGCCTGATGCAAAAGAGTTTGCGGAGTTAAATATTTTGGAGCCATCAATAGGTGTGGGAAACTTTTTGCCAACGCTTATTCAGAAATATTCAAATGTGCCTATTGTAAATATAGACGTTGTAGATATAGATGCGGCAAGCATTGCAGTATTGAAAGAACTGGTGGCAAAATTAAATGTGCCCTCAAATATTCATATTTCCTATATAAATGCAGATTTTCTACTGTGTGATTTTGAGAAACAATACGATATAGTCGTAGGAAATCCTCCTTATAAGAAGTTGGTTAAGGAAAAGAAACTATTGTCTAAATATAAGGAGAGCGCATATAATAAAGAGACTAACAACATATTTTCTTTTTTCATAGAGAAAGCCATGAAAATAGGAAATGTAGTTTCGTTGATTGTCCCTAAAAGCTTGATTAATGCTCCGGAGTTCAATTTAACAAGATCTCTTATGAAAGATGTCTGCATAAGTAGAATTATTGACTTTGGAGAAAAAGGATTCAAGGGGGTTAAAATAGAAACTATAAGTTTTATTCTTGATGTAAGAAAACGACCACAGAATACGGTTGTTGAGTCTTACATAACAAATGAAGTAAAAGAACAGAGGCAGGAATATTTGATGGACCAGCGTTTCCCTTATTGGATAATTTATAGGAACGAAGAATTTGATAATGTCGCGAGTAAAATGAATTTCAATGTGTTTAAGGCATATCGCGACCGGGTTATTACGAAGTCCCGTACTAAGAGTCGTGGAAAGATCAGGGTGTTAAAGTCTCGTAACATTGGTAATAATGAAATTATCAACATTCCGGATTATGATTGTTATGTAGATGATATAGCAGGATTGGATGTAGGTAAATACCTTAATAAAGCGAAGTGCGTACTTCTTCCAAACCTGACTTATAATCCTCGTGCCTGTTTTCTTCCAAAAGATTGTATTGCGGACGGATCAGTTGCGATTCTCACTTTGCAGAATGAGACCGACACCATAACAAAAAGCGATTTGGCATTTTATGCTACTGACAGCTTTAGTAAATTTTATGCAATTGCTCGTAATATGGGAACTCGCTCACTTAACATAGACAATAACTCTGTTTTCTTTTTCGGTAAACTAAAATAATTAAAATTTTATCATGAGAGATATTATAAACGAACACTTGAATCGATATAATCTAGATATTCGTAGGTCTAAGAATGCTCGGTTTGTAGACCAAAAGTGTACTCCTGATATTGTGTGCTTTATAGCGGATTGTGTAATGAATATGATTGCCACGAAGCCTATATTTGTCATAAATGATATTTGGGAAACTCAGTATTTCATCCAAAATACGAGAGTTATTTTTAATAAACCTTGGGCAAATGATAAGTCTGCCTATAACGAGTACAATAAGGTATTATCTCAACCTCTTAAGTTGTTGGCATATGCCCGTGTACTTCATGTGGATATAATTCATGGTTCTTTGACATTCTCTGTTGCCAATGAAGGGCTGTTGGATTATATCTCAAGAAAGGATCGCAATGCATACAACTTTTTATATTGCTATTTTTGCAAAGTGCTGTCAGATAGCGGATTTATGAGATATATGGAGGAGTATAAGCAGAATTGCGAGACTGATTTGAATGCAGCAAGAAATAGGCTGTATGAAAAATATAGGATGTTGATTTCTGGAAATACCCCAACGCATTCTCGTCTTGATATAAATCGCATGTTTCATAAGGTACTGAATATATATGCTGTGGAGAATCATATTCCGGGAAGTAGAGGAAAGTATCCTGCCAGTTATTCGGACTTAATGTACAACAGAAAGAATTGGCGAGATACTGATAAAGATAAATCTGTTACAAGGCAGCAGGCGTTGAGCAAAGAGATGGAAGAAAAGCAAGAGGTGATTAATAATTATTACGTGCAGAAAGCCATTGCGTTAATCCGCAAGATTCAGAAAGAGAGTGAAGTCCATGATGCTTGGGGGAATGGGACGGCAACGCAGGTCCATCATATTTTCCCTCGTTCGCAATTTCCACAAATTGCACATTATGTTGAGAATTTAATATTGCTTACAGCAACACAGCATAATACAAAAGCGCATCCCGACAATAATACTCAGTTAATCAATAAGGATTATCAACTGGTTTGTTTACTTGCAAAAGCAGATACCATCGAAAAATCCTTAGCGCAGGTCGGCGACAGGTATTATAGGAAAGAGTCGTTTATTTATGTTATAAATGTAGGTTTACACTCGGAGTTTAGTGTTAATTTGACATTTGTTGAGATAAAAGAGAAATTAGTTAAATTATATAACGCTGCATAGTTATGTTTAAAAACAGTTTTGGAACAAACGGACAGATTCAGTTCGCAGATGAGCATGAATTTTATAGATTATTAGGCTTTTTGGCAAAATCGGACCATTCCACATCAATTGTTTGGGAACATAATGAAGATCAAGGAGCGTGGGGAAGTGAAGGCCGCATACAGATATATATTAGTAGTCTTCCATCTGGAATAGGGAGGTTGTTGCTAACGGCAGGTAATGGAGGTGATGTTAAAAGTCGGGTGAATTGCAATGAGTTTATTGAGAATATATGCTTGAATTATGGTTTTGTCGTTGGTGATGTTCAGAACTTAATGGTAATAAGACAGTCCATACCTGTCCAATATTTACAAGACTTTGATGATGGGTTAAATCTGTAAAAACTTAAATTTATGGAACAGAAATCTTACTGTATTAAGATCCCGGTTTACACAACGACTATGATTGATCAGTCATGTGGTTTGTTTGGTAATGTGACATATCAGGATATGTTGCAAATGGTAAGGAAGAAAATAGATGATTTTAGAAACCCAATCAGCACATCAAATCGAAATAAAACCAAAAAGACCGTTATAAACCGAGTCTCTTACCAGGAAGTCAAAATGGGTGATGTCCCGTCCTTGTTGCTCCAGATATCAGCCTTTACAACGAATATATATGATGGATATTTTGAAGCAGATACGAAAATCCAAATAGCAAAAGAAAATAAGATTGGTAGCGATGCGAATTATGCACTGTTATATCCGAGAATTCAAGGTTTAACACAAGAAACTTATACTTGTTATTTTTTGTTGTTAGTGTACGAAGATCCTACAAAAGATAATGGAGAAGTGTGTAAATTGTCGAAGACGGTCGTAAATAAAATTTTAGGGATTAACATACAAAATATTAAATTGCCTGTAATATTAGAAGAATTAAAGAGTTTGCGAACTATCCCTGAGTTGCAGATTAGGTATCGTAGTATTTTTGAGAGTGACAATGATGTGGATGTGAAGTATCGGGAATATTTAGTGCGCGGAAAGTTGGTTAAGAAAAAAGATAGAGTATTTAAAGACATGCCATTAGAAACAATGGAACAATTGTTGTCTGATACTTCTGAGGATGAAGAATATCAGCGTAAAGATACGAGAATTATTGTTGGTAAAAAGGAGTATAGGATTACAAAAGAGCAGATTAAGGAGGCAAACGAAGAACTTAGAGAAACTGCAGAGAAAATATTTAATGCAACTTCGGCTATTTCACAAAGTGAGTTGGAGGAGAAAGTGCATAATCCTGAATTCATGATAGATAAATTGTCAGCTGTACTTACAAATTATCTCAGCAATGAGTGAATTTATATTGAGTGATCAATTTATTTCAGAATGTTTCTCTGACATGTGGACGCTATATTTAACGTTTACAGGTATTTTATTGTCAGTATTTACTTTGTTATATTCATTTGTCGCAAATAAAAAAGATGAACTTAAACTTATTACAGAACATGTTAAATTAGGAGAAAAAGATCCATTGCTTCTTCAAAAGCAGGCATTTGCTATAAAATACATTAAACGGTTGTCAAAAATAAATATCAGATGTCTTGTCTTGTTGTTAATTTCGATTTTGCTCACATTTGCAAGTTGGATAGGCTTGAGAATACTGAATAATAGTATTAGCCGTGTGATTTTATTAATAATGCTTATAACGGTAACATTGTTAGTTGCAATATATATCGTGTTGATGTTTATTGCTGTTATAAGACAATACCGGGATGATATAAAGATAATGTAGCTATATGAGTATGCTTAATGAGCTGGTTTTGTATTGTGAATCTTTATTGGATATGAGTTCATGCCTTAAAACTCAGAAGATTTCTCCGACTGATTGTGCAAATTGCCTTAAGGAGATTCATTTTGGGAATGATAATGGACGTGAATATGATTGTTTGAATATGTGTTGTCAGTATGTGTGTCAGAATATGCATAGATATGTTACAGAGATGGTATATTTATTCCATGATACGTACAATCAATGGATAAAAAATAGGCAAGAGCAGTTAGTGATGTGCTCAATTGGATGTGGGCCATGTTCTGAATTGGTGGCGTGGGAAGAATATGCGAGACGGCAGCATTTGGATATTCCATATTCGTACGATGGCTTTGATACAAATTCAATGTGGAGTAAAATTCAAAATGAGGTGAAATCGCTTGTGTCGCATTATGGGAATGTTTCCTTTCATAATGAAGATATCTTCGAATATTATTCAAAAAGAGAAGAAAAGCCCAATGTGATAATTCTTAATTATTTACTCTCTGATATTTTTAGAGATGATGTTTTAGAGGGTAAAGCATTTATTAGAAGCTTTCTTAAATTTCTTAGCCAACTCTCAACGTATGCGATTTTGATTAATGATATTAATTTGGGGCTGTCTGAGTCGCATGCAAGATATTATTTTGATCGTTTGGCATCATATCTTTGTAGATCCTCAAATAATAATGTTGAGTGTATGCGATGGCATTTTAGAGATACTAAAAAGAACTATTTTGAGTATGGCGAAGAAAGACATGATAGTAGGATTCTTTTTGATTTGCCATCTAAGATTATAAATAATAATATGCCAAACACAGAATGTCATAGTGCACAATTATTAATTATACGAAATAACCATGATTCTGAGTGTAAGTAGAAGAACAGATATACCTGCTTTTTATTCAGAATGGTTCTTCAATAGAATTCAGGAAGGTTATGTCTGTGTCAGAAATCCGATGAATGTACACCAGGTGAGTAGGATAAATCTTTCGCCTGATTTAATTGATTGCATCGTATTTTGGAGTAAAAATCCATATCCAATGCTTTCGCGTTTAGATGAGTTAAGCCGTTATATGTACTATTTTCAGTTTACGATCAATCCATATGATACAGTATTGGAACAATATGTGCCAGGGAAAAAACATATCATTGAGACTTTTAAAAGATTGTCAGATAAGATTTCTCCAGACAGAGTGATATGGAGGTATGATCCAATTATTCTGACAGATGAAATATCGGTGGACTATCATATAAGATATTTTGAAGAAATCGCAAAACGTCTACATACTTATACAAAGACATGTGTAATAAGTTTTGTAGATTTGTATAAAAAGACTGAAAAAAATTTAAAAGGAACCTCTTCAAGGGAACCAAACTTTAGCGAGATGTTTAATCTTGCGGCGCATATGGCCTTGATTGCGAGTAGGTATGGAATGCGTGTTCAAACTTGTGCAGAGAAAATAGAACTCGAAAGTGTCGGTATTGTTCACGGACATTGTATTGATAGTGTACTTATAGAAGATCTTCTTGGAGTTAAACTTGTTGTCAGTAAGGATAAAAATCAACGGCCAGAATGTGGGTGTGTTCAAAGTATTGATATAGGAGAATACAATACGTGTGCTCATAATTGTAAATATTGCTATGCAAATTTCAATAAAGAAAAAGTCTCTTTAAGATACATGCAGCATAATCCGAAATCACCATTACTCATTGGCGAAATTGGCGTGGACGATAAAGTAACGGAGAGAAAAATATTTTCTTTTATTAGCAGGGATATTCTGTTTTAATCACGTATTGAGAAAGTCGTATGGGAACAATTTGGGAGCATTTGAATAAAAGTAAAAGAGGTAATTATTTGACTTTCAAATAATTACCTCTTTTAGTGGTACCCGGAGCCGGGGTCGAACCGGCACATCCTTTCGGACATTGGTGTTTGAGACCAACGCGTCTACCGATTCCGCCATCCGGGCATGATACGGGATGCTTGTGTGCAGGTATCAGGCTGCAAAGGTAGAAAAAAATGTTACATTTGCAATGTGTATTGCTTAAAATGGATATAAAGGATAGCTCGGATGGACAATGTTGTTTTCGGTCAGGCAGCGCAGTGGCTTTGTGATGTGGCACGGGATGCCGCTGGAGGAATACGTGGCAGGAGGGTGTTCGCCGTGGTGGATGCCAATGTGGCGGGGAGACTCGCTCCGGCGCTCAAAGCCGCTGGCATAGAATGGATGCCGTTCCAAGCATATGAGGAACGCAAATCGTTGGAGGGTATGCAGGAGATTGTCGGCTGGCTGCTGGAGCATGAGGCGGACCGGAGTGCTCTGCTCCTGGGTATTGGCGGCGGTGTGACAACAGATATCACCGGCTTTACGGCTTCGGTGTATAAGCGCGGAATCAGTTACGCGCTCGTCCCGACGACTCTTCTGGCGCAGGTGGATGCGGCGATTGGCGGCAAGACCGGGGTAAATTTTCACGGTTATAAGAATGTCATAGGTACGTTCGGCTCTCCGGAGGCGATATGCGTGGACGTTGGATTTCTGGATACTCTGCCGGCGGCCGAGGTCCGTTCGGGGATGGCCGAGGTGCTCAAGACGCTGATTATCGGGGACGCGGAACTGTATCATGAGGCAGTGATATGGTATGGCGGAATACTTGAAAGGAGGGAGAATCCGGAAAATGAAGCGGGGGCTGAGGACGTGGAGGGGTCGGTGATGCAGGGACAATGGGATACCGGGATGCTTGGCAGGATAGTCCGCCGATGTGTTGGGATAAAGTCCGCTATAGTGGATGCGGACCGCACGGAGAGAGGGGAGAGGATGAAACTCAATTTGGGCCATACACTCGGTCATGCGGTGGAGTCCGTCTGTCTCAATGCCGGCCGGCCGGTGACGCACGGGGAGGCGGTATCGGCCGGAATTATGGCCGCAGCTGAGATTTCCCGACGGAGGGGAGTGCTGGCGGAGGATGCCGCCGAGGCCATGGTGAGAGATTTCAAGTCCTTAGGCTACAGGGATATCTCGGAACTTGCAACGTCCCTTACAAGTCCCGGCGTAGAGGATGTTGCGGCAAAAATGTCGGACTTTGTGCTCAATGATAAGAAACGTAAGGAAGATTTTATTAATTTTGTCCTTGTTCAAAACTTGGGCTCTGTCGTTGTGGAGAGGCTGAGTGTAGATGAAATACAGGAGGTGATCAATGATTTGCGTAAGCATAGGTAATTTCGGCCTGGATGCCTGCAGGAAAGCTCTGAGGCGTTGTGAAAAGTACCGCAGACAGTTTCCTGATCTGGTTGCCGAGATACGCATGGATTTATGCGGTCTGACTGAGGATGAGGTGAGGGAGCTTTTCAGTGAGTCCAGGATACCTTTGATTGCCACCGGTATAAAAAGAAGCGGCGGACTGTATGAGCAGGCCGTTCTGGCCGGAGCCGCTTATGTGGATGTCAATGTATTCTCGTACATCAGCCTGAAAAAGGAGAATAAGGCCCTGTTGAAGGGTAAGAAGACTAAGGTGATACTGTCCTTTCATGATTTTCAGGGGACTCCTTCGACGGAGTCATTGGCGAAAGTGTACAGGGAGGCGGTCACGGCCGGGGCCGATATCGTGAAGATAGTGACAATGGCCGAGAATACGGATGATGCCCTCAGGGTGCTTGATCTTTACAGAATGCTTCGGGAAGGACGTCTGGGACGCAAGAAGGTGCCGATGGTGGCGTTCGCAATGGGAGAGAAGGGACGATTCAGCCGCCTGGAAGCTCTTAATCTGGGTTCTCCGTTTATTTTCTGCGCTTTAAAGAAAAAATATATTGTCGCTCCCGGGATGTTTCTGATGGAGGATGTGGAGAATTTTGCGGACAGGGCCAGGGTTGAGGGTACGGTGGCCATGCCGGCTTCCAAGAGCATAGCCCAGAGAGCGATTATAGCAGCCATGCTGGCCAAGGGGGAGAGCGAGTTTCATAACTGTACCAGGTGCCGCGACATAGATTCTGCAATCGGTGTGGCAAAGCAGTTTGCGGCGGAGGCTTATTTTGATCATGGTGGAGAGCTTATCATCCGGGGAGGATTTCCTCTGGAGAAAAAGAAAGACGAGTCGCCTTTCTCCAATCTGATATCAATGTCCATACAGAATATCCAGGGAAACAAGACGGCTTTCGTCGGAGAGTCCGGACTTCTCTCGCGTCTTTGTATCCCGGTGGTGGCCCAGTTCGGAGAATCTGTCACGGTGACCGGAGAGGGCAGTCTGCTGGACAGGCATATGTACGGCTGCAAGGAGGTTATGGAGGAGCTTGGAGCGAGCTGCCTTCTCACCGTCGGGGAGACCCTCCCGGCCGTTGTCTGCGGTCCTATCAAAGGCGGTGAGATAACGGTATCCGGCAAGAAGGGCTCGCAGTTCATATCCGGTCTGCTGATGGCTCTGCCTCTGTCAAAAAAAGACAGCGTGTTGCGTGTGCAGCATGCCACGAGTGTGCCGTACATCCTGCTGACAGTGGATGTCATAGAAAAGTTCGGGATTAAGATTGACTGGCATCGTGAGGAGGACGAGATGGTGTTCAATATTCCAGGCAAGCAGAAATATCTGCCTACGGAAATGACGTTTGAAGGGGATTGGAGTGCGGCGTCCAATTTTATTGTAGCAGCGGCAATCTTCGGAACGCTGACAGTTACGGGGCTGAACCACGATTCGCTTCAGGCTGACAGCAGGATCCTGGAAGTCGTGCGTGGCAGCGGCGCTTTTGTGGAGACTCTGCCGGAGGGATTGAGGATTACCAGAGGCAATCTGAGGGCATTTGACTTCGATGCGACCAACTCGCCCGATTTGTTGCCGGCCTTGTCCGTGATGGCGGCTTTCGCGGAGGGAACCTCCCATTTTACCGGGGTGGCCCGTCTGCGCAATAAGGAAAGCAACCGTCCGGTGGTGATGGAGGAGGGACTCAGGAAGATGGGCGTGGATGCCAAGGTGGATGGAGACATGATGGAGGTGTCCGGTATGTGTCTGTCCCGTAGGATAGTAGAGGGACAGATGCTCAAAGGCGGTACGTTTGCCACGTTTTCGGATCACCGTGTGGCGATGGCCCTGAAGATTGCCTCGTTGGGCTGCGACTCCAAGGTGACTCTCGACAGTACGGACTGCATAGATAAGTCGTTCCCGGACTTCTTGAGATTATTTGATTCAATTCACAGATAACCTGTCATGCGCAATTTTTTTGGAAATGCTTTCAGGATTGCCCTTTCAGGGGAGTCCCACAGTCCTTTGATGTCGGTCGAGATCCATGGAGTACCCAAGGGCCTGCCGTTGTGTCCGGAGGATTTCGCAGCGGATATCGCCCGCCGTCGTCCGGGTAGGAAGGGTACGACAGCCCGTGTGGAGACGGATGTTCCGGAGATTGTCCGTGGAGTCATGGACGGGGTGACCACGGGCACGACACTGAAGATAGTTTTCCGTAATCAGAATATAGACCCGTCGGCATACCGTCAGTTTGTGGACATGCCCCGTCCCGGTCATGCGGACTGGGTGCGCAGGATAAAATACGGAGCGGACAGTCTGACTTCCGGCGGCGGCATGTTCTCGGGCCGGATGACGCTGCCGATAGTGGCAGCCGGAGTAGTGGCCAAGAAGGTCATCGCGCCTGTGACCGTATCCGCCCGTCTTACAGAGATCGGTGGGCGAAGACTGGAGCATGGCCGGGTCTTCCCGTCAATGGATACGGGGTCGACTTGTGCGAATTCATCCGGGCAGTCCACGCCTGTCGGCACCGGCATGTCTACTGTTGATTGGTCCGAGAGAGAAGTTCTCACTAGTGAGTCAGAGTTGGATGCTTTCCTGGAGCATATAGCCTCCGAGGGTGACTCTGTAGGGGGAATAGTTGAATGTACCTGTGCGGGTGTCCCGGCCGGTCTGGGTGAGCCGTTCTTCTACCCGATGGAAGCCGCTCTCTCGCAGATGATTTTCTCCATCCCGGGTATCCGTGGCATAGAGTTCGGGGACGGCTTCGGGGCTTCCCGTATGCGCGGCTCGCAGCACAACGATCCCATCATCGATACAGCCGGACATACTTCCCGCAACGGTGCCGGCGGTATCAACGGCGGCATTACCAACGGCAACCCCATCGTCTTCAGGGTCGCCGTCAAGCCGACTTCCAGCATCGCCCGTTCTCAGAAGACCGTCAGCCTCTCCACGGGCCGCATGGAGGAGTTGAGCATAAAGGGCCGTCACGACGTATGCTTCGCCCTGCGCGTCCCTCCCGTCATAGAGAGCGCTGCCGCCATCGTCCTCTGCGACTTCATTTTGTCCACTTTCTGAGCAAAAGCGTACCTTACATATGTCAAAACATGGCAATGTGGTGATTGCCAGACTTTTATCAATAGATTGTAGAGGATAGGGGTGGCTGAAATCGGCAATTTCCAGCGATTTTAGCCACCCCTATCCTTATGTGTATTAGTGTATCTTGCTGATATACTGAATATTGCTATAATGTAGCACAGGCAAGGTGTCCGAGTACAACAGCGGTGTCAGTACCTCTAAAATTTAGGTTTACGGAAGTGGCAGTAGGGAGTGCCGCCGGTCTTCTCGTAGTAGTGCTGGTGGTAGTCCTCCGCCGGCCAGAAAATCTGGTCAGTCGGGGTCTCTGTCGAGTTGACTGCTGCTGCCGGGGCCAGAAAAGTGTTGACTTCATGACCGCGCCTGCGCAGCAGTGTCATTATGTCCTCTGCCGTATGTTTCTGCAGGTCTGAAGTGTAGAATATGCCGCTCAAGTACTGCGGGCCGATGTCTGGTCCCTGGCCGTCAAGCTGGGCCGGATCGTGTATCTCGAAAAACAGCTTGCAGAGTTCCCCGTATGATGTCCTCTTAGGGTCAAACTCAACTTTAACAGCCTCGTAGTGCCCTGTCTTGTGGGATTTTACCTCTTCGTAGGTCGGGTTCTTCTTGTGTCCTCCGATATATCCGACAGTTGTGCTGATTACTCCGGGAGCCTTGTCCATGTAGTGCTGCACTCCCCAGAAACATCCGGCAGCGAAAATGGCAGTCTCGGTGGACGGCCTGCCCTCCTTGATATTCAGGATATAGCATCTGCGGCGCATGTAGAGTTCCGAGTCATAGTAGTCGAACAGACGTTGTACGGCCAGGTTGCTCTCAAGCTGGGGATTGGATATCACCTCCTTGAATCCCATCTTGATGTAGTTGTTCTGCAGGTAGTTGAAAATAAGCGCATTGATGCCCTTGTGCTTGTACTCTGGAATTACGCCTATCAGATAGCACTCTACGGTGTTGAATGTCCGGAGCGACTTGAGTATGTGGAAAAAGCCGAAAGGAAACAGTCTCCCGCCTGCTTTGCGGAATCCGTCGGACAGGGACGGCATGGTGATGGCGAAGCCTACCACGCGGTCATTGCGGTCCACCACTACGCAGATCATGTTCTTGTTGATAAACGGCATGTACTGCGCGATGTACATCTGCACCTGTTTCTCGGTCAGTCGGGTGAACTCATGCAGGACTACGTATGAGTCATTGAGTACGGCAAATATCTCTTCGGCCCTGCGCTTGATGTCCCTGGCTTTGCGCGGTATGATTACGGAGACACCGTATTTGTCCCGGATTATCTTGTCGTATGCGGCCAGTTTCTCCGGCACCCTGGACGGCACGCTTATCTTGCGCTGTATCCAGTCGACCTCTTTCCGGAATCCCAGTCGCTCAAGGTGCTCTCCATAGTAGGGGAAGTTGTAAAGTGTGGTGATTGACGGCTCTTTGTCAAAGCCGTCCACCAAAAGACCTTCCTTATCCATGTCTGAGAAGCCCCACGGACCGTTCATGGTCTCCATCCCGCGTTCTTTGCCCCATTCAGCCACAGTATTGACCAATGCCTCGGTTACAGTGATATCGTCTATCATGTCCAGCCAGCCGAAGCGGATGTTTTTCTCGTGCCAGTCATTGTTGGCATTGTGGTTGATGATGCCGGCAATACGGCCCACAATCTCTCCATCCCTGTAAGCCAGCCAGTAACGGCCTTCACAATGTGCAAATGCCGGATTGGTCTTACGGAGCGAGTTCATCTCGTCCACATCCAGTGGCGGTACATACAGCGGATTGTTCTTATATAGTCTGCGAGGGAATCTTACGAAACGTTTAAGATCTTTTAGTGACAGTACTTCTTTGATAATTACAGTCATATCTAAGTGTCGGTGGTTTTAGTGCCGCAAAATTATCATATTATTTTCAAATAATGAGTATATTTGACAAATTATTGTGGGGTTTGCACTATGAAATTAGACAGAATACTGCTTTTTCCTTATACTCTGACTCTGGCGTTGAGAAATCTCTTGTATGACAGGGGGGTGTTCAAGTCGTATGTGCCCTCTGTTCCGTCCATCTGCGTGGGAAATGTGACGGTGGGAGGTACCGGCAAGACTCCCATGGTGGAGCTGCTGGTGCGTATGTACATGGGCGAGAGAAGGGTGGCGGTGGTGTCCAGGGGGTATGGCCGTAAGACCAAGGGATACAGGGAGGTCAATGTGGAGGATACTTATAGGGATGTGGGGGACGAGCCTCTGCAGATCAAGAAAAAATTTCCGGATGTGACTGTGGTTGTGGATGCTGACAGGGCAAGGGCTATAGAGACTCTTGCGGCTTTGCCGGAGGAAAGGAGACCTCAGCTTGTGATTCTGGACGATGCGTTTCAGCACAGGCGTGTCAGGCCCGGCTATTCCATTCTGCTGGTCAGCAGTACCAGGCCGCTGCATAAGGACGCCCTGCTTCCGATAGGCCGTCTGAGGGACCTGCCGTCTCAGGTCAGAAGGGCGGATATGGTGATAGTCACGAAGATGGAGGACAGTGTGACGGAGACAGTACGGTACAGGTGGAGGGAAAGCATGAGGCTGCCGGGCCGTATCCCGCTGCTTTTTTCCAGAACGGCATATCTGCCGCCGGTGCCGGTCTTTGCCGACGGCTGCGACCAGAGGTATGTATACGCCAAGAACGCGATAGTGTTCTCCGGGATAGCGGATGACAGGGCTGTCCGTCGTGAGGCTGGATGGAAATACACGGTCAATGATGTGCTCCGTTTCCCGGACCATCACAGGTATACCTTATCCGATATGTCCCGGATACTTTCCAGTATGCGCAGGCATCCGACTGCTGTCGTACTGACCACGGAGAAGGACGCTCAACGGCTGGTGTCGCTCAATGGCATGCCGCCGGAACTGAAAGCGAGGCTTTTCTACCTTCCCATAGTGTCAGAAATAATTCCAGAGACAGGTTCCGGACGTTACATAGAGGAGGAGCTTCCGGGACTCGGACTCCAACAGTTGAAAGAAACCATAATAATCCGATAACGTTATGTCTTGTTTTGTCATAGAGGGCGGTCACAGACTCTCAGGAGAGATATATCCGCAAGGAGCCAAGAACGAGGTGCTCCAGATACTGTGCGCGGTGCTGCTGACCAGGGAGAAAGTCACAGTGGGCAATGTTCCGGATATTCTGGATGTCAATAATCTTATCGCCCTGCTGCAGGATATGGGGGTGAAGGTGGAGAAGCTGGGAGTGGGACGCTATACTTTCTGCGCTGAGGATGTCGACATGGATTATCTCCGCACTCCCGAGTTCCTCAAGCGCAATGCCTCCCTGCGCGGCTCCATCATGCTGACCGGCCCTATGCTGGCCCGTTTCGGCTATGCGCTGACTGCAAAGCCAGGCGGGGACAAGATTGGCCGCCGTCGCCTTGATACCCATTTTGAGGGCCTGCGCAAACTGGGGGCCGAATTTTCCTACAACAAGGACAACGCTACGTTTGAGCTCAGGGCAGACCGTCTGCGCGGTACCCGTATGCTTCTGGACGAGGCTTCCGTGACCGGTACGGCGAACATCATCATGGCCGCCGTACTGGCAGAGGGCACTACGACGATCTACAATGCCGCCTGCGAGCCGTATCTGCAGCAGCTTTGCAGGATGCTGGTGCGTATGGGGGCCAGGATAAGCGGTATCGCTTCCAATCTTCTTACCATCGAGGGCGTGACTGAGCTGCACGGCACTGAGCATACTGTCCTGCCGGATATGATCGAGGTAGGCAGTTTTATCGGTATGGCGGCCATGACCCAGAGTGAGATTACAATCAAGAATGTCTCCTACGACAACCTCGGCATCATTCCCGAGAGTTTCCGCCGTCTTGGCATTGCCCTTGAGCAGAGAGGGGACGATATCTACGTGCCAGCGCAGGACGAGTATGCGATTGAGACTTTTTTAGACGGCTCCATCATGACCATAGCGGACGCACCGTGGCCGGGCCTTACTCCTGACCTTCTGAGCGTAATGCTGGTGGTGGCCACACAGTGCAGGGGCTGCGTGCTGATACACCAGAAGATGTTCGAGAGCAGGCTTTTCTTTGTGGACAAGCTGATAGACATGGGGGCGCAGATTATCCTCTGCGACCCGCACAGGGCGGTGGTTGTAGGACACAACCGTATGATGAACCTGCGCGGCCGGGATATGACTTCTCCCGATATCCGTGCCGGTATCGCCATGCTCATCGCCGCGATGGGAGCGGTAGGCACCAGCCGTATCCACAATATCGAGCAGATTGACCGCGGTTATCAGGATATAGAGGGACGTCTCAACGCTCTCGGGGCCCGTATTACCAGAATTGACTGATTATGCTGAGAATAGAACGGGACTTTCCACTTTTGGGTTACAATACATTCGGTATGGATGCGCGTGCGGCAGTATTTGTGGAATATGGCTCTGAAGAGGAGCTTATGGAGGCTGCTGACATGCTCAGGACCGGCTGTCTGCCGTCTCCGTGGCTGCATATCGGAGGAGGAAGCAATCTGCTTTTTACCAGGAACTGGCAGGGAACAGTGCTGCATTCCCGTATGGACTATGTTGAGCCGTTATGGGAAAGTACTGAGGAGGTTGCAGTGCGGGTGGCTTCGGGAACGGTATGGGACGGTTTTGTGGCCATGTGTGTGGATCGCGGCTGGTACGGAGCCGAGAATCTGTCCGGTATACCCGGGGAGGCCGGTGCTGCCGCTGTTCAGAATATAGGAGCTTATGGGGTTGAGGCCAAGGACCTGATTCTGGAAGTGGATACTCTGGACATGGACAGTGGGGTGAAAAAGAAGTTCCAAGCGGCGCAATGCGGGTATGGTTATCGCAACAGTATCTTCAAACAGCCGGAGAACCGTAAATACGTGGTGCTGTCAGCGGTTTTCAAACTGGGGAAGCGGCCGCATTTCAACTTGAGCTACAAGGCATTGTCGGAGTCTTTGGCCGATAGCTCCGATGTCAGCCTGCAGGAGGTCAGGGGGGCTGTTCTCTCCATTAGAAATTCCAAGCTGCCCGATCCTGCGGTGTTAGGCAGCGCTGGCAGTTTTTTCACCAATCCGGTGGTTTCAAAATCAAAATTGCAGGAGCTCCGGCAGCAGTGGCCGGCTATTCCGTTCCATGAGCTTCATGAAGGGGGAGATTCGGTAAAACTTTCCGCAGGCTGGCTGATAGAACAGTGCGGATGGAAGGGACGTTCTCTGGGCCGGGCCGGGGTGTATGGCAGGCAGGCCCTCGTTCTGGTCAATCTCGGAGGTGCTGCGGGTGCGGAGGTTCAGGCCTTAGCCGATGCGATATGCAATGATGTCCGAAACCGCTTCGGTGTGGAGCTTCATCCGGAAGTCAATATTCTGTAACCATTTCTTAAAAGACGATACTGTAATGATTAATGCAAGAAGAATTGTATCGCCCGAAGACGGGCTGTATGCGGAGTGTGTAAGAATCTATGAGGAGAGTTTTCCGTATGAAGAGCGGCGTGATACTGCGGAGATGACGAAGTTTCTGTCCGATGCAAGATTTCATTTTATAGTTTTTTACGAGGGACATGAAGCGGATGGGCCGGCTGGATTCTTCACTTTCTGGGATTTCGGCAGCGGTTATCTGTACGGAGAACATTTTGCGGTCAACTCCGCGATCAGGGGACGCGGTACAGGTACGGCGGTCCTGGATTATGTCAAGAGTATGGACATCCCGATGATACTGGAGATCGAGCCTCCGTGTGAGGATGATGAGATGACTCTCAGGCGGAGATTGTTCTATGAGCGTAACGGTTTCATCCTCAATCCCTATGAGCATGTGCAGCCTGCCTATCACGAAGATGCCCGGCCTGTTCCTATGCGTATTATGACATGGCCCTACGTATTCTCCGAAGAGGAGTACATGCGTTTCCGTGCGGACCAGATCTCCATCATGCCGTGACAGGTTAACGGGAACAGATGGAGTGTGCTGACAGGAAGTTCAGGAAAGCCTGACGGCAGGTGTCGGAGACAGGGATGCGGGCTTTGCCGAAGACTATCCGGCCGTGCTCGACATAGGACATGTTGGATGGCTGTACGATAAATGAGCGGTGAACTCTGATAAAACGGTCTGACGGCAGTTCCTCTTCGAGGAATTTCATGCTCATGAGCGAGAGTACGGGCTGCTCGGCATCTTTAAGGTATATCTTCACATAGTCCTTGAGACCCTCGATATACAGGATACTGGCCAGCGGTATCCGTAGCAGGCGGTATTCGGTCTTGACTATTATCGAGTCGGCGGCTCCTCCGGTATCCCGGGCAGGGCCGCTCATTCCAAACCATTTGATGGCCTTTTCAGCGGCGGCCAGAAAGTCTTGATAACTGATGGGCTTCAGAAGGTAGTCCAGGGCATTGACCCTGTATCCTTCCACGGCGTATGAGCTGAAAGCGGTGGTGAATACTACTCTGGTGCGCTCCGGGAGCAGGCGGGCCAGGTCCATTCCGCTGAGTCCTGGCATCTGTATGTCGCAGAAAAGCAGGTCCGCCGGAGTCTTCTGCAGAGCCTCGAAGGCCGCTGTCGCACTGCAGTAAGAACCTTGCAGAGTCAGGAAAGGAGTCGTCCGGACATATCCTTCCAGAAGTTCCACGGCCAGAGGCTCGTCATCTATAACCATGCATGTTAGAGTCATAGGCGATTGTGTTATAGTTTGATGCGCATATAAGTCCGGTATTCGTCCCCGCTGAGACCATATTCAAGGATGTAGTGTCCGGGATACAGCATCTCCAGCCGGCGGGACAGATTGGAGATGCCTATTCCTGAGCCGCTGCGGTCAGTGTCTCCTGATTTCGGGAAGTAGCTGTTGTGAGTCTCGCATATCACGGCACCGTCCTCGAACGTGATGCATATATTGACGTAAGAGGGTTTGTCATTGCTGACTCCGTGCTTGAATGCGTTTTCCACCAGGGCGATGAAGAGCAGCGGAGCTATCATTGTCCCCGAATGTCCAGTAAGTGATATGTTCACATTTACGTGGCGGGGCAGACGGAGACGCATGAGGTCTATGTATTCCCGTATGAAATGCACTTCGTCATCCAACGGCACAGACTGTCTGTTGCTGCCGTACAGCACGTACCTGAGCAGATGGCTGAGGTCATGCAGGGCTGTCTGTGCACGTGTGGTGTCTATCTGGATGAGGGAATAGATATTGTTCAAGGTGTTGAAGAGAAAATGCGGGTTGATCTGGCTCTTGAGATTCTGAAGCTCGGCTTCCGAACGCCGGTGTTCCAGTTCCTTTCTGGCGGCCTCGGCCTTGTACCAGCCTCCGGTCATCCGGACTGCTACGCTGGCCCCGATTACCAGAAAGTACATCAGAGCGTTGCGCATGAAGAACATAAGCGTGTCCATGAGCGGTCTTTCTTTGGGCGGGCGGTGCAGGTCCGGCGGCAGCACATATCTGAACAGCAGATGGACAGCGGCCATGACAACCGCCACCATAAGGACGTTTACAACTATGAACATGGCCAGCCGGTGTCTGGTAAGCAGCCTGTCTATCAGCAGAAAGTAATTGAGGTAGAATATCACCATGAACGAAATGGGCACCACGAGAAACCGTACGTATTCCATTCCGCTCATCAGCGGCCGGTCAGGCGAGGTTACAAACAGGGGCATGACCAGAACCACGGCCCATATCAGGACGTGTATCAGTATGCCGGTGTATTTCGATTGACTGGAAGTCATGGCTCTGCAAAGTTAAGCATTTCTGCGGTTATTCATAACGTATGGCTTCGATAGGGTCGAGTCCTGCGGCTTTTCTGGCCGGATACCAGCCGAAGAAGACTCCGGTAACCGTGCACACGGCAAACGAGAGTATGACGCTCCATGGCTGGATATAAATGGGATATGAGGCCAGAATGTTGACCAGAAATGCCGCTCCGATCCCGAACACCACTCCTATGAGGCCGCCTGTCACGCTTATCAGTATGGATTCGATGAGGAACTGTGCCAGAATGTCCCGTCCTTTCGCCCCAATGGACATCCGCAGTCCTATCTCCCTGGTACGCTCCGTGACCGACACGTACATGATGTTCATGATGCCTATGCCTCCTACAAGCAGTGATATGCCTGCGACGGCTGCCAGAAGGACAGTCATCATGTCTGTGGTGGATGTCATCATGGATGACAGCTCCTGTTGGGAGCGTATGGAGAAATCGTCCTCGTCAGCCGGTTTCAGCCGGTGATTGTTCCTGAGTATCGAGGTTATCTCCTCTATTGCCTGCTCAGTGTATTCCTCGGCCAGAGCCGAGCATACTATCTCCTGCAAGTGTGTTATGGCCAGTATGCGTTTCTGGACTGTCGGGAGCTATGATAAGGTCGTCCTGGTCCATGCCCATGCTGTTGTATCCCTTGCTTTCCAGTACCCCCGTTATGCGGAGGGGAATGGAGCCGAAGCGGATGACCTTTCCGACGGGGTTCTGTCCGTCCGGAAACAATTCGTCGACTACGGATTTGCCGACAAGGCATACTTTTGCGGCCGTCTGTATGTCCCTGTCCGTAAACGCTTCTCCATCCTCGACCCTATAGCGGCGTATCTCCAGGTAATCCCTGTTGACCCCATACACTGTCGTAGGAGTATTGTTGGCTCCGTAGATGGCCTGACCGGAACTGTTCACCGCCGGGGAGACGTATGTTACGAAACTGGCCTGGCTCCGTATATCCTCCAGATCCTCTATTTTCAGGGTCTCCATGTCATCGGCGCTGAGCCTTACTCCGCCCCTGCGCTCTCCTCCGGGATGTATCATTATCATGTTGGAGCCCATCTCGCTTATCTGGGCCTGGATGCTCTTCTTCGAGCCTTGGCCTATGGCCAGCATGGTGATGACGGCAGCTACGCCGATGATGATTCCCAACATGGTCAGGAAGCCCCGGAACTTATTGTTCCCGAGAGCCTTCAATGCTATTTTGAACAGATTGGCGAGATTCATGGCTTAGTCCTCCTCTTTTGGAAGTGACGCCAGGGTATGTGCGGCGTCCAGTATGTTCTGATTGCGTATGTCTCCTGTCACATGGCCGTCCCTTAAGGTGATGTTCCGGCTGCTGTACCGGGATATGTCCGGATTGTGTGTTACAAAGATGATTGTACGGCCCTGTCTGTGAAGTTGCTGGAACAGGACAAGCACCTCGCAGCTGGTGCGCGTGTCCAGGTTGCCCGTGGCTTCGTCGGCCAGAATGACGGCCGGATCATTGACCAGGGCCCGGGCTATGGCCACTCTCTGCATCTGGCCTCCGGACATCTGATTGCTTTTGTGCATGAGCCGGTCTCCCAGTCCCACAGCCTCAAGTGCTGCCACGGCCTTCTCCCTTCGCTGACGGGCGGAGCATGAGGGATTGTACATCAGCGGCAGTTCCACATTCTCCACAGCTGTGGTTTTCGGAAGCAGATTGTAGTTCTGGAATACGAAGCCTATCTTGCGGTTGCGGAGAGTGGCCCGCCGGTTATTGTCCATGGTACGTACCGGTACACCGTCCAGATAATAGTCCCCGGAGGTGGGAGTGTCCAGACATCCCAGAATGTTGAGCAGGGTGGATTTGCCCGAGCCTGAGGACCCCATGACAGTGACAAATTCTCCCTCGGTGATGGTAAACGTTACTCCGCGCAGGGCATGGACGGTCTCGCCGCCTACGGTGAAGTCCCGTCTGATATCCTCCAGTCTGATAATCTCTTTCATAGCCGTGCTGTTATCTTGGAGGACCGGGCATGAACGGGCTGCGCTCCTGCGCTCCGGGAGATTTCATGACATCTGCCGGAACTGCCATTTTCAGACCGAGCACTACCTGTTCCCCCTCGTGCAGGCCGGAGAGGATTTCGGTCATGTCTCCGTCCGAGGCTCCGGTAGAGACTGCCGTCGGGCGTAAAGTCTGCCCGTCCAGTACCCAGACCGCCCCGGATGCGGGTGCACCGGCCGGAACTCCAGAAATACTTAAACCCAATTTAGAAATGAGTCCCGGATCCGGTGCGAACCGCAGAGCCTTGGACGGAACTGCACACACGTTCTGTCTGTCCAGAGTATATATTGTCACATTGGCCGTGAGACCGGGCTTCAGTTTCAGCTCCGGGTTGGCAGCCGAGATGACCACCTCGTATGTCACTACACTTGACTCAGTCGTGGCTTCCAGACGTACCTGCCTGACATTTCCGGTGAAGATGTCGTCAGGATAGGCATCCACTGTAAACTCCACTCTCTGTCCCTCCGCCACATAGCCTATGTCCGCCTCGTCCACGTCGGCCACCACCTGCATGTCCCTGAGGTCGTTGGCGATGGTGAACAGGGTAGGTGTCTCGAAGCCGGCGGCCACAGTCTGCCCCTCCTCGACAGCGCGGCTGATGACCACTCCGTCTATGGGCGAGGTGATGGTGGCGTAGCCCAGATTGCGGCGGACACCCGTGATGGATGCCTGATTCTGCTCGTAGGCGTTCCTGGCCGTCTCGTACAGGTACTTGGCCTCGTCATACTCGGCGTCGCTCACCAGCTCTTTCTCGTACAGTTTTTTAGTACGCAGGTACTCCTTCATACGGTACTCGTACTCGGTCTTGCTGCTGGAAAGCTGGGCTTCGGCCTGCTCCAGCTCCGATTCCAGCGTCACCTTGTCCATCTCGGCTATCAGCTGTCCGGCTTTCACATGATCATTGTAGTCCACATACAGCTTGTCGATGATGCCGGAGACCTGTGTGCCGACATCTACCAGTGTGACCGGCTCCACCGTCCCGGTGGCCGTTACCGAGTTGTGTATGTCCACTCTGGCCACCGATGCGGTCTCAAGCGATATGTCGCCCTTTCCCTTAGGACCGGACAGTATCCATATCCCCACGGCGGAGGCCACCATGATGCACGCCGCCAGAATGATTATACCGTTTCTGATACCTTTTTTCATATATTCTCTTTTAATATTCTCCTTGAATTTCCTTGCCTTGATAGATGTTGAGCAGCTCCATGTTGAGCAGGGTCATGTATTTGGCCTGCAGGGCTTCCTGTTCCGCGACAGTGAGCTCGTTCTGAGCCGTGATAAGCTCCACGGTATTCTTCACCCCGAGCGAGAACTGCTCATAGGTCAGCTCATAGCTTTCCCTGGCGTATTCCTGCTGCTTGAGGGCGGCGGTGTAGCGGGCCTGGTACGAGACGGCGTTGAGGTATGCCGACTCCACTTCCTGCAGCAGCTGTTTTTCGATATTCAACTGTTCCAGACGGCTGTTCTCCGCCTCCAGTCTGGCCTTGTTGACGGCCGTGCGGGTCTGTCTGTTGGAATAGATGGGGATGCTCAGGGACAGACCTATATTCTCGTTGAAATTGTTCCAGTACTGGTTGCCGGAATGATAGCCGGGAGTCGAGCCCGTGGCTGTACCCGCACCGGTGGCCGACATAAAGGCCGTCCCCACACCGGCCGAAAGTGAAAGGGTGGGGAAGAATCCTGACCGGGCCTGTTTAATACCCAGCTCCGCGGCCTTGACGGACAGTCTGCCACGCTCAACCTCAGGCATGGCACTCAGGGCCGCTGCATACACGTCGACTTTTGACGGTAACGTCGACATCACCTGTTCATCACTCACCTCAGGCCCGGCAAGATTCATTTCTTCCATGATATCCAGTTCCAGAAGCTGTTTCAGCTGGAGCCGGTAATTGTCCAGGGATGTCTGCGCCGAGACCACCTGGTATTCGTCACTCATCCACTGGCTCTCCAGCTGTGCAAAGTCCACCTTGCTGATGGAGCCGGCCTTCCACATCTCCTCGGCCCTGTCCCTCTGGGCCTTCGAGGCATCCGCAGTGCTTCTGGCCACAGTTACGGACTCATCGGCATACAGGCACTGCATGTATGCCTCGATTATCGCTGTCCGGATGTCGTTGGCGGTCTCCTCGATACTGAGCAGGTCTATCTCGTTCTGTACCTTGCCCTGCTTGACAGCCGTCGCAAGCGAACCTCCCTGGAAGAGGCTCATGCGGGCGTTCAGATTGTATGAGCCGGTGTACATATTGTTGTCCGACACATCATTGGAGGGGTAATTGGACAGACTCTGGGAAGTCGAGGCGGAAATGGAAGGCAGTATGGCGGCCTTGGCCTGCCGGGTGTCCTCCATCCCGGAAAGATATTCGTTGCGGCTCTGACGGAGCTGGATGTTGTTCTCCATAGCATGGTCGATGCAGTCCTTAAGAGACCATACCCTGACTGTGTCCCCGTTCTGGCCGATGGCGGTGACAGGTACACACAGGAGCAGTATCCACAGCAGCTTTCTCATGTTGTTCTTTGTTTTTCGCAAAGCTACCGTGAGAGCGGCCCCGCCGCAAATAAACTGGACGAAACGGGCAATTGTCCCGACGAACTCCTGTGACGAAAAAGACCGGCCGCGACGGAGGTGAGTCCTGCGGCCGGCCTTGTATGATTCTGGTTTTATTTATGAATCAGCGCTAATTGACTGCTGCTGTGGAACCGGTGTATGTTGCATGATAAGTAGCACCGCTCGTGTCAGTAAATATGGCATCGACAGTCATAGTCTCGCCTTCATAAGAGATGGTTACTGTCCCGTCTGCGATATATATCGAATAAGGATTTCCAGATAACTTGATCGTCGAGTAGTAACTATAGATGGAGAATATCATATCTTTATATTCTTTCAATACTTCGGTAAAAATTTACCGAAGTATTGAATAGTAATAAGTAAATAAGTAAATAACAGATACGACAGGAAAAGCCTGCAAGGACGTCAGAGCCTGCGGAGAGTGTCGGGCAGGACGGGCATGGCACCGTTGCAGGTGCAGACAAAAGCGGAGACATCTACGGCCAGTCGATGGGCTTCGAGAGGTGTGCGTCCTTTAATCAGTGCTGCGATGAAAGCTGCTGTGAATGAGTCTCCTGCACCGACTGTGTCTGCGACAGTCACGTGCGGGGTCTCAATAAATGAAGGATTTTCAGAGCCGGAGTGGAATACATAGCTGCCGTGTGTGCCGCAGGTGAGTATCAGGAATTTCAGGCCGAACTGCCGGATGAGCTGCAGGCATTTTCCCCGCATGTCTGTTTCCGGGACAGGAAGCATTTCAGAGATTATCGCAAGCTCTTCATCATTGATCTTTAGAATATTGCATTGTTCCAATGCGTGAAGGATGATGTCCCGGGTGTAGAAATGCTGCCGGAGGTTGATGTCAAGGATGCGCCATTGTCCATCTCCACGCGGCACAGCGTCCACGAAATCCGAAATAGTGCGGTGGGAAACAGGACAGCGGCGGGCGAGGGTGCCGAAGCAGACGGCGCGGGTCTGGGCTGCAAGTTCCTTAAGTTCAGGAGTAAATGGAATATTGTCCCAGGCTGCCGGCATGTGGATGTCATACTGCGGTACGCCGGCAGAATCAATGTTGATGCTGACGGTGCCGGTGGGGAAATCCACGCGGCTGATCATTGTCCTGAATGTCGGTTGTTGGAGCGCATTCCCTTCTTCGGTAGTGCGGGTGTTCAGTTCCCGGATTACTGCATCTCCTGCCTCGTCCCATCCGACAGCACTGACTGCTACCGAATTCAGACCGAATTGCGATACGTGGTATGCGAAGTTTGCAGGGGCTCCGCCGAGTCTACGTCCTTCCGGCAGCATATCCCAAAGGATCTCGCCGATGCCTACGATGTATTCAGTTTTCATGACGGCGTATCTGATTTTACTGCGAAAATACAGAAAATATCTCTCCTTTTACAATGCATCATGATGTTTCCGGACAGAACTTACGGCTGTAATAGGATTTTGAAAAAACAGATTGCAGGGAGAGAGAAAGGGGAAAGTATGGAAAAAGGCCGGGCGCGGGAGGAGGGTGTCCTGTCTGCGGCCGGCCTTGCGGTAAAAATATGTAGATCAGACTAAAGTTCGTTCTTGACGTCGGTGACGATGTTGCCGTCGAAGAGGTTGATGACGCGCTGGGCGTAGCTGGAGTCCTTGATGGAGTGGGTCACCATGAGGATGGTGGTGCCTTCGCGGTTGAGTTCGGTGAGCAGGTCCATCACTTCCTTGCCGTTCTTGGAGTCGAGGTTACCGGTGGGCTCGTCGGCGAGGATGAGCTTGGGGTTGGCGATGACGGCGCGGGCGATGGCCACCCTCTGCTGCTGACCTCCGGAGAGCTGCTGGGGAAAATGGGAGGCGCGGTGGGCGATGTTCATGCGCTTGAGGATGTCCGTGACCATCTGCTTGCGCTGCGATGCCTTGATCTTCATGTAGATGAGGGGCAGCTCCACGTTCTCGAAGACGTTCAGTTCGTCGATGAGGTTGAAGCTCTGGAATACGAAGCCGATGTTGCCTTTGCGGTACTGGGTGCGCTCTTTCTCTTTCAGCGAGCCTACTTCCTTGCCGAGCAGCTCGTACTTGCCCGAGGTGGGGTTGTCGAGGAGGCCGAGGATGTTGAGGAGGGTGGACTTGCCGCAGCCGGAGGGGCCCATGACAGCTACGAATTCGCCCTGCTTGATGTCGAAGGAGACGTTGTTGAGGGCTACGGTCTCAATCTCTTCGGTGCGGAACACCTTGCTTAAGTTCTCTACGTGTATCATAACGGTTTATAATTTAATTGGTTTATCGTTTATGTCCTTAAAGGTTTATTCGTTTGCTATGGACTCTACAGGGTTGCGCAGTGCGGCGCGGCGGCTCTGCAGGGTGACTGTCACTATGGTGATCAGGCCGATGATGAGCAGTGCGGCGAGGAATATCCATACCGGCACGGGGCTCTGGTAGGGGAATGTGGCTACCCAGGAGCGGATGATGACTATGGCGACGGGCACGGCCACTACGAAGCATACGAGGGTGATGATGAGGTAGTAGCGGTTGAGCATCGCGAGGATCTCGCCTACCGATGCGCCGTGTACCCTGCGGATGGCTATCTCCTTGCGGCGGAACTGGGTCTCGAAGTAGACGAGGCCGAGGATACCGATGACGGATATCAGCAGGGAGATGAGTGCGGCTGTGGTGATCAGGCGGTTGAGGTTATCCTCTTTCTGGTAGAGCCGGCCGATGGACTCGTCCATGAATCTCAGTCCCATGGCGGAGGAGTCGAAGGTCGGGTCAAGCTCGGCGCATTTCTCCCGGATGAACTTGAAGGTCTCCTGGACGTTGCCGGGCAGGACTTTGGCGTAGCCGACGGTCAGGGGCCACCATGGTTCGGAACCGAAGTTGTAGAGTACGATGGGGGCCACGCTGTACTGCAGGGGCTGGAAGTTGAAGTCCTTGACTATGCCGACTATCTCGGCGGGCATGTCGTCACCCTGATGCCCGGAGAATTTCAGACCGAGACGGAGGAAGGGGTATTTGGCCATGAAGGCCTGGTTGACAATGAAGGTGCCGTTGGGGTTCAGGTTGTCCGACTCGGAGAAGTCGCGGCCTTCTGCTATTTCCATCCCGAAGAACGAGATGAAGTTGGGGTCTACGGGGAGGCAGTCCATCTGCACTCTCTGACCTTGATACGTGCGTCCCCAGCCCATCTTGCCCTGGGATACTACCTGGTTGCCGGCAAATGTTACATCGGTGATGTTGGGATTCTCCATGAGCATCTGCCTGAGGGTCTCGCGGCTGTTCCCGATCTTGCTGCTTACGAAGAACTCCACGGTCTGCTCCCGGTCGAAGCCCATGTCGTAGCCCTTCATGTATTTGACCTGTACTGTGATGAACAGCGAGCAGAGTATCAGGATGAAGGATATGACGTACTGGAAGCCCACGAGGACCGAGCGCATCTTGCGGCCCTTGGCCGAGAGGGAGAAGGAGCCTTTGAGGACCATGGCCGGATTGAAGGATGTGCTGTAGCGGGCGGGGAATATACCGGCGATGAATGCGGTGACTACAGCCACGCCTAAGCCTATAAGGATAATCGGGAGGTTGTCCGCTACCCGGAGCGAGCCGGATATGTTGGAGGCGATGGAGGAGGTGGCCGCAAGGGACATCATGCCCACGCTCAGGGCAAAGGCCAGCAGCACCAGTCCGAGGGCCCGCCAGAGCTGTGCCCATATCTGCTGTCCGCGGGTCGAGCCGATGACTCTGCGGGTGTTGATGCTCTTGATGCTGAAGGGCACGGAGGCCATGGCGAAGTTGACGAAGTTGATAATCGCTATCAGCAGCACCAGTATCGAGATGGTGAGCAGGGTCATGGTGGTGGTGCGGTTGCCCTTGGCCATGTTGTCTCCTTCCACGTCGCGGGCGTAGTAGGCGTCATGCAGGTGGCTCAGACGGAAGTCAACCTGATCCTTAAATTCCGAATCCTCACCGAACATCACGGCCCCGAGCGAGTCCAGCAGCGGCTCTACGCCCTCGAATGTCCTCATCTTCATGTAGCAGGGGTAGTTCCATTCCGAATAGTTGGTCATGGAGTAGTCGCCTAAATTGAGCAGCAGGTCGTTGTCCATGCTGGAGTTGTCCGGGAAGTCCTTGTACACTGCTACGATGCGCCAGGAACTGCCGTCTCCGCTCTTGATGTCGTACTGGATGTCCTTGCCCACGGGAGACTGGCTGCCGAAGACCTTGGCAGCCGCTTTCTGGGAGATGACCGCTGTGCCGGGAGCCCGGTAACCGGAGGTATCGCCCTCTATGAATTCGAACGGGAATACCCGAAGCAGGTCGAAGTCGGTCTGGGTGTACCGCAGCATGATGCCCGGTGTCTCGGTATTGGCCTCCTTGAACGGACTGCGGTTGCCGTTCTTGTAGTACCAGTAGCAGGATACGGCCTCCGCCTGGGGGAAGAAAGTCTTCAGATTTTCTATGAAAGGTCTGGACAGCTGCACTCCGTAAACGCCCGGCGAAGTAGGGTCGGAGTACTCCAGCCTTACTATCTTGTCCGTGTCCGGATAGTTCAGGTCGTACCTGGTGTCATACACCACCTGTACCGTCAGTATCAGGAAGACCGAGAAAGCCAGGGTCAGTCCTATGACGTTGAGGACGGTGGAGAAGGTTTTGTGTCTGTTGAATCTGAGTCTCATATTTTAAATGTGCAATTTAAATTCCGAAAATCAATGTCATTCGGCCCGCAGGGAGTCAGCCGGGTTGCTCCTCGCTATGCTGTGGCACCGGATGATGACCACGGCGGCCAGTAATCCCAACAGGGCCGCGGCCACTGCGATGAACAGCCATACCGAGACTGTGGCTTTCTGGGCGAAGGAGCGCAGTACAATCTGGAACACGAACCACGAGGCGACGGAGCCGATGGCTACCGCCACTACGGAGAAAGTACCGATGTCGCGCAGGAATATGGCTGTGATCTGGGAGGGCTGTGCCCCGTTGATCTTGCGCAGGGCTATCTCCTTGCGGCGGCGGCCGGTCTCGTCCGTGGTGTAGCCGATGAGTCCTATGAGGGCAATGACTATGGTCACGGCTCCGGCCACCAGAATGGATTCGCGGAGGGTTTTGGCCGGTCTGAAGGTTTCGGTGACGATGGCAGTGTAGGGCAGGACTGTGAACCGGTCAGGTACCACGCTTTCTACGGCATTCTGAATCGCGGCGGTCAGTTCCGGAGTCACCTGGTCCGTGCGGACGATAAGGTTGCCGCATGGTTCATCGGAGTAGAACAGGACGTTGGGCCTGGAATCCTCGTCGATGACAGTACCTACACGGATGTCGCTGAATACTCCGACTATGGTGAACAGGTCATCTTCAGCCTGACTGTGTTCTGTAATGAGCACCTGTTTGCCGATGACTCCGTCAGTCCATCCTGTCACCTCGACAAGGCGGTCCCGGAAGTCTGGGTCTACGATGATTTCCTTGGGATTGGAGAAGTTGCGTCCTTCGATGATGTCCGCTCCGACCAGTTCCGCCCATTCGGGACAGCCGTTGTGAAGGTCGCCTATATTGAAGAGTTCGCGGGGGTCACCGGGCAGGTAGATGTTGTTGCCGGAAATGGATCCGGTAGCCAAAGTATGGTCAGCTGTCCCGACGGCTTTGACTCCGGGGACAGTGCTGACAGCCTGCATGATGGCGGTACGTGTCTGTGCCGGAATTCCGTTCAGCGGGCAGGACAGCAGCTGCTCGTAGTCATAGCCGGGATCGTCGCTTATCCATTTGTCCATCTGCAGGGTCACGAAGCACAGCAGGGTGATGAGCAGGGAGGCGAGGGCCATCTGCAGGAAGAGCAGAATGCGTTTCCACAGACGCTTGCTGTCCACGTAGTTGCGGAATGCCACGGCAATCGGTATGCTCTGGAAGGCCCGTCCGGGGATGTATGCGGCTATGAGCAGCACCACTGCTACGGTCAGGGCCAGTACCCACAGGCTCTGAGGGGAGAACAAGGCTCCGAGGGAGGTCATCATGATCTCCTCCACAGTATTGCGGAAAGCGAGAATCATCAGGAAGGCCAGTACGAGGGAGACAGCCAGGTTGATAAGGGTCTCCTTGAAGACAATGCCCATGATTGTCCCGCCTCCGGCTCCGTAGCAGCGTCTTACAGCGATGCCCCGGGCTCTGCCTATGAGGGAGGAGATGACTATCATGATGTAGTTCATCACGGCTGCGAGGATCAGGGCCGCTGCCACCACTCCCAGCAGGAGGTTGGTCCTGCGGATACTCTCCGAGGAGGAATGTATGCTGGAAAGTGGTGCAAGGGTAAAATGCATCTCGATGCCCGCCTGCTGCAGTTCCTCGACGGGAAGGTAGCGGTTCTCCATGTCCCGTATGGCCTGGTCAAGGGAGGCGGGGTCTGTACCGGGATAGAGCACCACGCGGCTGATATACCTGTCATTGCCTACCCAGTTCTGAGTGGAGCGGAAGTCGCTGCCCATCATCCGGAGTAATTCGTCCATAGCCTCGAGGGATATGGCTATGTCAAAGCGCAGGGAGGCATTCTCCGGGATATCCTCAAATATACCGCCTACCTCGATGGGAATACCCTGCCAGTCCTCAAGGAAAAATATCTTTCCGACGGCCTGGTCCACTCCTCCGAACTTTTCGGCGAAGGTGCGTGATACCATGGCCTTGTTCCAGGTGGAGAGGACTTCTACCGGGTCTCCTGTCAGGAATGGACGGGGAAATACTTTAAAATAGTTGGTGTCGGCGAGGATGATGTTCTCGGCGGTGTACTTGTGCTGTTCCTGGTCGAAGACATTGCATGTGCCGATGCCGATGCCGGTTACGCGTGTCGCATATTTGACCTGTGGTATTTCCTGTCCCATGTAGTATGCGACCGCACCAGGAGTCTGGCCGTACGTGTCACTGCCCTCATTGGCCTTGGTGTATTCCTGCATGATGCAGTAGGTGTCCTTGTACTCCGGATAGAACTTGTCATAGCTGCTCTCGAATGTGATCTTGGCTATGAGCACCAGTCCGACTGCGAGTCCCACTGCGAGGGAGAGCACCCTGAATATGCCGATGTTGAGTTTTCTCATAATCTGTGGGAGGTTGAAGTTGTGTTATTTCTTGTTCTGAAGGATGAGCACGTCGTTCTTGCCGTAGTTCTCGTAGTTGGAGATGATGACCTTCTCGCCCGGTTTCAGGCCCTCGAGTACCTCATAGTACTGGGGGTTCTGGCGGCCGATGCGGATGGGGCGTTTGTAAGCCTTGTCGCCCTCGGGCGCAAGGACATAAATCCATGCGCCGCCCGTGGTCTGGTAGAACGACCCGCG
>ERZ780212.329-NODE-329-length-49419-cov-3.021899_pt1 | contig 49419 bp, 40 predicted proteins | sample MGYA00511364_ERZ780212 | MGnify/ENA primary metagenome ERZ780212 (study PRJEB29588, sample SAMEA2147991) | human gut metagenome | biome: human gut; feature: human-associated habitat; material: faeces | place: Denmark | collected 2008/2010 ... | reverse complement strand
TGAACGGCTCCGGCCTCGTGCCCGTCACCCATGTGCTGAACGATATGGGCATCACCGATATCACCATCGTGCCGGAGCAGGAGTACCCCAACGGCTACTTCACCACCTGCTCCTACCCCAACCCCGAGATCTTCGAGGCTCTGAAGCTGGGCCTCGACCTCGCCACCAAGACCGGCGCCGACCTGATGCTGGCGACCGACCCCGATGCGGACCGTGTGGGCGTGGCCGTACGCGATGAGAAGGGGGAGATGGTGCTGCTGACCGGCAATCAGACGGCTTCGATACTCACCTACTATATACTTACGCGCTGGAAGGAGCTGGGCAAGCTCAACGAGAGCACCTATTGCGTCAAGACCATAGTTACGACAGAGCTGATGAAGGCTATCGCTGACAGCTTCGGGGTGCGGATGTACGACGTGCTGACCGGCTTCAAGTATATCGCGCAGGTAGTCCGCGAGAATGAGGGCCGCAGGACTTTCATATGCGGTGGCGAGGAGAGCTATGGCTTCAATGTAGGCGAGTTCGTCCGCGACAAGGATGCCGTGATCACCTGCTCCTTCGTGGCCGAGTGCGCTGCCTGGGCTGCGGATCAGGGGCTGACTCTGTATGGCTTGCTGCAGAAGATATACGCTGAGTTCGGCATATACCGCGAGAAGCTGGTGTCGCTGACCAAAAAAGGCATAGACGGTGTCCAGCAGATAGCCGCCATGATGAGGCGTTACCGTGAGAACCCGCCCTCGCATCTGGGAGAGTCGCCGGTGGTCAAGGTTATAGACTATACAGAACCGGAGAAGACCGGGCTGCCCAAGTCCAATGTGCTCAGGTTCTTCGCTGAGGACGGCTCTGTGGTGACAGTGCGTCCCTCCGGAACGGAGCCTAAGATAAAGTTCTATTTCGGGGCGAAGGGTGAGTGTGCCGACAGGACGATAGACTTACTTGTCAGACAGTTTTCGGAATAATGCGGCGGACGCGTTCCAGATGATGTAGAACGCGAATATGAAGAATACGATGCCCGTCCAGTGAATCTTCAGTATGAGAAGAGCGGCTGCGGCGGGTATTGTTATGCACAGAAATGTGAAACGACCTGCGTTGTCCTTCCATTTCATGGATTTGAGCTTCATCGAGAACATCGGAATTTCGCTCACCATGAGGGCGGACAGGATTATGGTGACAATCGGGATGGTCAGGTTGTTGGCCAGGAATGTGTTGGCTATGTGCTCGTAGTGGCCGGCGAATGCGGCTAAGGATGCGGCGCACAGGCCGGATGCCGGAACCGGCAGGCCGAGGAAATTCTCGCTCTGGCGGGTGTCAATGTTGAATTTGGCCAGTCTGACGGCTGTGAAGGCCGCGAGTATGAGCGGGAAATAGCAGACATAAGGATGAACTCCGGTCGTGAAGCCGTCCAGATAGTTGTAGAGAATAAGGGAAGGAGCCAGACCGAAGCTCACTGTGTCCGAGAGGGAGTCCAGCTCCTTTCCTATTTCCGAGTATGCATTGAGGGCACGGGCTGTCAGACCGTCCAGGAAGTCAAATGCAGCGGCTAAAATGATAAAGCCGAGAGCCGCGTCAAGTCTGTCCTGAAAGGCCATGATGACCGCCACCGCCCCTGATATAAGGTTGAGGCAGGTGACGGTGTTGGGTATGTGTTTTCTCAGTCCCATGCCGCCGTTGGTGTTACAGATTCATCTTTGCCCGGATGTCCTGAGGGATGGCGTTCTTGTTGACCATGATATCCATGGTCTTGTATCTTACGAACGCTTCAGATACGTACCATATGCCCTTGTACTTTCCGGCGTCGCCCCATGAGTTCTTCACCATGTAGTATTTCTTGCCGTTCTGGTCTTTGGCGATACCGAATATCTGCATTCCGTGGTCATCGGTGGTCTGGTAGTTGTCGTAACCCTCCTGACGCATCTCCTGGGTAATCTCCAGCTCAGGGCAGGGCGCGTCGAAGGCCTTCTTGTAGAGGTCGTTCTTGGATGCGCCTATCCAGCGGGCCTGGTCGGAGCCGGTCTCTTTCAGCTCTATCTCCAGCTTGTCGTAGTCGGGTACGATGCCGATTCCGTCACGGGTGAAGCCTTTCTCGCTGACGTCTGATGCCCATGCTACAGTATAGCCGTTCTCAAGGGCATTGTCAATGACGGCGATGATGTCGTCGATGGGCACGTTCATGGAAGACTCCCAGAGCCAGTTGTCAGGCACCTCGATGACCATCTTCTCATAGAACGGCTTGTGTGTCCAAGATGTGAGGTCTACATAGTCGTCGAGATTGATGCCGAGGGACTCCATGTAGGTGTGGGGATTGTACTCGGTGCCGTTGACGGTGAAGGTCTCGGGGCATTCTCCCAGATATGCGTCCAGGATGCCCTTGAATCCTCTTTTCCAGGCTGTGGAGAGGGTGCCGTCCGGGTTGCTGATGATAACGTCCAGATAGGCCTTCAGCACACCGTCCATCTCGAAGTGGCGATGTCTTTCAGAACCGTAGTTGAGGCCTTTCATTTCCCACTCTGGCACGATACCGTAGTTCTTGAGTCCGTAGAGCACGTTGCCGAAAGAGCTGCCCTGACCGAAGTTGAGGACTCCGTGCAGTCTTACGTATTTCTCGCCTTTCTCCTGATAGGAGTTGTGGACGATGAACATCTCGGAGAGGTCCAGAGAGTCGGTGTATCCGTTCTTGAGAATTTCGGACTCGAAGAATGACAGGGCAGAGAAGCACCAGCAGGTGCCTGAGCTGGCCTGATCCTTAATCGAGGTGATGGGGTTCTCGATGACGGTTGTGAACTTGTATCCTTCCGGCTCTGCCTCCTTGCTCTTCTTGTTCTTGGCGGAGAGTGCCGGTGTAATCATGCATCCGATGCACAGTGCTGTAATGATGTGTTTAATAGACATAATAAAATAGAATTGATTAAGGTATATTCATGAATTTGTGTGTCTGGAGCGATATCCTCCACATAGGATGACGTTTCACATAGTCAATAATGACAGGCATTACTCTGTCACGGTGCGTCCATTCAGCCTGTAGAAACGGCAGGCATCCGTCCTTGGCCTCCGCACGGCATTTCTCGGCCCATTCGAAATCATCCTCCCCGCTTATCACGGCCTTGAGTTCGTCCGCGGCCCTCAGTACCTGGCTCTGCGGCGGGCAGTGCTTTTTGGGGGAGAGGCAGATCCAGTCGAAATATCCGCTGAGCGGATGAGTGCCGGAGGTCTCCAGAAAGATATTGTAGCCTTTGTCCTTCAATCCTGAGCATAGGGGATTCAGATTGTGCATCAGCGGTTCTCCGCCGGTGATTATGACATTGGCGGCCGGAGACGAGATGATTTCACCTATTATATCTTCCACAGGTGTGAGCGGATGGCTGTCCGGATTCCATGTATTTTTGGAGTCGCACCACGGGCAATATACGTCACAGCCTCCCAGGCGGATGAACCATGCTGCCCTGCCTGTATTGTATCCCTCGCCCTGTATTGAGTAGAAAGACTCAACCAGAGGAAGGCGCAGGCCGTTGCCTGTGTGTCGGGTGCTGTGTGTGTCGCTCATTATGGGTGTTTCAAATGGATTTAATCGGACAAATGTAATAAAAAACTGTCATAATGTCATAAAATCTTAACGGCAGGCTTTTTGAGTGATGATATGAACAAAGGAGAAAAGTTATGAATAATATGAATTACCCGCAGAACAATAACAACAAGGAGTTCCTGGAAAGGTACGCGGTCAATCTGAACCAGCGTGCCCGAGAAGGGAAGCTCGATCCCGTCATCGGCAGGGATGAGGAAATCCGGAGGGTGCTCCAGATTCTGAGCCGAAGGACGAAGAACAATCCTATACTGGTCGGTGAGCCGGGTGTCGGAAAGACGGCTATCTCGGAAGGCATTGCCGAGAGGATAGTCAGTCAGGACGTGCCTGAGAACCTGAAGACCAAGGAAATCTATTCGCTGGACATGGGCGTCCTCGTGGCCGGTGCTAAATATCAGGGCGAGTTCGAGGAAAGGCTGAAAGGCGTTGTCAATGCCGTGATAGAGAGTCAGGGCGAGATAATCCTGTTTATCGATGAGATACACACTTTGGTGGGAGCCGGCCGCTCATCCGGTGCGATGGACGCTGCCAATATCCTGAAGCCTGCCCTGGCCCGTGGAGAGCTTAGGGCCATCGGCTCTACGACTATCGAGGAGTACCGCAAGTATTTCGAGGAGGACAAGGCTCTTGAGCGCCGTTTCCAGATGGTCATGGTGGACGAGCCTACTCCCGCGGAGTCTATTTCCATCCTCCGTGGTCTGAAGGAGAAGTACGAGAACCACCACAAGGTGCATATCGACGATGACGCCATCATCGCGGCGGTAGAGCTGTCGCACAGGTATATCACGAACCGTTTCCTTCCGGACAAGGCCATCGACCTCATAGACGAGGCCGCGTCGAAGCTCCGTCTGGAGATGAACTCGGTGCCCGACCCCATCGACGAGCTTAACCGTAAGATACGGCAGCTGGAAATCGAGAGGGAGGCCATCAAGCGTGAGGGCCGTTCGCCCAAGCTGGACGAGATACAGGCTTCCATCAAGGAGTCCAAAGCTCAGTTGGAAGACCTTAACCGCAAATGGAAGGTGGAGAAAGACCTGCTGTCGCGTATTTCCCAGAAGCGTGCGGACATAGAGCAGTACAGGTTCCAGGCCGACGAGGCGGAGCGCAGCGGTGACTATGGCCGTGTGGCCGAGTTGCGGTACGGCAAGATAGCCTCGGCTCAGAAGGAGATAGACGAGCTCACGGCACAGAAGGCGGCCAACCCGGACCCGCTTATCAACGAGTCGGTGGAGCCGGAGGATATAGCCGAGATAGTGTCGAAGTGGACCGGCATACCGGTGACCCGTATGCTTGAGAGCGAGAAGACCAAGCTGCTGCACATGGAGGACATGCTGCACAAGAGAGTGGTGGGTCAGGATGAGGCCGTGCGTGCCGTGGCCGATGCTGTGCGCAGAAGCCGTGCCGGACTGCAGAACGAGAAGAGGCCCATAGGCTCGTTCATGTTCCTCGGTACCACCGGTGTAGGTAAGACAGAGCTGGCCAAGGCCCTTGCCGAGGCCCTGTTCAATGACGAGAACATGATGACCCGTATCGACATGAGCGAGTACCAGGAAAGGCACAGTGTCTCCCGTCTGGTCGGCGCTCCTCCGGGATACGTCGGATACGATGAGGGTGGCCAGCTGACAGAGGCAGTGCGCCGCAAGCCCTATTCGGTGATCCTGCTGGACGAGATTGAAAAGGCGCACCCTGACGTGTTCAACATCCTGCTGCAGGTGCTGGACGACGGCCGTCTGACCGACAACAAGGGCCGTACGGTGGACTTCAAGAACACTATCCTTATCATGACATCCAATGTAGGAGCGGAAGTCATACAGGAATATATGCAGAGACTGGAGCATATTGACGACAAAGCCGGACGGACAGAAGTCCTGGAGGAATGCCGCCGTACTGTCATCGATATACTAAAGAAGACCATGCGCCCGGAGTTCATCAACCGTATTGACGAGATCATCATGTTCGAGCCTCTGACCCGCAAGGACATACTCGGCATCCTGAACCTTCAGCTCAGTGCGTTGAAGAAGAAGATGGAGGAGCACGGCATATCGATAGAGTTCAGTCAGAAGTTCATCGACTATATGTCCGAGAAAGGTTATGACCCGGCCTACGGTGCCCGTCCCATCAAGCGTATCCTTCAGCGCGAGCTGGTCAACATGCTGGCCAAGGATCTCATCGAGGGTTCTGTCTCCAAGGACAAGCCTGTACTGGTGGATATTTCCGGAGACCAGATTGTCATCACCTCAAAATAACATATAGGTATGTCCAGGCTAAGGGGCAGGAGTTCCATTATCGGACTCCCGCCCCTTTTCAATTTATGCAGGTCTTTTTAGTTCCGGATTATGTGAAAAATTCTATCTTTTTTCTTCTTTGATGAGATGCACTCAATGGATTTGGGTTAAAAAGTTCCTGTCCGGGAAGCGGCGGCACTGAGTGTCCGTCACTCAGAATGGCGTGTTCGGGGAAAAGAAACGGTAAACTGAGTAACACCTGTGAAATGCAATATTGTGATTTACAATGCTTTATGAGTACAACCCGTGTCTCATGTTGACTTCAGATACGTCGATAAGAACAGGCGATTTTTATAAATTATTGATTATCATTGAATTGTGAGTGACGGTCTGCTGCTGTACCAACAGTTACAATAGCAGTGACTATTGATCATCCTTTTGGTGTTTCCGGTAGATGGTGATGCCGGTGGAGAGTATCTGCGAGACAAGTGCTTCGTTCCTGAGTGAGTTCAGTATCGAGATGTCGAACTGGTACGGAAGAAGCAGGTCATCTATTGCCAAGGACAGTCGGACAAGATTCTCATGAGTGAGATCATCCCCAGTCAGAGTAATATCGACATCGGAAAACGGCTTATATGTGCCCTTTGCTCTTGATCCATAAAGGATTACGGTCTCAATATGTCCATCCGCCGCAAAGAGCTGCTTTAGTCGGTTAATCTCTATGTCTTTGAGTCCGAACGGCATGGTAATCAGAATAATGTAGGTTCAGTATCGTGCTCTTTGCTTAGCAGCAGCGACATCCTCTTTTCAAAGTCCTGAAAGAGCGGGAAGTAAACATTCAATATAGACAGATAGATATTCCCGGATATGTCATCATCGTACAGATGTAATGTCTGATTGCGGTCAATTATTGACTCCATCCAGCGGGAATCCGAGATCAGCCCTATCTCCAGTGCGCGCCTGAAAGCGTCACGGGAACCTTTTATATCGGAATATCCCTGATATTCAGCATAGTCTTTCATGACTTTCCAGGCCAGTTCATGTGTGTATTCAAACCGTTGGATGAGTCCTTCCTTGATAAGGTCGTCCACATCCTCGTCCCATTCCATTTGCCTTTGGACGATGTCCACAGCTTGGGACAGTCGTCCCAAAGCCTTGCGGTAATTATTGAATCTCTGTTCCCAGCGGATATCATCACTCATAATATGAAGTTTTGTAAACCGAGTACAAAAATAGAGAAATCCGGCGATTTCTACTATTTTTGTCATCAAAAGAACTGACTCATGAAGTATCCTGTTTCCACGATGCAGGCGTAGTTATAGAGTCGTGGGATGCTTTGTCCGCATACCTGTTGTGCTCCATGATGTCGTCTTGATAGAAGAACGCCTCAGAAGAACTGCAGGGGAAGTATCCGCGGGATATTTTTACGGAAAAAGCGAAACGGATTGTTATATTTGCGCGGCAAAATTTTAAGAGGATGTTTGCGGTTTTCGGATTTCTTGCAGGTGGTTTGATTGCCGGATGGTTTCTCAGGCGCAGAAGGTTCGCATGGACGGGCAGGTTGTCGGTCTTTCTTATATGGCTGTTGCTTTTTCTTCTCGGTCTGGAGGCCGGAGGCAACAGAATGGTGATGCAGAGTCTGCCGTCTCTCGGCCTGGAGGCTTTTGGCGTGGCCGTGGTATGCGCTGCGGGAAGCTGTGTTATGGCCTTGCTGTTGTGGACCTTTGTCAGGAAACGCGGTGCTTCGGATGATCGGAAAGGTATGCACGGAGAATCCGGCTCCGGAAAATCTACGGCCGGGAGCGATGGCGGCACCGGGTTGAGGGCTGTGGCAGACAGTATCGTGATCGTGGCATTCTTCGCAGCCGGGATTCTGTGCGGGCTGTATGGACTGCTTCCGTTTGATGTCACCGAAACCGGTATAGCCGTGTACGCCCTGTATGCCCTGATATTCGTTGTGGGCTTCAGTATCGGCAACAGTCCGGATGTCATAGGCAGTTTCCGCAGACTCAGTCCGGGACTTGCCTTGCTGCCGTTGTGTACTGTCATCGGGACTCTGGCCGCTTCCGCTCTGATGGGACTGCTGCTCCCGCACCGCAGTGTCCAGGAGACTATGGCAGTCGGCTCCGGATTTGCCTACTATTCGCTTTCCAGTATCATCATAACGGAGTATAAAGGAGCCGAACTGGGCACTGTCGCGCTCGTTGCCAATATTGTCCGCGAGTTCATTACCCTTCTGGCAGCCCCACTGCTGGCACGATGGTTCAGTCCATTGGCTCCCATAGCCGCCGGAGGAGCCACTACTGCGGATGTCACCCTGCCGATAATAACCAATACTTGTGGAGAACGGTATGCCGTCCTGTCCATATATCATGGGTTCGTAGTGGATTTTTCCGTCCCTTTTCTGGTGACATTTTTCTGCGTTCTGTGATTTCTGAATAAAAATTACTAACTTTGAACGATTTTTGAAGGATATGCGTATGGAAAATCTGGAATATAAGATTGCAAAGGGACTGCTGGATATCGAGGCAGTCAAGCTCAGTCCTGAAAAGCCTTTTCTCTGGGCATCAGGGCTTCATTCTCCTATTTATTGTGACAACCGCAAGGCTTTGTCCTATCCCGAGTTCCGCAAGACTATCTGCGAGTCGATGATCGAGGTCATCAAGGCGGACTTCAAGAAAGTTGACGTGATAGCCGGCGTGGCTACGGGCGCTATCGCTTACGGAGCCATCGTCGCAGAGATGCTGGGCAAGCCGTTTGTGTATATCCGCTCCAAGGCCAAGGACCATGGCATGGGCAACCAGGTGGAGGGCGTGCTTCACGGAGGCGAGAGCGTGGTGGTCATTGAGGACCTCATATCCACCGGTCAGAGCAGTCTGGCGGCGGTGGACGCACTGATCAGGTGCGGAGCTCACGTGGCGGGCATGGTAGCTATCTTCTCCTATAACTTTGACCGTTCCCGCCGTGCGTTTGAGAACGCGGACGTGGAACTGCATACTCTGTCCAATTATGACACCCTCATAGATGTGGCCGTCGATACCGGCTATGTGAAGGAAGAGGATGCCAGGATGCTGAAGGAGTGGCGTTACGACCCGGACAAATGGAGCAAGGATCATGAGTGAGACCAGCGTTAAGGGCCGTGAGGTGCTGCTCAAGCGGCCTCCTATGACCATATTCAGTCTGTTCTCCGACTTGAGCCTCCTGGTGCAGAATGTTCCCGAGGAGTACGGTGGCAGGATACAGGCCGACAAGGATAGTGTACATATTGAGTACAAGGGCATTAAGTTCGGTATTGTCGTAGACAGGCGCGAGCCGTTCTCGCTGGTGGTGCTCAAGGATGACGGCCAGTCTTTCCTGCCGTTCACGATATCGTTCTTCATGGATCCTGTCGGCATAGACTCGACTCTGTTCCATATAGAGCTTACGGCCGAACTCAACTTCATGATGAAGATGATGATCGGCAACAAGCTGCAGGAGATGGTGGACAGCATTACCGACCAGATAGAGAAGGCCATCAACAGTTTGGCAGCCGGTCAGAGTGTGGACTTCTCCGACATCAAGCCGCCGGTCAGTTTCAGCTGACGGCTGTGGATTCGATGCCGATGCTGCCGGAACAGTTTATAGCACAGCTTACACTCTCCCTCGGTCCTGAAAGAGCGGGGGAGGTGCTTTATTATATCCGCAGCACGGCTCCTTCTGTGGCTGTGCGGCTCAATCCCTTCAAGTTGTCCTCCGCGGGACTGAGTACTGAGCATGATGTCAGAGACGTTCTGTCCTGGCTTCCCGTCGATATGGGGCGCAGGACGTTCTCGCAGTGGGGAGGTTTCCTGGAGACCCGTCCCGAATTCTATCTGGATCCGCTATTTCATGCCGGCGCGTATTACGTGCAGGAAGCTTCTTCGATGTATCTTGAAAGCATTTTCCCGATTATGAGGCAGATGAGGGAAGACCGTCCTTCCGGAGCATTTGCCGTGCTGGACTTGTGTGCTGCTCCTGGCGGCAAGACCACGCATCTGCTGTCCATGCTGCGGGATATTCCCACATCGTTTCTGGTGAGCAACGAAGTCATCCGTTCCCGGGCATCCGTGCTGTGTGAGAACGTCTCCAAGTGGGGGGCCGCCAATGTCATTGTCACCAACAATGATCCGGCTGATTTTGCGGCTTTGCAGGCGTATTTCGATGTGGTGGTGGTAGATGCGCCGTGCTCAGGGGAGGGGATGTTCCGCAAGGACCCGGAGTCGGTGGCCCAGTGGTCTGTGGATAATGTCCGGCTCTGTGCGGCCCGTCAGCGCCGGATTCTGTCGGACGTGCTTCCGGCTTTGCGTCCGGGAGGGCTGCTGGTTTATTCCACTTGTACCTTCAATCACTTTGAGGATGAGGACAATGTCGCATGGCTGGCGTCTGAGTACGGCTTCGAGATTCTGGAACAGCGGCATTTCTATCCTGGAGATATCGGGGCGGGGGAGGGCTTTTTCTTTTCGGCCCTGCGCTTGCCTGGTGCAGCGGCTGATAGTCCGGCCTGTACTCAAGGAAACCGTAACCGTAAAAAATGGAACAAGGGGGATGGCAGATTCCTTTATAGGACTGCTGAAAGTCCTGGCTGGGTAAAGGAAGGTTTTCGTGTCTTCCAGAAAGGCAATATGCTGAAGGCCTTTCCGGATGAAGTGTGTGCCGTAATGCAGGCATTCGAGACTTCTTCGGGTCTGAGCATAATGATGTCCGGAACGGCAGTGGCTGAGGTCAAGGCTGGGGCATGTCAGGTGATTCAGCCTCAATACTCGTTGATCCAGAGTGAGGTTTACAGACGAAACAGTCTTCCGGAAGTGAATGTGGGGCTTGATATGGCCTTGTCCTGTATGCGTCGCGATCCCGTCGTCCTGCGCGGTGCTCCTTCCGGCTATGTCGTCCTTACGTTTTCCCCTGCAGCCGTCCCTTTCTGTATAGTCAAGAATCTCGGCAACCGCTGCAACAGCCTTCTCCCTCATTCTGTCGCTCTTCGGAAAAGGTAGGTCAGTGTGGATGCGGCAGCCATATTTTCCTGAAAATCTTTGAATATCGTAGATAATATGTTATATTCGCCTATATTAATTAAAAGTAAGGACTATGAAAAAAGGGTTTGTTTTTGCAATAATGGCATTGTTGCCGGTATACATGTCGGTGGTTACGTCATGCAGTAATGATGAGAAGAGACTCCAGCCGGAACTGAAAGCGGGCACGGAAGGAGATGTCCATGTGGCTTATGACGGAGGATGGTGTGAGTTCAAGTATTCTGTCATCAATCCGTCGGACCAGTATGCGGTATCGGTATCCGTACCCGATACTGTGGACTGGATAACGAATGTGGATACGGAGCACGACGGTGTTGTTGCGTTCTATGTGTCTCCCAATATGCTTGGGGCGGAGCGGACAGCGGAACTTCTGCTGGCTTATGGTCCGTCTACCTTGACTTTCAATGTAGTGCAGGACGGTGCTGAGGGAGAGACTTCGGATCAGTTTTCGTTTGTCATCGACAATCTGACCTCGTCTTCGGTTTCCTATACGGTCATTCCGGTCGATTCCGACATGACATATCTGAGCCTTGTCATAGGAAAAGGCTATATGGACGGTTTTGAATCCAACGATGAGTTCTTCAAGTATATTATGGATTATCTGAGCACTACGGCATCTTCCTTAGGTATGAATCTGGGCAGTTTCCTTGAGAAAGAGGTGCTTTATAAGGGCGAGTCCTCGGATTTCGTGTTCTATGATCTGGAGGCAGAGACCGAATACTACATGTTCGCATACGGAATGACTGTAATGGGTGAGACCACTACCGGGATCAGCCGTAAGGCGTTCAAGACACAGACAAAGGCTCAGAGTGACTGTGTCGTGGAGCTGAGTACGGACGTGTCGGGCAATAAAGTCACTGTCAAGGCCAGTCCTTCGGATCCTGAGCAGGCGTATTACATTAACTTGATGGAAGCCGATGATTTCCTGAAATTCTATGGCGGGGAGTGGCCTGGCGCTGCGGAGATGTTCATGTCGGATGAGATATTCCTGATGAGAATGCGGGACGGTATGACGGATGAGCAGATATTCGAGGAATTGGCCAACTTCGGAGAAAAGGAGGTAGAGTTCACGGAACTGAATGCGGAAAAGGATTACTATGCGTTCGCCTGTGCGATAGGAGAAGATTGCAGTGTGATAGGAGAGGTTACAGTGAAAGATTTCACTACCGGTTCTATTGAGCAGTCAGACAATATTATAGAGTTTGAGGTGGATAAGCTGGGAGTGAACTATGCGGAAGTGTCCGTTTATCCGTCCAATCTGGATCCTTTTGTTCCACTTATTGAGAAGGCGGTCATATTCAAGGGAATGGAGGATGACGCAATTATCAGGTCAGTACTTGAGGAGTACGGTGACAATCTTTCATACCTTGTAAAGACAGGCCACGGAGTGATGTACAGAAGCGATCTTGAGCCGGAAACAGAGTATATGGTCTATGCTTTCGGTTACGATTACGGTGTGCCTACCACACAGCTGTTCACGCATACGTTCACCACACTGAATGAGGTGGATCCGTCGTCACTTGTATTTGACTTTGAAATAAAGGATGTGACACAGCGCGGTGCTACTGTGACCGTATATCCCGAGCCTGAAAACGCAAGGTATTACTGGAATCTTGTGGAGGCGGGCAATTCTCAGGAAGATGTGATCGGAATCATAAATGCCGAGTACGAGTACTATCTTGGACTTGGATATGTCAGGGACATGGTGGACTACATGTCCAAGTTGACGACTACCGGAGAATCCTCCTCGACATTCAAGACGCTTGACTCCGACACAGAGTACAAGCCGTTCGCAGTGGGAGTCTATGCTGAAACAGGCGAACTGGCTACGGAAATTTACTTCGGGGATATTTTCCGTACGGAGATACTTGTCCCTGCCGATGTGCATATCGACCTCAATGTGGACGAATATTATGACGGAGACGAGGTCGCTGAGAAGTATCCCGCCTTGGGTGATGCCGCCGGCTATGCAGTGGTTCCTGTAAGCACGGAAGTAAGTGACGGTACAGCCAATTACTACTATCATATTTTTGAAGGAGACTGCTCTGATAAGGATTATCTCTCAGATGAGAGGATAATAGATGAACTTTATCCAAGAGGAGTCAAGAATGAGCCGGAATATGTTTTCTATGCTCCATGGAATACTGTCATTACTCTTATGGGTGTGGCTGAGGATGCTGAAGGCAACTTCGGTCCTGTCACGAGGATAGTGCTGAATTTCTCAAAGAGCGGTGTGTCTCCTGTGGACGGCTTCAATCCTTATGGCGTGACGGCAACTGCGTCCCGTACCGTTACTGAAGTGCCGGAGGTAAGTGAGACCGTCAGGAGAATCCAGCCTTTCGGCAGCATTGATTGAATTTCCGTACCGCAAGATTGATGAAGTCCCCCGAAAGCTGTGATCCGGCTTTCGGGGGACTTCATTTTTTGTCGCTTATGGGCAGGTTATTTGTCTAACCTTGTTATGGTAGTCCGATTATACTCAGAGGACCGGAATAGCTGCATTTTACACTGAAGCCGTTGTCTGTGGTGAAATCGCAGATAATGGTGTAGTTGTCCGTAGTACCGGATATCTGCATTGTTCCGCCGTTGATTATTCCATAAGTTATGTCATCGAGGTTCTCTGCATGTTCTACGTACGTTCCTTCATAATATACGGCACCTGAATAGTCGGAAATCTGGCCTGGATACAAAGTGTACTCGGCAGTTCCTCCGACATTATATGTCTGCCCGGTGGCAAGTGCGCCGCTGAAATCGGCCGGCATGTACAGGTCTATGTACAGAATGCTGCCTGGAGGAGTCATTGAGCCGTCTTCACCTATGAGCAGGTCTGTCATCTGCAGACTGACGTTCATGACACCGTCATTGTCTGAAATATAGGAGGCAGTGGCAGCTGTTGCTGTGATGTCGAGGTTGACTGACAGCTTGTTGTCATCATCATCTCCACCTGAGTAATAGTTGTCGTAGACGGCCTCGCCGGAGTATGTGAAATGATGGGTCATTCCTTCCTCGTCAGTGAGGACGGCATCCATTACGATATTGCTGCCATCATATTCGATGGTGAGAGTGCCTTCATCGAAGTAGATGTTGGAAGTGTATTCTCCGTCGGGGCTCATGACGGAAGCTTTCGAATAATCGTAGGAGAATGTCATGTCCGCAGTACTTTTGGGCTCGCTAAGCGTGTACGTTCCTGCAGGAGGCAGTGGAGCGTTTTCATTGTCCGGTGCATTTGCGGCATAGATCTCCATCAGGTAGTAGGTGCTTTCAGACTGGGGCAGACCCTCTATCAGCGGCATGTCGGAGATATATGTGGAGTAGCGGTGTTCTCCGTTGTTGCCTGAAGACCCGTAGTAGTAACCTGTAAAGTCAGTAAGATCGAAGTTGTAATCGTACTCAGGCTCGGGTGCCGGCGGGTCTTCTTTTATGGCGGCCTGGCTTACACTTATCTCTGCGGATACGGATTGGCCGTCACCGTATGTATACGCGAGCAGGATCTTTCCCTCCCTGGTTTCTCCTGTGCTGTTGCTGTCCGCTGTAAAAGTGGTCGTAGTGCTGTCTATGCCGACGAAGTCATGCATCCATTCATCGGGCGAAGTGGCAGTCAGCTCGCCGTCCGATGTCGGGTTCAGGATCTCGTATGCTATTTCTACCTGGCCTCCTTGCTCGGGAACGGAAAGAGTCTTGATTTCAGGAGGGTCCGGATTGTAGGTCGGCCCGTCGTTGTTGTCGCAGCCCGTTGAAAGTATCAGTGCTGCGGCTGTCATGAATAGAATCTTTTTCATACTGTATAAGGTTTGATGTTGTTGAATTATGTGGTATAGTTTTCTCAAAATTACTGAAATTTTCTGTACGGACAACGAATGAGACAGAAAGTTTCAAATTTTTTCAATGGCTTTGGTGATTCTTCTTAGGGACTCTTCCTTTCCAAGAATGTAAAGCAGGTCGATTGCTCCTCCCGGGGTTACAAGCAGTCCTGACAGGGCGATCCTTATGGGCCATGTGAACGGCCCTATCTTGAGGCCGGCTTCGGAAGCCATGCCTGTGACGGTATCCAGAAGGACTTCTTCAGACCAGTCATCAACTGTAGAAAGGGTATTGGCTGCCTTTTTCAATATCGCAGCTGATGTCTCGAGAGTGGACTTGTTCTTCTTGTTTATGAACAGTTCCGTGCTGTAGTCGGGCAGTTCGTGCAGGAAAGCGGTCCTTTCCGGTATCTCGGACATCTTTCCTATTCTGGACTGCAGCAATGACGCGGTCTTTTCCCATTTGGATTCGAGCGCAGTGCCTTCCATACCGGAGAAAGGCAGGGCCAGCGTGCGGAATACTGCCGGGTCCATCATGCTGATATGCTTGCCGTTGACCCAATCCAGCTTCTGGTAGTCGAATACGGCGGGACTTTTGTGTATTCCGCTTACCGAGAATTGGGCGATAAGCTCGTCCATAGTGAATATTTCCTGTTCGGATTTCGGGGACCATCCAAGCATGGCTATGTAGTTGATGATGCCTTCCGGTATGTATCCCTGCTCGAGGAGTGCCTGGAAACTGACGGCTCCGTGTCTCTTTGAGAGTTTGCTTATGGTTCCGTCCGGGTTCTTGCCGTTGATCAGGGGCAGATGGATATATTCGGGGGCCTCCCAGCCGAATGCCTTGTACAGCAGCAGGTATTTCGGATTGGACGACAGGTATTCCGATCCCCTGATAATGTGGGTGATGTGCATGAGGTGGTCGTCCACTACGTTGGCGAAGTTGTAGGTGGGCATGCCGTCGCTCTTGAGCAGCACCTGATCGTCAAGGGTCGAGTTCTCGACTGTTATCTCTCCGTATACCATGTCGTTCCAGGATTACGACATAGGCGGTTCTATACGTGCCGGCAACTGCTTTACTATCCTGCTGTCCCCTAGGCCCATGCATGCGGTTACGGCCATAGCGTGATATCCGGCGTACACGTCTCCGGGGAGGGTGATGTCCGGATGCGCGTCAATCCATATCAACGCCACGTCGTCCCCGTACCTGTCCGCCAGATATGTGAAGGGGACCACGCTTGCCGAGCACTCCCCGCCCAATGTGACGATGCGGTCCGGGGCCGCCACTTTCAATATGTCCAGAGCAGCAGCCGTCTGGGCCGCGATGATGTCCCGGTCCATGACACCGTCAGTCACAGTCCGCTCGCACGGGTCAATACTTACAGGAACAGTGTAAGTCTCCTGATTCTTGTCTGTCGGAACCAAGAAATTGAGCAGCTGCGCTCCCAGCCAGTATCCCCTGGCCGACCTCGCGCGGTCCTCTATTTCCGGTATCCACCGCGCTATATCCCCGCCCTGCCATTGCGGGTAGATGAGTCAGATTGTTTTCATGCCGCAAGATACTCAAAAAACAGCATAAATTTCGTAGTTTTGCCAAACTAATTATGTGTTTATGGCAATACGGATTGAAACAAGATTGACGGACCGGGATCTCACCGGGCGGAGTCACTGGTGGGGTGCGCCGGATATGCCGGAGGGGATGGAGTATCCCTGCATAGATGTGGAGGACGGGGACGGCGGCACGTACCCGGAGCCGTTGACATTTGTCTGCCAGATACGCTGCAAGGATATCGCAGGGTTGGATACGGACGGGCTGCTGCCGCACAGCGGGATGCTTTATTTCTTCGCACCGATAGACTATTTTCTCGGAGAAGACGGTTCTCCTCTGGACTATCATGATTCTCCTGCGGTGATCTATACTGAGCGGGAGGACGGGCTGGTGCCGTATGAACTGTGTTGGGAGGGGACGGACGAGAGCGTTTTCCGTCCGGCAGAGGAGATGATTTTCAATCCTGCAGACTCTCCGCGAGGTGACGGGCATATCCTGCTTGGAGAACCGTATCAGGACGAGATCCGCCAGGCTCATCCGGGCTGCCTGTCCCTGCTGCAGATAGACGAGGACGACCGCTGGGGCCTGCGCTTCTACGACTGCGGCATGTATTATTTCCTTATCCGTCCTGGAGACCTCAGGCACCGCAGATGGGAACGCGCAGAAGGCGATCTGTATTTTTATTGAAATTATAGAGATGAGACTTGATGATTTTGAAAATGAGATATCCCCGGTGATTTTCCGGCGGGGTGATGACTATTATGAGGACGGGCTGGTGGAGGAGCTGGAGGAGACGGCTCCCGGCACTTGGTGCGCGGTGGTCGCCGGAACAATGGATTATGAGACGGAGGTCCGTATCAAGGACGGGGAGATTGTCTCATGGGACTGTGACTGTCCGTATGACGGCTATATGTGCAAGCACGTGGTGGCGGTACTGCTCAAACTGCGCAATGAGAGACCGTCATTTGCTGAATATGAGGAAGTTGAGTTCGGTGTTGAACCTGTGGTGCCTGAAGAAAGGACTGTCATGTCTTTTGAAGGTGACGAGGATTTGTCAAATAAAATCTCTTTGCTGACATACAGGCAGTTGCGGGATTTTGTCGGCAGATATGCGCAGAAGGATGCCGCTTTCAGGGAGGAACTGCTCGGAACTGTCGTGGAAAAGCAATTGTCCGGGACTCCTGATACTTACCGCAGGGAGGTGAGGAAGCATATATGTTATGCGAATATCTATGGTATTCTGGAAAAGGGACAGTTGCTGTTGGAGGCCGGTCGGATGGATGCAGCTGCGGCTATAGCGCTTCAGACTTTGGAGTCCTTTGCGGATGAATATGAGTACTATGATTATACAGACAGCGAGTCAGTAGACCCGGATGTGTGTGAAAATGCGGGTGCTCTGATACTCGAAATAATTGATGACAGCAGGACCGGGGACGGTCTCAAACGGTTTATAGCGGAGGAGCTGGACCGGATGTCGAAGAAGGAGGTTTATACGGATTATGATATGTTCGATATGGACGCATTGGTAGCTGATGTCAGTGAGAGGGTGCTGTCTAAGGAGGATGTACTGAAAATGATAGGTGCTCATCTGAGCACAGAATCTGAGTATCGTCTTGCGGACTGGGTGCGCCGGAAAGTGGTGCTCCTCACCGGTCTGGGCAGGGTGAAAGATGCGGAAGATACAGTACGTCATTATCTTTATCTTCCGGAGATACGCAAGGACGAGGTGGAGAGGTGTATTGCATCGGGTGAATATCACAAGGCTCTTGCGATGCTGGACGAGGGTATCGGTCTGGCGCAAAAGATGAGACATAGGGGAACAGAGGACAGGTGGCTGGAGATGAAGCGTGAGATTTATAAGAGACAGGGAGATACGGACGGTTTCATGAATATCACCCGCAAGTTGTTTATGAACTCTCCTACGATTGAGGAATACCGGAGGCTAAAGGAGCTGGTGAGTGCTGACGAGTGGCCTGAGTATCTTGACAGGCTGATTGACCATACTAAGCTTTGCGATTACTCCAGTTATGCTCACTGTTCTCAGGCGGAGATATTCAAGGAGGAAAAGGAATATGACCGTCTTCTGAATCTGATTGCCAACTTGAGACCTGACAGCCGTTTGGAAGCATTGATGCGGTATTCGGAGGTATTGAAGGATATGTATTCTAAGCAGCTGTTGGAAATGTTCGTTCCTTTGATAAAGGATTATGCTGAGAAGAATGTCAATGTCAAGGCATATCCTTATGTTGTGCAGGTGCTTAGGCAGATGCGCAGATTGAACGGGGGAGCGGAGGCGGTGTCCGGGCTGGTCGCTTTGTTCCGGCAGAAATACATAAGACGCTCGCGCATGATGCGGGAGTTGGATAAACTCTGATTCTGGGAGTGCCCTTTGTGTTGTTCCGTATTTCAACATTCTTTGCCGCCATATTGGTCGGCATCGTCTTTCAGCAAATAGTTGGAACTGCGTCCTCCGTCGGCTGCCGCTGTCAGTATGCCTTTCTCTATAAGGTCAGTTATGTCCCTGAGGGCAGTGGCTTGTGAAGTCTTGGTTATTTTTGCCCATTTGGAGGATGTGAGCTTGCCTGTAAAGCCGTCCCAGAGCATATTGACCACTCTCACCTGTCTCTCGTTCATCGGTATCTCACGGTGCCGTTGCCAGAAAGAGGATTTGCATACAACTCTCTTTACAGTTTCCTTTGCCCTGAGAATGGAGCTTTTCATCGTATTCAAGAACCATTCAAGCCACTCTGTAATATCCGTAGAGTTGCTCGTAGTATGCTCCAAAATCTCGTAATAGGCCTTTTTTTCACGCAGTATCTCTGCCGACATACTGTAAAAACGCAAAGGGAACCCATCTGCCTTGGCCAGCTGCATATCGGTTATAGTCCGCGTCAAACGCCCGTTTCCGTCATCAAATGGGTGGATGGCAACAAACCACAAGTGTGCTACTGCCGCTTTCAGTACAGGGTCGATTACGGTGTTGTCAGAATTTATCCACGTTAAAAAATCAGTCATCATATCAGGGACAACATCTGACGGCGGTGCTTCGTAATGTACTTTTTCCTTACCCATCGCTCCGGAAACTATCTGCATCGGCTCACCGCCTGTCCGGTATGCCCCGACTGTAATCGGATACATACCGCTTCGTCCGGTAGGGAACAATGCGGCGTGCCAGTTGAACAGGCGTTCCGGGGTGAGTGGTTTGTTGCAGTTTGTCACAGCATCCATCATGATCTGCACAACACCCTCGGTATAGTGATCTGGTTGTGGAAGACCTGCGGTGTCAATACCCAAATGCCTTGCAATGGACGACCGCACTTTGTCAGAATTCAAAATCACGCCCTCAATTTCGTTTGAGCGCAGCACATCCTCGGTCATTACATTGAGTGCAGTCATGCTTTGTACATTAAATCCCAGTCCGTCCATCATACCCTGTATCATTCCTTCGAGGTTGCGTACCTCTGAGAGCAGGGCTATGAGCCTGGAATCATTCCATGTAAAAGAAGGCCATTCAGGATATTGCCAGATGTATATTGGTCTCATGTCCATTCGGTTTATTCGCAAATATAGAATTAATGACGCGAATAGGCAAATTATTCACGTCATATTTTGATTGGAATAGCAGGACTTAAGTTGACGCAATAAATTGTTTCACACCAGTACCCCAGTCCTGAGAATATCTTCATAAAGAGGACAGTCATCATCCTCTGTCAGTAGGACCGGTTCTATCAGACAGCTTACTTTCCTGCCTAATTTCCAGAGTAATGGAGTGTCTTCAAAGTAGTTTTCACTTCTTTTTAAACCACTACGGCAATATCTATATCACTTTCCTCAGTGTAGTTCCCTTTGCTGTATGAGCCATAGAGATACAACGCCTTCAATGGCAGGTGTTCAGCTACCATTGCCTTGTATTTCCTTGCTATATCTAAAGCCTGCCCTTTATCCATAATTGAAGTGTTTTCATTAGTGGACACTAATGACATTACATTAATATCCCAAAGCAGCAGCTTGTCCTTTCCGACGCACGGACTTTCAGCCACACTGTCTCAGCGTCAAAGGATGCGTTGCGCCAGCTTAAGGAATTGATAGAGAAGGAGTGACCATGAAAGAGAATAAGGATATACCGGAAATCCGGGATGATGAGATACGCGTCATCGGAGATTCTCAGTCCGGTGAGAATAAGAACGGCAGGGCGTGGTGGTGGATATTGGCGGCCGTCGTATTGGCAGCGGGGATTGTCTCGGCTGTGCTGTTGGTGAGGGAGCCTGGGAATGCAGCTGACCGGGATGAGCAGGAACAGGAGGTGGTGCGCGGCTTCTATGAGCAGGAGGAAATGGTTGACAGTGTACAGTCTGCGCCGGCGTATGTGGAGGTGGAGGAGCAGACAATATCCGGAGTGCCTGTGCGCATCTTTACACCGGTAGGCGGAGAGCCGTCGTTGATGATCGGAATGCCGGATTTTGAAGATTCAACCATCTTTTTTATAACTCAGGCTGCAGATATACGCGCTGATAATATGCAGATTTTAGGTGACTTCGTACTGCGTGGAGAGCAGATCGCCAAGGGACGGACCAAGTTGGGATGGTGTGCGATAATTGACGGCAATATATCGATAGGCTATGATAAGGAACCTGCGGCCTTGCAAGAGGCAATATTATCCGGAGGCTATTTTTTCCGTCAATACGGTTTGATCGCTGACGGCAAGTACGTGAAGGAGTCCAGCCGATGGAAATATTCCAGCCGGCGCAGGGCATTGTGTCTTAAAGACGGTCAGGACTTTATTGTCGAGACTCTTGAGGCTGAGACATTTCCGCGGTTTTCATATGTCCTTGAGGACTTGAATGTAGATGCTGCGATTTATCTAGTAGGTGGCGATTCATACGCTTATGGCCGTGACCGGGACGGCGATAAGATCGCGTCCGGTATCTTCGACCCGGACGCGATTATGGACAATACCAGTTACATACTTTGGAAGTATTGACTTCTGGGGCGGGTGTGGAAAAATAAAGCCCGGACGAGGGGAATTTCCGTGTCGTCCGGGCAGGTCTCTATAATGTCGGCTGCGGAAGTCCGCGGAGGGACTATGAGCCGAAGTTGTCGAAGAGGATGTTCTCGGGAGGTACTCCGAGGCTGTCCAGCATCTTGAGGACGGACTGGGTCATCATCGGAGGTCCGCACATCAGGTAGAGGCAGTCCTCGGGAGCCTCGTGATTCTTGAGGTATGTCTCGTAGAGGACGTTGTGAACGAAGCCGACCTTGTAGTCCACTCCTGCTGCATCGGCCTCAGGATCCTGACGGTCGAGGGCCAGATGGAACTTGAAGTTGGGGAAGTCGCGCTCTATCTCGTGGAAGTCCTCGAGGTAGAAGGCCTCTTTCAGGCTGCGGGCACCGTAGAAGAAGTTGACCTTGCGGCCGGTCTTCTCGGTCTTGAACAGGTGCATGATGTGGCTTCTCATGGGAGCCATTCCGGCACCGCCGCCGATGAAGATGAACTCCTGGTCTGCAGGTGCGTTGTCCGGGATGAAGAACTCTCCGTAAGGGCCCGAGATGATCACCTTGTCACCCGGCTTGCGGGAGAAGATGTAGGACGAGCTGATTCCGGGAGGCACGTTCATGAAACCGCCCTTGGCCTTGTCGAATGGAGGGGTGGCGATACGGACGTTCAGCATGATGATGTCGCCCTCGGCAGGGTGATTGGCCATGGAGTAGGCCTTGAAGGTAGGCTCGGAGTTGTGGGCATGCAGGTTGAATACGCCCATCTTCTCCCAGTCGGCCCTGTAGGGTTCCTCTATGTCCATATCCTTGTAGTCGATATCGTATTTGGGGATGTCGATCTGGATATATCCTCCGGAGCGGAAGTTGAGATGCTCGCCTGCGGGAAGCTTCACTACGAACTCCTTGATGAAGGTGGCTACGTTCTTGTTGCTTACCACCTCGCACTCGAGTTTCTTGATGCCGAGGATGCTCTGGGGTACGAGGATCTTGAGGTCCTCGCGGACTTTCACCTGGCATCCGAGTCTCCAGTTGTTCTGCTGCTGCTTGCGGGTGAAGAATCCCACCTCGGTGGGCAGGATGCTTCCGCCTCCGGAGAGCACCTGGCATTTGCACATACCGCAGCTTCCGCCGCCGCCGCAGGCAGATGGCAGGAAGATCTTCTCGTTGGAAAGGGTAGCCAGCAGGGATGAGCCAGGATTGACATCAAGGACTCTCTCTCCGTTGTTGATGTCAATCTTCACGCTTCCGGACGGGGTCAGCTTGGCCTTTGCCAGCAGCAGAAGAAGCACCAGAATAAGTGTCACGATCAGGAATGTGACGATTGAAACTATAAGTATTGTAGTCAATGACATAGTCTTGTCCTCCTATAATTGAATACCCATGAAGCTCATGAATGCGATACCCATGAGACCGGTGATGATGAATGATATTCCGAGGCCTTTGAGAGGCTTGGGAACGTTGGAGTAGGCGAGTTTCTCGCGGATGGCGGCTATGGTCACGATGGCCAGGAACCAGCCGATGCCGGAACCGAGCGCGTAGACGGTAGCCTCGCCCAGGTTGGCAAAGTCTCTCTCCTGCATGAACAGAGAAGCACCCATAACGGCGCAGTTCACTGCGATAAGGGGCAGGAATATACCGAGTGATGAGTACAGGGAGGGAGAGAACTTCTCGACCACCATCTCGACGAGCTGTGTTACGGCCGCGATGACAGCGATGAAGATGATGAAACTAAGGAAACTCAGGTCCAGATTGGCGAAAGAGGGGCTGATCCAGTCCATGGCTCCTGGGGTGAGGAAGAACTTATTGAGGAGGTAGTTGATGGGCAGGGTAACGAGGATTACGAAGATCACTGCGATACCGAGTCCGAAAGCTGTCTTGACATTCTTCGATACAGCCAGGAACGAACACATCCCCAAGAAGTATGCGAAAATCATGTTGTCGATGAAAATCGACTTTACAAAGAGATTTAAATATTCCATAGTGATGTGTCTTGATTATTTTTCTTCAATTAGTTCTTTCTGGTAGCTTCTCTGAATCCAGATGATGAGTCCGACGAGTATCAGTGCCATAGGAGGCATGATGATAAGACCGTTGTTCATGTAGCCGGCAGCATACCAGCTGTCAGGAATGATCTGGTGGCCGAAGAGACAGCCGGAGCCGAGGAGCTCGCGGATGAATGCCAGTACTACCAGTATCATACCGTAGCCGAGACCGTTGGCGATACCGTCCACGAATGAGGGCCATGGCTTGTTGCCGAGGGCGAAGGCCTCAATTCGTCCCATGACGATACAGTTGGTGATGATCAGTCCGACGTATACTGAGAGCTGCTTGCTGACCTCGTAGGCGAAAGCCTTGAGGAACTGGTCGATGAGAATCACGAACAGGGATACGAGCACCAGCTGTACGATGATACGGATACGGTTGGGAATCGTATTTCTGAGAAGTGATGCGAACAAGCTTGAGAATCCGGTTACGAGGGTAACCGAGAGAGCCATTACGCAGGCTGGCTCAAGCTTTACGGTAACTGCCAGTGAAGAGCAGATACCCAAGACTAAGACCGTTACCGGGTTGGCCTTGAAAAACGGGTTTTTATAGATTTCCTTCTTCATGATTGTCCACAGTATTGGTTGTTGAATCTGCGGCTGCCTGGGCCTGTGCTTTGGCGGCCAACTGTTTTTCTAGATAAGGCTCATAGTCCTCAAGCCACTGTCTGATGGCTTTCTCCAGAGCGCGGCTTGTGATGGTTCCGCCTGATATGGCGTCCACTCCGTGCATGTCACCTTCAGGCACTCCGCCCTTTACTACCGAGATGGATACCATGTTGTCGCCCTCGAAGATAGTCTTGCCGGCGAACTGGTTGCTGAAGTGCGGTGTGGCTATCTCGGCACCGAGACCCGGAGTCTCGCCCTTGTGGAGGAATGTGGCTCCGTAGACGGTGTTGTAATCATCCTTGAGGGAGACATAGCCCCAGATGGGACCCCAAAGACCTGCTCCGTAAATAGGGAAAATCTCGACCCTGCTGCCGTCGTCCAGCGTGCAGACAAACACGGGCAGGGTGAGCTTCGATACATCGGGATTGGCCTGCTTCATGATGTCGTACTGGGATTTCAGACCGGAGGCGAGAGCCATGGGAAAAGCATCTCCTTCGACCTTGTCTCCGTTGATGTTTACGAGATATGAGTCAGTGATGTATTTGTTGTATTCAGCTTCGATATAGCTGTTCTTGTCCTTGGCCTGATCGGCGTCCTGAGCCAGGTTGACTGAGGATAGGATGCTCTGACGGGTCTCTGTTGCCACGTTGGCATTCTGCCTGTCGCTGAGGGATACGGACACGAAAGCCAGAACAGCTGCTACCACCACCACCAGTATGATGGAGTAGATGACTGTGTATGTATTACTGTTGGTATTCATAGTGTGCTGTATCTTATTGGTTGATTTGTGCCCTTTTGAGACGTTTCTTGATGTTCCTCTGCACTACGCAGTAGTCGATCAGCGGAGCGAATGTGTTCATAAGCAGGATAGAGAGCATCATGCCTTCGGGATATCCAGGGTTGAATACCCTGAGGATGATGGTGAATGCTCCGATAAGGAATCCGTAGATCCATTTTCCTGTCTCGGTCTGCGCCGATGTCACGGGGTCCGTAGCCATGAAGACAGCGCCGAAGGCGAAACCGCCCATGATCAGGTGCTCCCATGCGGGCATGGCCAGATAGGATGTGGGCTCCGATGCTATGGCGTTGCAAAGATATCCCATCGCGAGGCCTCCGATAACGGTGGAGAGCATTATCTTCCAGCTTGCCACTCCGGTCAGGAGAAGTATGGCGGCTCCGATGAGGATGGCTATTGTGGATGTTTCTCCGGGACATCCGGGAATGAGTCCGATGAACATGTTCAGGATGCTGTCACTGCCGTTGGCCATTGTGGGGAAATTGCCGACAGCGGCCTCAGCGAGGGGAGTGGCTCCGGAGTATCCGTCCACGCCTGCGACCCAGACTTTGTCTCCGGACATGCTGCTGGGATATGCGAAGAAGAGGAATGCCCTGGCAATCAGTGCCGGGTTCCAGATGTTCATGCCGGTGCCTCCGAAGACTTCCTTGCCGATGATGACGGCGAAAGCCACTGCGATGGCGAGAATCCAGAGGGGGGTGGTGACGGGCACGATCAGCGGGATGATCATACCTGTGACCAGATAGCCCTCGTTGACCTCATGGCCGCGGATCTGGGCCGATGCGAACTCTATGCCCAGTCCCACGATGTAGGAAACCAGGTAGAGAGGGAGTATCTTCAGGAAGCCGTACCATACCATCTGCCAGAAGCCCATGTCTGTGCCGGCGGCAAGATTGTGCTGGTAGCCTATGTTGTAGATTCCGAAGAGCAGGGTGGGGATCAGGGCGACCACCACGATGATCATGACTCTCTTGAGGTCATTGCAGTCCCTGACGTGCGAGCCGCTCTTCGTGACGGTATTGGGTACTCTCAGGAATGACTGGAAGGCCTCGATGGTGGAATCAAATATTGAACCTTTTTTCTCTTTCTTTTCCATATTGCTATGCCATTTCTTTAATCATGATGTCAATACCCTTGGCGACGATAGCCTGGATGTCTATCTTGGAAGGGTCGATGTATTCGCAGAGCGCGAAGTCCTCCTCGACCACCTCGTATATGCCAAGCTGCTCCATCTTGTCGATGTCCTCGGCAATGATGGCCTTCAGCAGGTACACGGGATAGATGTTCATAGGGAACACCTTTGCGTATTTATTGGTCATTACGAAGGCCCTGACACCTCCATTGAGGTTGGAGTCCATCTTGTACCTCTTCTTGGGTGTAAGCCAGGAGAAGTAAGTGGATGCGAAACTGAACTTCTTGGGCCTTACTATCTTGGCCCACCCGAATGTCTCATAGTAGTTGCCTTCCGTGATCATCGAGACGCAGTCATCGTAGAATCCCAGATAGCCGTCGCTGCCGACATTGGTGCCGGTGAGGATGTTGCCGCTAATGAAGCGCACGCCGCATCCTTTCTGCAGCTTCTCGACATTGTCGTTGGTCATGTCGGTGATGGCGCTCACGCACATGCCGCTGATAGATCTCACATAACCGGGAGTGCTGGCACGCGGTCCGCCTACAGCTACAGTCTTGCGCATGTCCACTTTGCCGGTGGAGAAGAAACGGCCGATAATGGCCAGCAGCTGGAGATTGACGGTCCATACCACATCGCCCTTGTTTATCGGGCAGATGTGATTGATCTGCACGCCGACGTTGCCGGCGGGGTGCGGTCCGTCGAATACATGGAACTCCACACCGCTCAGCTTATGGAACGGGGTGCTCGCATGAGTCTTGGCATTTAGTCCGAAATGTATCTTGGGTGTGACCTTGGACAGTACGTTGATGGCTGTCTGCAGGTTCTCCACCTCATCCTTCAGGATGTAATCGTAGTCCGCGGCCAGAGGGGCGGAGTCGAATCCGGAAATGTAAAGCGCCTTGGGACGCACCTCCGGATTGGGAATGATGCCGTAAGGACGCTGCTTGATGCAGGGCCACAGTCCGCTCTCGAGGAGGAGACTGATGACCTGTTCGGCAGTGACGGCCTCAGGCTTGGGAAGATCGAACTTGGCGTATTCCGTTTCCGGATCAGCCTTGACTCTGACTTCGAGAAGTTTTCTCTTCTCACCTCGGATAATTCCGCAGACAGTACCGCTCACCGGGGAGGTGAATCTGATTTCAGGTCTCTTCTTATCGAAGAAAAGGACGGAGCCGGCCTTTACGGCGTCCCCATCCTTTACTGCGAGCTTCGGGATAAGACCTTTGAAATCGGTTGGCTTCACAGCCACTGTCTCCGAAACTATGCTTTTGAGGATACGGGTCTCAGGCACACCCTCGACAGGTATGTCCAGCCCTTGTTTCAATTTTATATAGTCAACCATATCCTTTATATAAAACAAAATTTGGGTGCAAATATAGATAAAACTTTTGTAGATTTGTGCTCCAATTTAAAAAGAATGTGAAATGAATTTGTCGGGTTTGAATAGTGCTCAGCAAGAAGCAGTTAAGTGTGTAAGCGGAGCTTCGATGATTATCGCGGGAGCCGGTTCCGGGAAAACTCGTGTGCTTACATGGAAGATTGCGGCCATAATCGAGAGCGGGATCGAGCCGTCATCCATAATGGCTCTTACCTTTACCAACAAGGCGGCCAAGGAGATGAAGGAGCGTATTGCGGCCATAGTCGGCAGGGACAAGGCCCGCCGCCTGTGGATGGGTACTTTCCATTCCATATTTGCCCGCATATTGAGGGACAATGCCGGACTTCTCGGATTTCCGAAGGCATTCACCATCTACGATGCATCCGATGCCAAGAACGCGGTAAAGTCATGCATCAGGGAACTTCAGCTGGATGACAAGATATACAAGCCGGGCGAGGTGCTTTCCCGCATATCCACGGCCAAGAACTACCTGGTGACAGCATCGGACTATATGAACAACCATGAGGCGATACGCAGGGACACTCAGATGCGCAAGGGCCGGATATGCGATGTCTATAAGCTCTATGCGGAGAAATGCAAGGCCGAGGGTGTCATGGATTTCGATGATATACTGCTGTATACCAATATCCTGCTCAACAAGCATCCGGAAGTGGCGGAGAGTCTAAGAAGTGTCATATCTCATATACTGGTGGACGAGTATCAGGACACCAACATGGCCCAGTACAGGATAGTCCGGATACTTGCCGCCCGGAGCCACAACATTACAGTGGTCGGGGATGACTCTCAGAGTATCTATGCCTTTCGCGGGGCCAGGATTCAGAACATCCTCAATTTCAAGCGGGATTATCCGGAGGCCAGGGAGTTCCGCCTGGAGCAGAACTATCGTTCTACCCAGACTATTGTCAATGCGGCCAATTCAGTCATAGCGCACAATGCGAACCGTCTGAAAAAAGAGTGCTTCTCCGAGGGGGACAGGGGAGAGAGGATAGAGCTTATACGCGCTTACGATGACAGGGAGGAGGCGTCCTCCATCGTGTCGTCCATCATGAGGAGAATCTATGCGACCAAGGCCTCATACGACTCGTTCTCGATACTCTATCGTGTCAATTCCCAGTCCAGGGTATTGGAGGAGGCTCTACGAAAGAGAAATATACCTTATATAATATATGCAGGACATTCGTTCTACGAGCGCAAGGAGGTAAAGGACATGCTGGCCTATCTGCGGCTGGTGCTCAACCACAACGACAACGAGGCATTCCGCCGGATAGTCAATCTGCCGGCCAGAGGCATAGGGCAGACCTCTCTTGCCAGGCTTTCGGATGCCGCATCAGCCAAGGGAACTCCCTTGCTGGAGATGTGTTCGAGTCCTGATCTGGGCCGGTGGGACATAAAGGAGGCTACTGCCGCCAAACTGCGTATGTTTGCGGATATGATAAACGGGTTCAGTGCCCGTATCTGGACAGACGACGCGTATACTTTGGCCGTGGCCATAGCCGAAGGCTCAGGCCTACTGCCGTCCATGAAAGCGGACTTGTCTGTAGAAGGAATGTCTGCCTTGGGCAATGTGACGGAGCTGCTCAACGGGGCTCAGGAGTTTGTGACCACTGAGGTGGAGGCTGCGGAGCAGATGGGCGAATACGGCAAGATACCGACTTTAGAGGCATATATGGAACAGGTGGCCCTGCTGACAGATACGGACAAGGCCGAAGAAGAGGATGAGAACAACCGGGTGAAACTCATGACCGTTCATGCCTCCAAGGGACTCGAGTTCCCTTATGTGTATATTGCCGGGATGGAGGAGAATCTCTTTCCGTCATCCATGTCGTCTACGGAAGAGAATGTGGAGGAAGAGAGGCGGCTTTTCTATGTGGCTCTGACCAGGGCTGAGAAGGCCGTGACTTTGTCATATGCCGGAAGCCGTTTTCTCAACGGCAAGACTTCGGCCTGTCGTCCGAGCCGTTTTCTCAAGGAGATAGATCCAAGGTATCTGGACGGGACAGTGGAGGATTTCTCTTCGGTAGGAGGAGATGACTATGGGGATGATGACAGCGGCTGGAACGGTTGGCGACAGCATCGGAGCCAGCCTCAGATCCATAATCAGGCGCAGGTCCGGCATGAGGCGGTCAGTGTCAGACCCGATATGTCCAGGTTTAAGCCGGTAGAGAAAGCCAGGACTTTTTCCGGGCCGATAGCGGATTCGGTCTCAGCGGGGGATAAGGTTCGGCATGACAGGTTCGGTATCGGGGAGGTAATATCGGTGTCAGGATCAGCTCCGGATGTCAAGGCTGTTGTCAGATTTGACGCAGCCGGAGAGAAGACGTTGTTGTTAAAATTCGCCAGATTGCAAAAAATATAAATTTTTTTAATGTTTTTGGCGTTTTTTACCCCTTTCCCCCATAATGGCATAAATATTGTAAGAAGTTTTGTGAAGTTTTTCATAGTTTAAGTTTAGGTTAAGTAGCTGGGCCGCGTCCGATCTGAAGGACAGCGGCCCAGTGAATTTTTACAGAAGTTCGATATTATCCCGCTTTCGGACTCCTCTCGTGGCGTTTCTGGTGTCAAATACGAAGCGGGCATATTGCTGCACCATGTTGTAGTCAATACAGGAATGGGCCGTGGTGATGACTGTTATGTCGGCTTCAGACAATAACTCCGGTGTCAATGCCGGCTCTCCATTGTATATCAGGCCTTTATCAGTGTAAAACTTGACATGGGGATCAAAGAAGCGTACAATCGCGCCTTTTTTCCGCAATACATTAATAACTCTTATGGCTGGACTCTCCCTACAGTCATCGATGTCTGCCTTGTAGGCTACTCCCAGAACGAGGACGGTGGAGCCTTTCAGGGACTTTGAGAACTCGTTCAGAATGTTGGCTATACGCTGGACGCAATACTCTGGCATACGGTCGTTGATCATCATTGATGTCTCTATCATTGATGTGTGGAAAGCGTATTCGCGTACTTTCCAGCTAAGATAGTACGGATCGAGCGGTATGCAGTGGCCTCCCAGACCCGGGCCGGGATAGAATGCCTGAAAACCGTATGGCTTTGTCCTGGCTGCGTCGATAACCTCCCAGATATTTATCTTCATCCGGTCGCAGAGCATGGCCATCTCATTGATAAGGCCTATGTTGATATTCCGGTAAGTGTTCTCAAGAATCTTTTCCATCTCGGCTATGGCCGGAGAGGACACAGGGTAGACACCTCCTTCGAGAAAGCTCTCGTACATGGCCTTGATGACATTTTCTGCATCCTGTCCTATCGCTCCTACAACTTTTGGGGTATTGCCGGTCTTGTAGTGCGCGTTGCCGGGATCCACTCTCTCGGGGGAGAATGCCAGGTAAAAGTCCTTGCCGCACATGAGTCCTGAACCCTTTTCCAGAATCGGGCGGACTATATCGGAAGTGGTGCCGGGAAACGTCGTGGACTCCAGCACCACCATAGTGTCTTTTTTTAGATGCTCAGCTATCTGTATCGATGAGTGCTCTATGTATGAAAGGTCCGGCTGTTGATGGGAGTCAAGCGGCGTAGGAACGCAGATGGCGATGAAGTCCATCTCGGATATCCTGCGGAAATCCGTTGTCGCTTCGAGCCTTCCGTTGTCGGTGAGTGCCCTGAGCGCAGCACCGTCAACATCGGATATATAGTTCTCGCCTCTGTTGATTTTATTGACTTTGTCATCGAGCAGATCGAAACCTATGGTTTTGAAACCTGCTTTGGCTATTTCCACCGCAAGTGGAAGTCCTACATATCCAAGGCCGACAACTCCGGCTGTTATGCTTTTATCAGAGATTTTCTTTAGAAGCTGTTCTTTCATGTGAGTCATCCTTAATTCCGACAAAGATAGGGCTTTTTGCGACAGGCTGTCATTCGAGGAGGAATTCCTTTATACTTTTGATGCCAGGATATCCGAAATAGTTTTCAATATCTCCTTTGACATACAGTTTTCTGCCCAGGTAACCCGGATGGTCTACAAGGTTGACGGCCTCCCTGATCTCCCCTGACGAAGGCAGCTCCACTGCGGCGCATTCCTCCCTAGTGGACGCCTTGGTGTTGTCAGCCAGTGCAAGATGGGAGTCCTTCGTGAACGGTGGCTCGAATACCACTTTGGACGTACTCATGTCTCCGCCTACAATATATCCTGCGACCCACACGTCCTCAGCCCCGAGATGCATGGCCAGATCGGAAATTCTCAAGGCCTTTTCCATAGAGGAGCCGTCATTGCCGCTGCCCAGAGTAAAGTCCTCATACATCCAGTTCCTGGCAGTATCTATCTCTATTGAGAATGAATCTGAACTTTCAGCCGACGCCGCCAGTTTTATTGTCAGCATGTCCGCGGCTTCAAGCTGTCTGGACAGAATGGGTATGTCGCTGCCGTTGTCGTTGCACATGACTCTGAGTATGCCGGGCAGGAAGAATGCTGTCCTGCTTTCCGAGTAGGGGTAGTCCAGAGACTGACCGTCGGACTCTATGGATATCCCTGAGGATGGGAATCTGTCCTTGAACGAGTCGTCGAACAGTAGTCTCATGCCACAGTTGAGCTGGGTACAATTGAACGCCACGGATACTGTCTGACCGCTCCCGGTCACTACTGTGCGGAAATCTCCGAACTGCGGCATGGAGAAAGCAGGCTTTTCAAACTCTATGGATTGCAGTGACACGTCATAGCTGCCTGGCTGTACCCTGACAGGGTCGGGCCGTTCTCCGTATGGACCTTTGTATATTATGTCCCCGCCGGAGGAAGCGACAGTAAGTATGAAGTCGTTTGTGTCCGGCAGATTGAGCCTCCCGTCACTGGATTTGAGGATCTCTCCCAGGCGGCGGTTCATGTAGATGTCGCTGTAATCGGAGGACAGGCCGAAAGAAATATACGAGTCTCCCCTTTCCGTATCGTCCTTGCACGCTGTCATCATGACTGCGGCCGTCAGGAGGACGAATCCCTTCAAAATTCTCTGTGTCATAGTATTTCTTTTTTAATTAAAGTTTGCCGGCAAAGATAGTCTCCGTGCCTGATTAAAATTTTAATTGAAAAAAACGTGTGAGAATATTTTTGTTTTTATAAAAAAATTAAATTTGTAGACGACAACACTAACTAATAAAACATGTATAATATAACATCTCATCCGATTCTCCCGGTGCCTCCCGGAGAATCTGTGTCATTTGATTTTGAGGGCAGAACAATAACAGGACAGAAGGGACAGACAGTGGCGGCCGCCCTGCATAAGGCAGGGTATCCTGTACACAGTCTCAGTCTGGAGCACCGCAAGCGTACTATGGAGTGCGGTATCGGCAAGTGCGGAGCCTGCGAGATGCTCGTCGACGGCAGGATCCGCCGTATCTGTGTCACTAAGGTGGACGGGGTACGGAAGGTCTCCCGGCTCAGTGCGGACAGCGGTTTTAAGGGTATGCTTGTCGCTGAAAGGGACGGCAGAGAGGAAGAAAGGGAGGTCTACAGGACGACTGTGGCCATTATCGGTGCAGGTCCGGCAGGTCTGGCTGTCCGCGAGGAACTGCTTAAGGAGGGTGTGGACTGCCTGGTCATAGACAGCAACAGTGAGATCGGAGGGCAGTTCCTGATGCAGACCCACCAGTTCTTTTTCTTCGAGAAGGAGAAACGCTTCGGCGGGATGAGAGAATTCGATATCGCCAGGACTCTCGCCGGAGACTCCCACGAGGGCATCATGCTGGATTCCGTGGTCTGGGATATCCTCGAGGGCAAGAGACTTGCGGTGAAGAATATAGTGCAGGACAAGGTATTCTACGTGGATGCCGATGAGCTGGTCATCGCCACAGGTGCGGTACCGTTCATGCCGGCCTTCAAGAACGATGATGTCCCCGGAGTCTATACGGCGGCAGTGGTGCAGAGGATGATGAATACCCAGTTCACGCTTCTGGGCAAGAATATACTGACAGTAGGTGCCGGCAATATAGGATACCTGACATCATATCAGGCCATGCAGGCCGGAGCCAATGTGAGGATGATCATTGAGGGAATGCCCCGTGAGGGCGGTTTTCCCGTGCAGGCCAACAGGGTGCGCCGTCTCGGAATCCCTATCCTGACATCCCACGTGCTGGTGGAGGCCGTACCTAATGCCGACTATACCGGCATTACCGGGGCCATTATCGCCGAGTGCGAGAATTTCAAGCCCATACCCGGGACGGAGAGACTGATCGACGGTATCGACTGCATCAATATATGCACCGGTCTGATGCCTGACAACCAGCTCTTTGTCAAGGGTAATGCCATATACGGCCGCAGCTGCCACGGGGTAGGCGATGCGGTGCGTATCGGAGAGGGTACCTCGGCTGTCCTGCGCGGACGGCAGTGCGCCTACGAGATTCTCCAGAATCTCGGACGCCGTTTCAATTACGACAATTACCTGCAGGTGTCCAAGGAATACATTGATTCCCAGCAGCATCCCGTGAGAATCCTCCAGGAGCCCGCGATGCCTACGGCCGAGAGAGCCGCAGCCGCTCCCTTTGTGATTATGGACTGCCTCTACGGATTTGCCTGCAATCCCTGCTCTTTCTCCTGCAAGCAGGGAGCCATCACCAAGAGCTCTACTTCTACTACCCCGAAGATAGATTATGACAAGTGTATCGGCTGTATGCAGTGCGTGTACCAGTGCCCGGGCCTGGCCATTTTCGGTTATGATACCCGTGCCGGCAAGCTATTTTTGCCCATTGAGTACGATGCGAAGGAAGGCTCTGAGGTATTCCTGGTGGATGACAACGGCCGCAAGGTCGGCAAGGGCGTCATAGAGAAGATACTGGTCAAGCCCAACAAGACCAATGTCGCCCGCGTCAAAGTGGCCCGGATATATGACGGCGGCGTGCTGACCGATGCCCGCGGATTCATCGTAAAGGAAAAATATCCCGATCCGATAGAAATGAAACCGGCTCCGGCAGCTGACGGAAAGACCTATATATGCCACTGTGAGGATATTACCATCGAGCGTATGCTGGAACTCATAGGAGACCGCAAGTCTGTTTCGGCCGATGAGCTGAAGCATATCTCACGTATGGGAATGGGTCCCTGCAGGGGCAAGCGTTGCCTTTCAAGGGCCAAATCCGCCCTGCGCTCTTATGGCATAGAAGTGACCGGAGACTTTACTCCGCGTGCTCCTATGGCTTCGTTGGTAGAACTGGGCGATGTGGTTGGTACGTCCATGGCTGACAAGCTGATATTGCCTGTCGGAGCCGTTACCGACGGAGGTAAGGTGGGGGCCTTGGTGGCAGGAGGGGGTATGGCCGGGTCTGCGGTGTTCCGCTATCTGGCCGAGGCCGGTTTTGCTCCCGTGCTGGTCAATAAGGACCGCGGCAGTTCATGGCGGAACATCGCCGGAGGCCGTCCTGCGTTCTCCCTGCCGGCTCTGGCAGATATCGCAAACCACAATCTGGAGATATTCCGTGACCTGCAGCAGCATACCGATATCGATTTCCGGCTGATACGCTACGTCAACTTCGCTCACGACGAGGCCACCTACAGGTCTCTCGATGCCGCCAGGGCCTGGTCGAAGGCCTATATGGTGGAACCCAAGGATTTCCAGAAGGAAATATCGCCTTATATGAATCCCGCTTTGAATCTGTATGTTGCCGCTCAGGTAACGGAGGACTGCTGGCAAGCCACACCCGGCAAGACAGTAAATGCAGTCCGTCTGATAGGACGCAGCCACGGCGGCCGTATTCTGGAGGAGACCGAACTGGTGGATGTGCGCAGGACCGGAGGAGAGTATGAGGTGCTGGTGCGTGACAGTTCCCGCCGGTACACGAAGTTCCGCACGGAGGTATTCATCAATGCCCTCGGAGCCGGCGCGGAGAAATTTGCCCACATGCTCGGCATAGAGACTGGATTGTATCCCGTGAGACATCAGGCCTTCATAACCAAGCGTCTGCCGCTGCTGGGCAAGGACGGGGCTACTCTGGATATGCTCATTGACCGCCGTCACTACAAGGGCTTCTCCGCAGTGTACGGCCAGCAGCTCGCAGATACCGGCCAGATCATAGGTTGTGCCTCACCGGCCACTGATCCGGCAGAGGCGGGCAAGGATTTGAAAGTCAACACTCAGGCCTTCCTCGAGATATCCTCCGAGGTCTTCTCCGAGTGGATACCTGCCCTCAGGAATGTCGGGATACAGGCAACGTGGGCAGGTTATTACGTGGAGCCACGCTATATCGTCGACCCTTCTCTCGGTCTCTTCATCGGTATGCGCGGACACGGCTTCATGCTCTCGCAGTATATCGGCAAGCTCTATGTGGACGCGCTCCTCGGCCGTCAGGTTCCTGAGTATTTCAGGGATCTGGCTCTCGGAGGCAGCGGTCTCAGCGAGCAGGCCTTCAAGTAGCCTTAAACAGGTGTCATCTATTCAGGGCGTGGCGCTTTTATGTCGCGCCCTATTTGTTATAAGACATCAAATCATTATATTTGTGCATTCTCTTTTCAGCAGCCGTCCCATTTGTAGTTAGTTATGAGTTTAACTTAAAATAGATTCGTATATGAAAGCTGATGAGATTATGGAGCTGTTCAGACAGTTCGAGTCAATCGCCAATGACTATGAGGGCGTAGAGTGCTGGAGTGCCAGAGAGTTGTCTAAGTTGCTTGGCTACACGCAGTGGCGAAATTTCGAGAATATAGTGGAGAAGGCCAGGACGGCATGCCGGAATGCCGGTCAGGACGTTGCGCACCATTTTGCTGACGTCAGCAAAATGGTCTCCTTGGGATCTGGCTCAGAAAGAGAACTTTACGATTGGATGCTTACCCGCTATGCATGTTATCTGATCGCACAGAACGGTGATGCCAGAAAGCCGCAAGTCGCTTTCGCTCAAAGCTATTTCGCTGTTCAGACCAGACGTGCGGAGCTTATTCAGAAACGCATTCTAGAGTATGAACGCGTGCAGGCCAGAAATAAACTTGCTGAAACAGAGAAACGTATGTCCGGTATACTCTATGAGCGGGGTGTAGACGGCAGAGGCTTCGCAGTCATCCGATCAAATGGTGACAAGGCTCTGTTTAAGTTGGATACAGCATTACTTAAGCGGAAACTCGGGGCACCGTCAAGCCGTCCCCTGGCGGATTTCTTACCGACAGTGAGCATTAAAGCAAAGGATCTTGCGGCAGAGATGACATCTGTGAACGTACAGCAGAAAGACCTATATGGTCAGAAAGACATCGGAGAGGAACATGTCGATAATAACAAGGCAGTAAGGAAAATGTTGCTCAGACGTGGAATAGTACCGGAGCAACTTCCTGCCGGGGAGGATGTGAGAAAAGTGGAAAAGAGGCTTAAATCAGATGAAAAAAAGATAAATGTTGATAAAAATGAAAATGTCGCAAATTAATAATACCGGGATGGAGGATGCCCGCCGGATTCTAAGGCCGAGGCGGGAGGATGCCCACAAGGGGGATTTCGGGCATGCGCTGCTGGTGTGCGGCTCGTGCGGTATGGCCGGAGCTGCGGTACTGGCCACTATGGGTGCCCTGCGCTCCGGCTGCGGCCTGGTGACGGTGCATCTTCCGGCGTCCGAGCGTGCGGTGATTCACTGTACATGCCCGTCAGCTATGGTGGACAGTGATCCGCAGGGGCATTTTTCCATATTGCCCTCTGTTCTGGAGAAATACACGGCGGTGGGCTGTGGCTGTGGACTCGGCCGGCATCCTGAGACAGCAGAGGCGTTGAGTGCGCTGCTGGATGCGTACCGGAAGCCGATGGTGCTCGATGCGGATGCCCTGAATATCATTGCCGCAAGCCCAGAACTGCTTGAATCCGTACCGGAAGGTTCCGTATTTACCCCTCATCTCGGGGAGCTCCGCCGTCTGACAGGAGCATGGGATTCCCGGGAGGAGATGCTTGAAAAAGCTGTCGCCTTGGCAGTGAGGACCCGTAGTTGCGTGGTGGTCAAGGGACCGCATTCGGCTGTCATCGCTCCTGACGGGCAGGTCTCCTGCAATACCACCGGCAATCCCGGGATGGCGACCGGCGGCAGCGGGGATGTGCTGACGGGCCTTCTGACCGGTCTTCTGGCCTCAGGTTATGAGTCCTTCGATGCGGCCCGTCTGGGAGTGTGGCTGCACGGCAGGGCAGGAGACACAGCCGCTTCGCATTACGGGCAGAACGGGATGAACAGCCGTGATATCTCCGACTGTATCGGGGAGGCGTTCCTGTCTCTGGAAAAATCACTGTAAAAAGGTTGCCGGAAGGAAAGATACGGCAAGCAGCAGTGAAAATACAGTCTGGAGCTGTGCCGTCATGGCGTCGAGGTTCCGGGCTGTATCCAATCCTGCGATGCGCAGCCATTTTGCAACGTCCAGCATATTACCGAAATTCATCCCGCTTATTATCAAAGACATACGTTTTAGCAACTTGCTGGACCCGGCATATTTCGCCGCCAAACGGCCATTCTGCCCCATATCCTCACAAGTCCAGCAGATGTCTTTTTTCAGAGTGTCTTATTATCAGGCATTTCTGTAAGCGCGCTTTGTTGGACGTGAGGTACACATCAACGCCTGAAGTCTGGCTCGCTTGAAATCAGCAGGACTTTCCCCATTGTGTCCGTAATTTCACAGTAACAGTATGCATACCCCACGGAAAATCTACTGACACCAGGCCAGCCCTCCAAGACCGATCCACAACAGCGGCAGGCTTGTAGCCATAACGAGGGCAATCCCGCAGAGGATGCTGGCTGTGATGATGACTGTGGATATGACCATGATTTCCTTGGGTGTGAACATTCCGCTGCGGTCCCGGTCCTGTATTTCCAGTACACGTAGGCGGTGCTGACTATTACCGGCATCGCCGAAGCCGGGAAGGACCAGGCCCTTACCGCAATCATCCATTCCCTGAAGGTATGCTTTCCCATATTGTCATCTCTGTTTTTCCGGCGGCAAAAGTAATCACTTTTACTCTTTGGAGCGGAGTCTGTGGAATTATTGCTAAATTCGGGGCGTGAAAAATAAAGGGAACATACTCATACCTGCAGCGGCCATACTGCTTGCCATGATTGTCCTGTGCGGACTTTCCTGCTCTTCGGGAGGCGGCAGGGCCATGCCTCTTTTACAGACGGCAGACTCTCTGATGCGCTCGGACCCTGATGCCGCCAGACAGATGCTGCTCTCGGTGGAACAAGGGACGGATCTGAGGATGAGCCGTTCGGAAAGGGCGTATTACCTGCTGCTGATGGCTGAGGCCGACTACCTTTGTGAGAAGCCGCTGTTCCGTGATACTGCTGTTCGGGAGGCAGTGCGGTTTTTCCGGAGTGGAGAGCAGCAGGGGTTGTATGCCCGCGCTCTTATGATGCAGGGGGTTGTGTATCAGGAAATAGCTGATACGTTGTCTTCACTTGTGTCATGCTGGGATTCACTTCCGGCAGATGATGTGTCGGGCAGGAGGGAGGCCGCCTGGCTGATGCGCTCCATAGTGGAAAATGCCTGCGGACTGATGTTCGGAGGCTATGCCGGCCGGTACACGGCGGCTGTGGACAGTCTCGACAGAAATGTCGGGATGGAACAGTCCGTACAGACCTGTCTGTCTTTGGCCGGTGGGCTTGCCGCCTATGCAGCGGGACAGGCAGAGGACAATGTCGCTGATGGAATTGAGACTGCACGCAAGGCAGGGGATGAGAAGGCAATGTTTTTCGGAGAGGATCTGCAACGCAGGCTGAATGGAAGATTGGCCGGTGAACGGATGGATCTGGAGACACTCCGTCTCGCAGCACTGGTACTCGAAAATGAAAATCTGAAAATACAGGCAATGGAGACCCGGGTCAACGTCCTGACTTTACTGCTTGTACTGGCGGTTGTGCTACTTGTTTCGCTGGCCGTTTCATACATGTTTTATATCAGAATAAGAAAACTGAGGATGGAATATGCGGTGCTGAAGGCATCCATAGAGACTTTCGATCCTGCCGCTGTCGGAGCGGATGTCCCTGCTGCGGTTGAGGCTGGGGGAGAGGCCGGGACTGAGATAGAGGCGGTTCTGCACGATATGGTTTCCCTCATCGGAGAGATGAACGAGATCTGCGGACGGAACGGGGACGGCACGGCATCCGCATCAGAGATAAAGAACCTGTTGGACAAGCATTTTCCCGAAAATGAGGTTAACGCCCGTATCCGAAGGATATGCGACCTGCTGTATCCGGGAGTCCTTTCCGGCATAGAACGGGACTATCCTTCCCTTACCCGCAACGATATTCTGCTCATAGCCTTGATGGCCTGCGGTTTCCCCACCGGAGCCATCTGTGCGATAAGGCGGCTCAACGTGCATTCCCTCAATGTCCAGAAGACCCGTACCGCCCGGAAGATAGCTCCCGGTCTCCGTCTGGCCGATTTTGTTTCCAGGAAATTCAATAAGAGCGCTACCTGACATCGTTTCGTATAGCCAGACACTGTCTGGTTGCAGGATGAGCGAGCGGGAAATGCAGCATGCTTTGCAGAGGTTTGATTATCAGGCGTGTACAAAGCATGGTGCATTTTTCGGGTGCTTCTGAGGCCGTGAAAAATGCGGGGCCTTCTGCAATGTGCTGATTGACAGTGTCTTGAAAAATGACGTGCAATTTACAGTGGGGTGTTCCTGTATTTCAGAATCATACGTGACATGGCGAGTCCCGTCAGGCCAAGAAGTTGTGTGAAATTTTGCAAAAAAATGATGTCAGCAATGTGTTTTTCTCCGGCGGTGTTTCCTGCTGTCCGGATGTCTGAAACCGGACTCAGGGGACGATGCTGATATGTTGGTGGTTAGCAGGTGTTGATTATCAAGTGGTTATAATGGTGATGCTAACTGTGGGAATATTTGGAGGACGCGGTTTTTCCGATTATGTTTGCGAAAGTTTCAACCATACACAATATCGTTATCAGACAATCATGAAAGATTTGGAAATCGCTTTCAGGCTGCTCCGCCGCCATCTGTCATTGAGGCTTGTCAATCTGGCCGGACTCTCGGTCGTTCTCGCTACCCTGCTTATATCCGTGAACTATGTCCGGCGGGAGCTGAGCTGGGACAGGTACAACAGGGAGGCAGACCGGACAGTAAGGTTGACCCTCGCCTCTGAAGGTGATGCGGTGGACGGGAGGGTGTACGGCAATATGACCGACGACCCGATACGGCAGATACCTGGAGTAGAGGCCATTGCCAAGCTGCATGAGGTCTACCGGCCCGACCTGAGATATCAGGGAGTGTATCTGACGGCGGGGGAGAAGGTCTTCTATGTCAACCGGGACTTTCTCAAGACTTTCGACATAGAGATGCTGGAGGGGGATATGGAAAGCGCCTTGGTAGCTCCTGACCAGGTGATAATAAGTGAGAGCCTTGCCCGTAAGCTGGCCGGGATGCAGGTAGGGACAGACCGTCTGTACAGCAACGTGCTCAATACGGACCTGCTGATAGAGGGGGAGCCTCGCCATATCGCAGGTATCTTCAGGGATATCCCTGAGACCTCGCACTGGAGGGGGGATGCGCTGTCGCTCCTGCCTGAGGATATGGATACGTTCTGTTACACCTACCTGCTGCTCCGCAGGGACAGTGACATAAAGGCTGTGGAGAGCGGCATAACCAGTCTGGTAAGCGGAATGACACCGGAGAATGCGGCACCGCTCCAGGCCCGTCTCATGCCCTTGACCGATATCCACCTGCACAGCCACAATCTCCGCGAGCTGAGTGTAAACGGCAACATCTTCTACATCTGGCTTACGGTCGGGGCCAATGCCCTTCTGCTCATAGTCGTGCTGTTCAATCTCTGGCTCAACAACAGTCTGATATTCTCCTATAACCGCCGGCTCTACCAGCTGCTCCGCCTGCATGGGGCGCCGGTGTCTGTGATTCTCAGGGACGAGGCGTTTCAGGCCATGGTTTTGGTGCTGGTGTCGGTCATTGCCGGCCTGGCCCTGACAGCTATAGTGTACGCTTATGGATGGATTCCCGGCAGCATGACGCTGTGGCCCACTGTATTGACTTCGTTGGGATTTGTGGCGGCAGTTATCGCTGTGGCCCTCATTCCGGCAGTCCGCAGCATGGCATTGACCCGCTTCCTCAATACGGAGAACGACAGCCGGCCCGTGCATTTCTCCTACGGCAATGTACGCTGGATGCTCACGGTCCAGTATGCTGTGGTGATATCCGTTCTGATTTTAGCCATAGGTATCAGCCGCCAGATGACTCACATTGCGGGAGTGCAGCCGGGAGGGGACGGCCGCGATGTCCTTGTTATGAGCGGTCTGCCCGAGACGGTTATGGACAAATATCCCCTGCTGCGGGAGCGTTTTGAACAGAGTCCCCTCATCCGCGGGGTGACTACCTCTTTCCAGTTGCCGGGGGATGCGATACGGGATCATGTCAGCGTGCGGTGCGGAGGCTCGCCGGACTGGGTGCAGGTGCCCGTGATGGTTGCCGGAGACGGATTCCTCCGCTTCTACGGCATACCGCTCATAGCCGGCCGGGATTTCTCTCCGCTCAGGCGCGGGGTGGCTCAGGAGCAGGAGATGCTGAGGCAATTCTTTATGTCCCGCGAGGCGTCCGGCAGCGGCGAGGAATATATCGTCAACCGCAAGGCCCTGGCGCTTCTCGGATTCAGCACACCGGAGGAGGCCATAGGGCAGCCTCTGAATATCCGGCAGGGAACCTTGGACTACATCGACAGCGGGGTGATTGTCGGAGTCGCGGAGGACTATGGCTACACCGGGGCATTCGAGGAGGCTCCCCCGCTCATCATGCTGCACCGCAGTCTCTTCCAGTTCTGCCTGATGGTCCGTATTGACGCATCCAGTCCGGACGGGGCGATGCAGGCTGTTGAGGAGGCGTGGGACGAGGTGTACCCTGACCGTCAGAGCAATTTCGTTCCTCTCAGCGACATTTATGGCTCGTTGTACCGCAACGAGATGAATGCCAAAAAGTTAGTGCTGGTATTTACCTTCCTCTGCTTCCTTATAGCCGACCTCGGGCTGATTATCTTCATGGCATTCATCATCCGCCGGCGGACCAAGGAGATAGCCGTCCGGAAAGTGAACGGGGCCACGGCCGGTCTGATTGTCCGGATGCTCAATACCAACTTCGTCCGCTATATCGCAGTGGCCTTTGTAATAGCAGTGCCGGTCTCGTGGCTGATTCTGCACAACTGGCTGCGGCGTTTCGCCTACAGGACCGGTATCAACTGGTGGATATTCGCCGTCTCAGGTGCGGCGGTGCTGCTCATATCCCTGCTGTCGGTCTCCCTCCAGAGCTGGCGTGCGGCGACCGTCAATCCTGCCAATGGACTTCGCAAATAGAAGCGGAAGCATTCTGGATATGGATAGGAAACACATTCTCAGCAGTTTTGTCATGGCTGCGGCCTTTTCTGTACACGTATTTTCCGCTCAGGCCCAAACTACATGGCTCTGGCCGATAAAAGGTCAGGAGGCCGGACAGGGAGTGATCTGCACTCCGCAGCAGTATGTCGGGGAGGAATTTAATTTTGGAAATCTTATCGTAGCTGCGCCCGAGGGTACCGATGTGCTGTGCCCTGCCGATGGAGTGGTGCTCAATTTCGGAGTCGGATATGAAAAATCGCTTCATGAATCCGTCTCCTTTCATGCCGGCTCGGATAATTTCGACTCAATGCTCGGAGAGCTTGAAGAGGCCGGGGAGCTCAAGGATCTGCCCGTTCCGACCAGATATGTGGGAGGGGATATATTCATACGGCTGGAAGACGGCAGGATGATATTCATTTCCGGTCTTACCGGCGGTATCCCGATGAAGACCGGAATGAGAGTCAGCAAGGGGGAGGTCATAGGCAGGGTCGGCTATGCGTATCATAAGATAGACAGGCCGCACATTATATTGTCTGTCACCGGCAGGACGGGGCGGCCTGATGACCCTATGGCACCGTTCGGAATCCCGACTACTTTCCTGGAGCCTGAGGAGATGACAACTCCGGAGTTTCTGACTGAGGAACAGGCCGTTGAGGACATATCGGTGCTGATGGATGCGTACCGGGAGCTTTTCCCGTCCATGGATGAGATAGTGACCCCGGCGCAGTTTGAGGCATTCAGGACCGGCGCCCTCAATGCAGTGAGAGATGGCGTCAGTTATCCGGATTTTTACGATATTGTCTACAGTTCCTCCACTTCCAGACTTATGCACGATTCGCATATAAGGCTCAGGACGCCGAATCCTAAGATTGATATTACGGCTCAGAAGTATCTCCCGAACATCATTCACGGGATACTTGGAGATACCGTATTTGTCCGTCATGCATCGGAGAGTTACAAGCAGCATGTGGGTAAGAAAATCGTATCCATAGACGGAATTCCGTCAGCTGAAATATGCCGTAGGAGCATGGATATGGTCTCAGGGTATGACGGCTGTAACCGGAGTGTCGTGGACAGGCTGTTGCTGGTCAAGTATTGGTATCTCTACGGCAGCGTGGACAGACCGAGGACGACGACAGTGGTCTTAGAGGACGGCACGGTCATCGAGGATGAATGGGTCGGGCAAGAGGAGGCAGGGGTGTATTATCCTCAGTTGGAGAAGAGTACCGCACAATACAGGCGGATGGCTGCGAGTGCCTCCGGGAAATACGGTTTCGGGATGCTTGACGACCGTACGGTGTTGTTCCGTCTCGGCTCATTTGACTTGACGGATGTAGACCTGGTGAGTATAGCGGACTCCCTGGCGCGTTATCAGGATGTGCCGAATATGATAATCGATGTCAGGTACAATGCCGGAGGTGAGGATGCGGCGGTCAGGAAAGTCGCCTCGTATTTTCTCAACAGGCCATCCGTGGATACTGACTCTTACCGTATGGTGAATGATACGGTCTTCAGCAGTCTGAGGTATTCCGTGAACTACTCGGATAGGGCTGTTTTCAGCGGCTATGAGCGTGTGGACGGCCGCAGTGGCTTTTACTCTTATGACGACTGCGGCGTAATTATACCGGATACATGCGTTAGCTATAAGGGCCGTCTGTATATTCTGGCAGATGAGACGTCAAATTCCGCGGCTGCGCTTTTCCCGTCAATATTGTCCAGAAATCATCGTGCCGTGATAGTCGGCCGTGAGACCGGCTCGGGTTATCACTATATGACGGCCTATGACTATGCCCGCATCATGCTGCCCAATTCTAAGATTATGGTGCAGATACCTGTCGTCAAATGTGTTCTGGACGAAACTGTGACCGGGCGTTATCCGGCCGGGCGCGGCCTGCTGCCGGATTACGAGGTGCCGCTGACTTATGAGGAGGTCTATACGAGTCCGACCGACCCTGTCCTGTCCCAAGCCCTTTCGCTCATCGCTCGGCAGTCATCCCGGACCGGTAATTGAGCGTCTGAATCAGGTATGGGTAAATAAATTTCGATAAACGTTAATGATTTGATTTATAGTGTATAAGGTGGCTGATAGGTGAGTTTTTGTATAAAAGCATTTGTATTATTATTATTATTATTATTATTATTATATTTGTGCATGGCTTGATGATTTTATTGTAAATCAAATATAAAATTTGTTTGAAAAACACAATAATATAAATGCTTTTCAATTCTCTGGATTTCGGAATCTTCCTTCCGGTGGTGGCCATCCTCTACTGGACGGTCTTCAACAGGCACGGCGTGCCCTCGTTTCCAAATTCCCCAAATAGCAGTCGCCTTTATTTGAGCCTGTTGCTCTGAAATTTTGAGAAATATTCTCAAATATTTGCATCAGTGTACTGTTTTTTCTATTTTCGCATTAAAATAATTGACAGAATTAGATGCTCGTAAATTTTACATTCCAAAACTTCCGTTCATTCAGGGAAGAACGGTCTCTTAGGATGGAGGCAACCTCGATTAAGGAGCTTAAAGACTCGATTGTTGAGGCAGGTGGATACCGGTTGTTGCCGGCGGCAGTGATGTATGGAGCTAATTCGAGCGGCAAGAGCAATGTGCTGATGGCCATGCTGGCTATGAAAGATTTAGTCTTGTCCTCAGTCCGTTTGAATCCTGACGATCAACTGACATTTGACCCGTTCCGTCTGGATGAGACATCGGCATCACAGCCAACGTCTTACGAAATACAGTTTCTTATCGGAGATACAAAATACCGCTATGGCATTGAACATGATCAGAAAAGAGTTATTGCTGAATGGCTGTATGAGAAAAATCTGAAAGAACGTGAGTTCTGCCTGTTTGAGAGAAATGGGCAGGATTTTCATATCTCCTCTGCGAGATTTGCCGAAGGGGTCGGGAAGGAAGAATCAACACCGGAAAACAGGCTTTTTCTGTCATTGGTGGCGCAGTTGAATGGTAAAAAGGCAGAATCGATTATCGGCTTTTTCCGGGGAATGTACGATTTCTCACGCAGGAGCTCAAAGGAGAATGACAACTTTACTATGAGGATGTTTCAGGAAGACCGGGAGGAATGCAGTGATATTCTGGAATTTTACCGCTACTTGCAATTGGGTTTTAAGGATTTGAAAGTCCAGGAAGCGCGTTACTATTATATGGATAAAGGAAAGAGGGTGGAGTTTAAGGGATTGCATGAATACGAGATGCGCACGGTCCATGACATTTATGACAGTGACGGGAATGTCGTAGATGAGCGGATGTTCAATAAGACACTGATGGAATCGGAAGGAACACAGCAGGTGATTTCTCTCTCCGGTCCGCTGTTTTCCGCTTTGAAAAATGGGACACTGTTGTTGGTGGATGAACTTGATATAAGATTGCATCCGATGTTGACCAGAAGTATTGTTCAGCTGTTCATGAACAGGAGTACAAATCCTAATGGAGCGCAGTTGATCTGTACTACACATGATACCAATCTGCTTGATCTCGCATACCTGCGCAGGGACCAGATATGGTTCACTGAAAAAGACAGGACGGAGTCGAGTGACCTCTATTCACTTGTGGAGTTTAAGGATGGCAGGGGCGTCAGAGTCCGTAATGACAGCAGCATTGAGAAGGATTATATTGAGGGAAGATATGGTGCTATACCGTTTTTACATTATTGAATATGGGAAAGAGAGAGCAGTTCAAGCTGCAAAGGCGTGAGGCGAAAGCTTTAGGGAAGCGCAGAAAGAATGTGCGGTCGAAGATTGTCCGTTTTCTCATTGTGTGTGAGGGAACAGAGACAGAACCGAATTATTTTAGGGCATTTATAGACAATCACTATTCTGAGGTTTTGGAAAAACCTGCCATTAAAGGAGCGGGACGTTCCACATGCTCGCTTGTGACATGGGCAAGGGAGAAAAAGGAAGAGATTGAGCGGGCAAGCCAGCTTGAATTTGACAGGGTCTGGGTGGTGTTTGATAAAGACGATAATGATGATTTTGATAAGGCAATAGGACTTGCAGGGCAATACGGTTTCCAATCTGCATGGAGCAATGAGGCATTTGAACTGTGGTTTTTGCTGCACTTTCAGTATTTGGACACAGCTGTAAGCCGTACTGCGTATATTGAGAAACTTGAGAGTAAAGTGCGCAGTCACAGAGGTTATGAATCGTTCAGGTATCAAAAAAGTTCGAGAGAAATCTATGGTATAGTTACCTCTTTGGGTGATGAGCAGGCCGCTGTATCCCATGCTAGACGTTTGAGGGCGTGGTATGGAAAAGGACAAAAATCATCAGAGTGCAATCCATGTACAACTGTTGACTGTCTGATAGAAGAATTGAGGCGCCCGGAGGTGTTATTGAAGGGATTATAACGTCCCGCATCAGAAAGAGAGTATCCATTCGGTGATGTCGTCCAGCACTTCCGGGGAGATAGTGGTCTCGATGCTGCCGTTGAGGGCAAAAATGGGGCATGTGGTGCGGGATATGTCCTGGAGGGAGGCCGTCCCGTGCCTTCATTCCTCATGCGCCTGGGCAAATACCGCTTCGAGTACGGCGACCTGACCTTTGACGGACTGATGTCCTTGACCTCAAGCCGCCTGATTTTCAACTGGATTGCCGCTGCCGGGGAGTACATTCTTATAGCCTATTCCGTCAATATCGGGGATGAGAGCCCCTCCTACCTTGGCCTCTACAACACCCGCACCGGCGAGTATTCCCAGAACGTGGAAATAACCGGTATCCCGGAGGACTTCGCCGCCATCACCCCTACGGAGAGGCTCTTCGAGGGCATGCAGGACGATGAGCTGCTGTCGGTACGGCCCGTATCGGATACAGGCGACGAGTATGTGATAATCAAATACCGGTTCAAATGAGAAGACTGCTCCCCGCTCTGCTGTGCTGTGTGGCCCTGCTGTTTTGCAAGGATGAAAGAAAGCTTACACGGATAAACATTGCTGAATATTCCTCAGAGTCTGATTGGATAGTAGCTCTGGATGACAGGTACGATAAGTGGTTCAGGAGTTATTCTGCGGTAGTCCTCGATGATACGCGAGGTGGTGAGGTGGCAGGATATCAGGCTGTTATGGGATGTGACAGGAAGTTCCTGATGATTGTAGACGGAGAAATCCGCATATTCGATGCTGCGACAGGCATGGATGCGGGAAGAATCGTGCCGCAGGAAGGAGGCAGGTATGTCTGTATGGACATGTATACCTTGAGCGGGATGCTGTATGCCCTGGATTCAGTTCATTCGAGGATAGACTGCGTAAGTTCCTCCGGCGGTTTGACCGGTTCTGTGCAGCTGGAAGGGGAGCACGTCTACGAAAGGGCTGTGCTTATAGACGAAGGGACTTTGCTGGTGCTGGCCTCCGGATTTTCTGGAAGAGAGACCTTTCTGGTGGATCTCGCCGGCGGTCGGGTATCTGCGCTGGATGTCCCCACAGATGACGTGGTAAAACTCTCAGAGTCTGTGATGGACAGTTTGAGGAGTATGGGTCTTCCGTTATGGACGGTATGCAGGACCCGGGACGGAGATGTGCTGGTCAAACATCTTTTCGAGGATATCGTATACAGGTACGACAGGTCGGGAAGCACGCCGATGTATCAGGTGGCGGACGCCGGAGGCATCAGGTGCTCGAAAAGAGGACTGCGTTTGAAAGGAAGGAGGCAAACCTGGCTGACCGGTATGTGGCAGTTAGGGAACGGTCTGTGGATTCTGAGATATAAGGAGTATTGGAAAGGTCTTCGGCTCTGTGCGTATGCGATATGCAACAATGATATGACACTGTATAACAACACTATTGCTTACAACAGCTCGCGTATGTGGTGGACAGCCTCCGGTCTCAATGTCTACGATATCCGCCCGGAGGACATCATCACCGTCGGGCCCGGAGGACACCGCATCTACCGGCTGAAAGCCTACAGCAAGTCTGTGCACCTTCCCCCGTCGATGCAGGAAGATCTCGGGCGCGGGGAGGTCATTCTGTGTGTGTTTGATCTGAAGTAGCGGCAGACTTGCCTTGAGCCAGTTGGACTTGTTGAACCTGTTGTGCGTCGGGTTTCTGTCTGTTTTTGTTATATTTGTCTAAACTGTTAATATACAGCAAAGTAGCTTGAAATGTCAATTGCAGACTGGATGCGAAATTCTTCAGTCTGTTCTGTTATATTTTGCTTATATATCTGTTGTATAGGTGTTTATGGCTATTGCAGCTAAACAGACTCATTGCGGTAAAAACACTGTGACGGCTTCCTACCCTCGCCACAGTGCCTTCTGCAGCGGGTTCCGGGATAAAATTACGTCAACATGCCAACAATCTGTTTTTGTCAATATGGCGTAACGTATTGTATCTCAGATATTTGTGTTGTAGTGTGAATTTCAGACTGAAGGGGTGAGTCCTCAGTCTGTTTGGTTATAATATGCTTATCTGATTGTTACATAGCTGTTTGTACTAGTTGCAGCGCAACAGACTCGAACTTATCGCCGGTGCTGCCTCGTCGCCAGATTCTACGGGCAGCGGTGATAAGTCAATGGAGAGGTGTCCGCTCTGGTAGATAAATTCTGTACGCCTATAGGATATTTCATGCCGATATAGTTTTGCTCCAATGACAAAGATAACAAAGATTCGGATTTGTTTAGTACTTTTGTGCTCCGTAAAGACAGAAATATGGCAGAAGAGATAATACTTGGAATTGAATCGTCGTGTGACGATACGTCGGCAGCGGTGCTGCGGGGCGAGACCCTGCTGTCCAATGTGATGGCCTCGCAGGAGGTACACCGCAGATACGGCGGGGTGGTGCCCGAGCTGGCATCCCGTGCCCATCAGCAGAATATAGTGCCGGTGGTCAGCCAGGCCCTGGACCAGGCCGGGGTGAGACCGGAGCAGATAGATGCGATAGCCTACACCCGCGGGCCGGGGCTTCTCGGCTCGCTGCTCGTGGGGGTGTCTTTCGCCAAGGGACTCTCGCTGTCAACAGGCAAG
>ERZ780212.322-NODE-322-length-49751-cov-44.144901_pt1 | contig 49751 bp, 70 predicted proteins | sample MGYA00511364_ERZ780212 | MGnify/ENA primary metagenome ERZ780212 (study PRJEB29588, sample SAMEA2147991) | human gut metagenome | biome: human gut; feature: human-associated habitat; material: faeces | place: Denmark | collected 2008/2010 ... | reverse complement strand
AGCGTCAATGAGAACGATCATTCGTGTGCCTCCTTCTGGTCGTTTTGGTCTGAATATGGAATTTCGGGTCTTCCCTGACGGGCGTCCGATCCGATCCCTTCATGCAGTTCTGACATACCGCATTGACATAGATGTTGCGTCCATCACTCCACGCATGGTTCGTGTCGATCCAAATATACGGATCATGATCAGACTCACAATGAAGCTTGTGCTCGTCATGCAGTTCTTGTTTGATGGTGTCGAAGTCCGCGTCATGGATTTCCATCATCGGACCTGCGGAAATATGATTGTCGGTCATCATTTACTCCTTTGGTTCTGTCTTGTCGTGGATCCACGTCAATCCTTTGTCGATCCATGCGGGAATATGGAACAGCCAGCAGAGGAACTCGACGATACAGAGCACTACGAACGTTCCTCCGATGACGAGAAGGACTGTTCTTGCGGGTTGGTCCCATTCGCCGACGAATACGCAGTATGATCCCATGGTGAGGACTCCTCCAACAAAGTTGAGTAGTGGATATACCGGCATCATACCCCAGTTAATCTCGTCCATGTTCGCCCTCCTGTTCAAAGGTCCATGGCTTGCGATTGTCCATTTGTCGATACTCATTCCTGGAAATATCGAATTGCGTCGATCGATTGCATCGACAGCACATCACTTCACATTCATGATGATCCGGTGTGATCTCCCATGCATCGGTGACGAGCAGCGATGCGCTTGGATGGCATCTAAGATATCGTCTGGCCCGATCAAATACGCTTGTTGGTGCCATAATATGCTCCTAAAAATAAGAGGGCATGACCGACGCGCGATGGCGCCGCCCATGCCCTATGATGGAAATAGAGTTTACTCGATGGACTTCAGGTCCGCATCGACCTTCTGGAAGGTCATGGTATTGAGGGCCGTATCCGGTTCGTCATTATCATAGAACTCGTCCTCGAACGGATCCTCATGCTTGGTTGCGATGAGCATCTGCAAATATGCGGTGTTGTGATCCGACATCTTACCGCGGTATGCGGAAAACGACAGATTGACGTTCTCGATGTCGGCCCAGTCCAGAATATCAACCGGGCTGAGGTCGACCTCCTCGCCCTGCACCACGGCCTTCCTATGTTCGGCCCACAGGCGCTTGTTGCCGTACTGGGTCTTGAACAGGATCTTCGGATTCCTCGTATCGGCCGGATCGTCCTTGAATTTTACGTTGACCTTGAGCAGGAGCTGGGGATCAGCGTCGATCTTCTCACGCATGCGGGGACGGAATCCCTCGTCGGTAAGGAAATCGAATTCGTCCTGAGTCAGCTCAATGTTGAAGTTGCGATTGCCCTCGTCGTTGAACTGACCTCCGTTACCGGCGAAATTCGGATAGATGAGTTTCGCCTCACGAATGCGGTACGATACACGACCACGGGAATCCACATACTTTTCGACTGCCATTGCTTTGTTCCTTTCGTTAGTTTGGTTGAAAATATCAGTTGTTATAGATAGTCACCCGTTCAACAAATGGACGGTTGTCGGTCATCCGGTTTCGAGCAATGTTCTTTTTGTTGCACCGATCGATGGCCGAGGTGATTTCATTATCGGTGATGCCTGAGTACTTGTAGAAGTTCGCCAGCGTCTGGAGGACGTCGGCGAATTCGTCGAGCATGTGCTCACGCGTGTCATGCTGTGACGCCACCATCAGCTCGGCGGCCTCCTCAAGGATTTTTTTGGCCAGTTTCTTGCCGTCTTGGAGTTCACCGTCGTTGAAGGTCTCCATTGGCGGGAATTGGATCATGGCATTCCTTTCTGAAAAATATGGGCCCATGCGTCGGTCGCACAGGCCCATATGGTTTAATGGACAAATCAGTCGAGATTGATTCTATGGTCGTTCGACGTCACGACGCGGTCCTCGAATCCGAGACCGGCGAATTCACGGAACACCCGTTTGGCGAATTCCCTTCGGCTCATGTCCTTGTGTTCGAACCTGAGATCGAGAATATACCAGACGAGCGCACCGATGCATGCGCCGATCAGGATGAGGGCCACGACCTGATAGTCGAGCAGTTCAATAGTCATCGTTATTCCTTTCCTATGAATATCCTTCATTATAAGCGATGACCTTATCGCGAATCAATCACCCATGGCCGCGATGCGCATGACATCCATCATCGACTTGTTGCGGCCGATGTTGTATCCGACGTAGAAAATGGCACCGGCGGCCACGAGCAGCGCTTCCGGATGTTGTTCGATGAAGTCCATGACAGTGCTTCCCGCCTTGTTGATCTCGTCGTTGACGTTAATGGTCTTGTCCTCCATGGTGGTCTCCTTCTTTGATTTGCGGAATTTCGGTGCAATATGAATGTTGAAGTCCATGATCAGTCCTTGCGCTTATGCCGGGTTACGGCGATGTCGTAGATGATTTCAATGGGACCTTCAACCATCACCTGTTTGCCGCAACCGGTGCAGATGAACACAGCAACGATCCTGTGGTCCTTGAAATATACATCATGGGGGCGAATGTCGTAGTCGCAGTCGCATCCCATGAGCTCGTTGAGTTCGTCCTCACGCATCAGTGGTCTCCTTCCGATTTGATCCAATTGGTCTTTTCGACGGTGACGGATTTCGGATATATATCATCCACGTGTCTGACCATGTTGGACGCTAAGTGGATTACCTCCCAAGCCGGAGTCATGTGTTCTGAATAGTCGCTGTAGACCGTTCGTTGCTCTCCGGATTCGCTTATCAGATCGATCCTGACACGATAGAGTGTGATAGAGACCATTGGATGGAATGGATTCCTCGGGTTGATGATCGCGCTCATGGCCGACTTGGCTTCCTGTTGCGAACATGATCCATCACGGACCTGAACCGCTCGTTGGCTCCTGTGTTAAGTGCGACGAACGCGATGACCCCAACCGCAGGGACGATGATGTCCCTGATCCAGAGTCTCGCCTCTCGGGCTGTATCGATGGTGCGCTGTTTCATGGTTTGCTCCTTTCGTAAAAATATAGGCCCATGCGTTGATGCACGGGCCTATAATGTTGATCAGTTCTTGCTCTGATCGGATTCCTTCTGGTGATCAAGATCGAGCTGGACCATCCACTTTACGGTATCCTCCAGCTGCTGGATCCGTTCGTGATCGTTCATGGTCGTCTTGTATTCCTTATAGGCTAAGGCGATGGTGATCACACCGGATGCAGCTGTGATAACCGCACTGGTGATGGTGAGCATATCTTTCTTGTCCATGGTGGACTCCTTTCATACACTATAACTCTTCATTATAGCATATGTTTATATCGCGGATACTCCGCCCACCAGATGGTCGGATGCGTCCATCGACGGGCATGACGACCGTGATGGAGTGAATTATCGATGATCCACAGCAGATATCGATACGGAGCGTCATTGACGCGTTCGTCGGTTGGTGTGATCAACCAGTCTACTAGGAGTCCGATAAGGGCAACGGCCACCATTGATAGGCATATCAAACAATTTGTCAAATTAATCATTACAGTCACCCATGTCGGAGAAGTTTGGATCATCGTCGATATCGTATTCGGCATTAGGATCGCAACCGAGTTCATTGATCGATTCCGTGATCCTCAATTCCTGTGTATAAATATCATCGCTGATTCTGCGAAGCTCGTCGTATTCGTCATGCATCCGGAGAATATGATTTTGGATCCAGGTGATGCTACTGACGATCTTCATCAGAAGAATCATTGTCGTCGCGATCGTCATTCCGATCAACGTCTTCATCTTCCGGCTCATTGTTCTCCTCCTTGTGGAACTTTTTGTAAATATCAGTGGCGTCAGACGCACCGTTCTTGGTCACCAAATTCATCTTATCAGCGGTTTTGACCATGATGAAGACGATTCGATCATCCTTACAGAATTCCTGCGCATCGAGAATCACTTCATCATCAGTTAACTCCTCGACGTTGATCTGAACCGCAGGAATATCTGGATCAAAGTCAACGATACGCCAATCCTTGAGATAGGTGTTCTTTTCACAGTGATTCCTTTTGCGAATATAACGGATTAAAAAGTCAGCTCCTTGGGTTGCCAGATAACTGATGATCGTTCCGATGACCATGGCTAGAATCAGTCCGAAAATAAGGTTGATACTCATGGATGAACTCCTTTTATAGTATTTAGAAATGATGGTGATCGCAGAACCAGCTGATGACCAGCATGAGAGCGGCCAGAAATATAATGATGATCGCCTCGGGCCAGGTCATGCGGCCAGTTCCTTCATAAGATCGTTCGATGCCGGATTCGGCGAGGAATATGGACTACTCTCGTCGATCAGCCATTCGTATGATCCGTATTGTTCGATGGTATCGATCGCATCATCGGCCAATCGCTCATAATATTGTCGGTCAATCTCTGAAGATAGTCCATTGTCTCGGATGACCGAATATTCCTTCCAGCGATACCCTTTTGTTCCAGATACTGCATCATAACCCCCTCGATTGTTTTCACGAACCAATAGACCTCCTCCGCATCCCGCTTTGACGGGGGAAAAGGCCGATACTTTACCAATAAAGCTGTAATGATGCTCATCCGGTTCAAGTCCCTCATTGAAATCGAGGAAAATATTGGACTGAGCCGATTTAGTCTCTCGGAAATCCTCTAGACCGACAGGCTCTTTGGTAAACAGGGTCTTAAAGACATAAGGAACCTGGAACTGCAACCCAGTAGCGGTCCACTCACCACAGTGCTCGCCGTAGGCTGAATGAGCGATGTAGGTGGACTTATTGACGATGCACATCTTGTCATAAATGGACTCCAATTCGAAGTTGTATCCGTATTGTTTACCCATGGCGGTAACGAAGTCGATGATATCGCGGTCCACATCGGCGATCTTGATCGAATCGGTTTTGATGTGGACCACGGTGTATCCGAGTTCCTGTACCTTGTGCTTGAGCGCAATCATGAACAAGGCGCCTCGTTTGGCGACTTTGTTGTCGAGATTGCGGTTGTTCGGATTGGCAGCATCGTTGAATCGGGTGGGGAATGAGGCGCTGGTCAGGCCATAGACCGCATTGATGGCAATCTTCAGTGCCTGAGCCAGCGCCTTGGAATCCTCACCCTTGAGCACGGGTTCGAGATCCTTGATACGTTCTTCGGGAACAAACTTCCTGAAAATATCAAGGCATCGATCGAAGTCTTTATGCTTGATGGCGATACGGGCCTGTCGGATGGCGTCGAACCGTTCGGTATATAGACCGAAGAGATTCATGGCCACGATCGAACTAGGATGCATGGATGAGACGTCGAGCAGTCCGACATTTCCGAACATGCCTCCGAGATGTTCTTCTTTTACGACCATTGTGCATGCTCCTTTCCAAATATCTTCAGCAGTTCGTCATTGCCTTCAAGATGATGGTTATAGGCGTCGACAAGCGATATGAGATCGATTTCATCGAGTCCTTCAACATAGAAAGCTCGTTTCTTCGGATCTGGTTTTGTGCTTACGATACCAAGCGCCATCAAATATCCGTGAAGGAACAATCGTGATAGATAACTTCCGCTGATGTGTGATGGATGCTTGTATTTGTTTTCATTGACGAACCGAACCGGTGATTCGGAGCTCGAAACCTTACCCATTGTTTTTTACCTCCCATGGATGTGGAATATCCTTGTAATCCTGATCGACATTACCGTTCTCCATGCCATACACCCAGACATAGCCGCCTTCTCCCGGATATTCGCCCATGTACTGGGACTTCTTATCCTTGAGTGCATATCGATCAAAGGCATATCCCGGGAACATCTCGGACAGTTCGGGGAAGTTGAACTCCGGTTGCGGATGCTTGTTGTTCCCGAATATGATTTGTGCGGTATGGGTGTTGGTGGTGTCGTTGACTGTCAGGCCACTGAGCATTGCCAGCATCTGGCGTGCAGTGAAATCCTCCTTGAGGTGCTCGAACACGGCCTTGGTGGCCCTGACGTCATCCTCGCAATATGATTGCACCAACGGCCATTTGTCCTCGGGAACCGGCTGGTCCCATGGCATTCCAAGTTCATGATGGTCGATGCCCAATTCGATCTCCCACTTCTTCAACGACTGCTTCTTGGCGGAGAAGTCGTAAATATCCGTGTAGGATGCATTGTATGCCTGACCGAACATGGCGTTCTTGTTTCCGCTGACGATCCGCATCGACAGATCATACAACTGGGCGTTATTGTATCCCATGACACCCCACGCCCAGAGAATATGATTGTCGTACTTGCGGTTGTTGAATCCCACCAGATTCTCATCGAGTAGTGTCATGATGTTCTGCCGCTGAGGATTGATCCATGTCTTGACGACGTCCGAATCGCTTTTCATGAAGCAGACCATGAAGAGGTTCGGAAAGACCTCGACATCGAAGAATGTGAGAATATCGGCGTTCTTCGGATCACTTCCCTTCGGAATATCATCGGACTTGAACTTCATCTCGTTCACCAGAACGATGCAATAATCCGACCAATGCGTCGACCGCAAAGCGAAATCAAATATCTCATTGCGCATGTCGGTGACGTCGTATGGTTTACCCGACTCATACATCTCGTCCATGAGCTTCTTGATGAACTCGACGCTCGGCTTGGTCCCAGGACAACATTCCTTGCGCAGAGCCTTTTTGATGACGTTGCGTAGATGCTGTTCGTCCTTGAGTTCCTTCTGATTGATCACAGACTTCTCTCCTTTCAACGGAAGGCCACTTGAAATATGGGAGATCTCATGATCGTTGCACAATGAGAGCAGACGCCGTAGGGATGAATTACCTCGGAAGACCTTGATCTCGACGTGGATGTCATAAAGGTTTTTGAGTCGGGATACGTCTCCATCGTAAATATAATGGAGGTGCAATCCCTGTCCGCTCTTGGACACCTCGGCATAGGTCGGAGGGAACTTGCGGGCCGCCTCGAGATTGGCCTGAAGCGATTTCTCGCCATCCTCTCCTCGAATATCGAAGTCGATAACGATGTGGTTTTCCGGGACCTTAACCCAATGAAGTCGACTGGTGTCGAGGTCTTTGAGCGTGGTGCTGACTTGGGCCCATTTGGCAACCGGGGATCCGCTTTCGTCGTCTCTAGCATATTGCGCAGGGCAATCATGGCAGAGTTCGTCGAATCGACTGTCCGTTTTAGCAAGTCGAAGCCACGAGACATAGTCATCATCAGATGTTCGAGCATGCCGGTCAGAAGAGTCAACGATTCTCGATTCGAACTTGTTTCGTTGAAATCCATGATAGGTAACTGCCTTACTCGCTCCCCGGTTCATGGTTTCGAAATATGAAGCCAGTTCGAACATGAACTCGGATCGTTTCATGACATCAGTGATGTGGGCTTCCTCACACCATTCCTTATAGGCACGCCACAGATCTGTCAGACGCACTGGTTCATCGATGTCCATGAGGTCGATGTTGTCCTGAACGAATGTGTAAACATCATTCGTCTTGGCGATCATCTCCGTTGGACGATACTGGGAATATCGGTTGACCCCGAGCTTCCTGTAGACCTCACGACAATGATAGGCAATGGCACCCAATTCGAATCCGATCTGCTTCATACAGTCGAAATAATCATCCGGTTCCAACGTGTTGCCGGTCGGATAAATATCAATCAGTCTCCTTGTGATGCCCGACTTGGCGTCAGTGATCTTCACCGGCTTATTCGTTGCCATGAACAGCATCGTCTTCAACGGAACGGTGTACTGTTTGACACCCTTTTCGTTGACCACGATCTTCTCATGTGCAGCAATCTGATTAAGCAGGGTGTTGTCCCACATGTGACTCAGATCGCCATCGGTCTGGATGCCGATGAGCGGAGAGTTCTTGAAGGACGCGGTACTGAATTGGTATCCCTTGCCGAGTTCCTCCGCATTGAAATATGCGATGTATCCAGGGAAGAGCATCTCGATGATATTGAGAATCGTCGACTTTCCGGTTCCCGGATCACCATAGATGACGAACATCTTCTGGATGCGTTGAATATCATTACCGTCGACTAAGGCGCCGATGCCCCATTCGAGCTTTTCACGTTCGGACGGGGCATATAGCGTATTCATGAGCCGGTCGTATGCCGAGGTGTCTCCCTCGGATATCGCGTATTCCAGTTGCACGGTGGCATAGTCCTCGCGCTTCGGAGTGTCATTGGCGAATATGATTCGCTGATTGAGCACCGCATCACTGTCGGCCAGATTGCGCAGTCCGGAAATATACCTATTCCAGCAACCGTTGGAGGTGTTCTGCATAAGCATGCAGGTCACTTCATTACCGTCCGGAGACTCATACGAGTCAGCGAACTCCTGAATATCACGGTCAATCAGCTCACCAAGGCGTTGAAGGTTCTGCGACCAGAGATGACTATCCGGATCGAACACCGCATAAAACGATCCACCCTTGATGAGCAGATCGTGATACCCTCGCATCTTCGGATCGGCGAATATGGATTCATGGCCCTTTGTTGCCTTTTTGACACGCACCTGCACTTGATCCATCTTCGCCTCCTTTACATGTCGGGAATATGCTGTTCGTTGAGCCAATACTGCATCTGCCACCACCATTCGGATGGGCGGATATCCTTGTCATCATGAACGATGAAGAGTCCACCACCCGATCCGTCAGGTCGGTACTGTCGATCCATCATGATGTCGCATCGGTCCTGAATATAACACTCCGGATCTCTCTGGTCGAGAAACCAGTCATCCGAGCATCGTGTCAGATCCATGTTTTCAAGGAACATGGAGAACGCCTCGTCGACCGGGACGATGGCAAGAACATCGTTGACCCGTTCGGCCAAGGCGACGAGGAACTCAAGGACCGAGCATCCTCGCATACCGCCAACCAACGAATATCCGGTTCGGCGTGTGTATGCATCATGTAACGACTCGCCGTCGGATATCCGATTCCGATCCATCATGACACTGGAACGGAATGGTATGGCTGCAAGAGACATACTGAGATCAACGTATTCGTCGAAATTCACACAATGGCGTAGCCATTGAATATACGATGCGTTGAAAAATGGCGATGAATTACCGGTCATTGACCTCCTCCATTTCGGCCGCTATAGTGGAATTGAACCTCTTTTTGGGTCGGTATGACTCCTCTTCAGGAATACCTAGCACATCGTGCTGGTACGATCCGTCATGCCGGGTGATCTCGTAGTCGGTCTCCAGAATATCATTCCTGCACCACACAACGTTAGGATCACCACTCTGCGACAATCTTCCGAACCTGTTGAGCACGATGGTGTTGATGATGGCATCCGGGTCCTGAACGATCTCCATTCCTCGGGCAAGCACGTCATCGTCCTCCCAGTAATCGAGATTCTCCGTATCGATGAACCACGGGGCGTTCTCGTGATCCTCTTCGGAGATCTGATAGCTCGGTTCGTCATCATCAATGGACTGATGCCAGCGACGCGCCTTGATCGTCATGATGATTGATTGCTCAATGCGCTCGTCCCCGTTCGCCTCGTCATACTGACGCTGTTCGTCATCGGTAAGGGGGCCATCCCATCGCGGAACGCCGTCATCGATGATGAAATTATCCCGATCCGGTTCCTCGGCATCGATGCCCACGGGGTCATCGTCGAGCTCATCACCACGTTCATCGGAAATATCCTTTTGTTCGGTGACTTTAGGATCGCCATACGTCTTGCCGGCCTTGACGGCCTCCCATTCCTTCTTCACCACGATGATCTGATCGTCGTAGAAGTCAAGCTCCTGCTCCTTGCGCCTAATGGCCTCGTCGGTTGACCGCTTGACGTTGACGAACTTCTCATGGTTGTCTTTGAATTGCTGGTTAAGTTCATGCTTCTTACGTTCCAGATCGGCGATCTCTTGCTCGAGGTCCTTCAGTGGAATATACCGCTTGTATATACCGAAGTAGAATACAGCGGTCGCCGTCGCGGCACCAGCGGCGAATCCGCCCACTACAAACCCAATGGTCTTGAGATTCATGGATACTCCTTGATTGAACGAACGGGACGGCCATCATGAAGACGACCGTCCCGAAAATGTCATCGATTAGATCTTATCGTAGATGATGCCATCCACGTTGAATGTCAGCAGGATGCCAAGCTTGCCGTCCCATGGTTCAGCGTTGCTATAATCCCACGGATCGTCGCTATTCACGCCGAACACACCGAAATCGACATAGGTGTTCTGATGCTCATCATCGACGATCCATCCCAGGACTGCACCTTCCTTGCTATCATCGATTCCAAGCATGCGATACACATCATTAAGGAACAGATGACCGTTGGCATAGAGCTGATCGTTCGCTTGGTGGAGAACCGAGCGAATATGCGCGATATTCTGATCGGGATTGGTCTTATCCCAATAGATTGAGTATTCGTCGAAATATCGGGACAGTCCGTCACGGTCGATCGTGTCCTTGTCGTAATGGCGAACGGTCTTTGTCTCTCCGGTCTTTTCGTCGGTGATTTCCTCTTCGACGATTCCCTGATAGATATCGCGCTCCTTGTCTTCTCCGAGCTGTTTGCGAACACGACCTCGATAGTCGGAGAACTCCTTGGATACGGCCGTGAACGCCGAGGCAGCCGCCATGTACCGTCCATCCAGAATATGATGTGCGGACAACACGCATCCGACGCTCAGGCCTGTCAGCAGGATCGTCGGCATATATAGACGGGCGATCTCTGCTCCGGTCTCGACATAGACCATCGTCTTGTCGTGCTTCTGCGCCTTGTCGTCGTAGACGATCTCGTCGTCGATTTCGGCCTCCTTGGCCTTCTTGGAAATATCTACCATCTTGTTCTGATGATGATCCATAACGGTATCCAGCTTCATCGTGGAATATACCGCGAAGCCCGTGGCGGCCACGCCTGCGACGATGCCCGCGCCGATGAGAATCTGCGGGGAATGCTTGTCAAGTTGCAGCAACGCCTTGTTGCCGAAACGTACGATGGTTTCCTTTACGCTCATGTTTATTCCTTTACGTTGAAATATGATCTCGGGGATCTCCGGAACGTCTCCGAGAATATTGTTCAGTATTCGAACGACCACGGTTCGTCGCTGGGACAGAGACGCGCCGTGGCCACACTGGTGCTTTTGTTGATGGTGATCTCGAAGATCGTTCCATCGTCTTCCAGCACTTTGACGCCGGTATCGTCATCGTTTACTCGATAGTCGAGAGCCTCTTGATCGATCTTGAAAAAATATCGACGGACGCGATCCTTCCAGATGCGGAGCGATTTTTGATCCTCATCCGAAATATATCGCTTTTTATCGATGGGAAACAGACCCGTCTTTTCGGCGTCGCTGAACTCAGCCATGGTGAGTCCTCCTGTATTCTCTAGCTCTGCGGAGAAGGTCGAGTTTTACGACGACCTGCTCATTGCTCATCTTATCAACCTTCATCTTCCACAAAGGATTGGAATACCACGTTTCCAGAATATGCCGCTCTTCGGATGCGCTCATCGCAAGCTCTCGGTTCTCGGCATATTGAGGACATAGCCATCACGGCATCGTGCGATGCTCGCCCGTGCCAGATCGCTCCACCCAATGTCGTAATCGGTATATCTTGGGGATATACCGGATGCCTTGAGCAGATCCGCTACGCTGCATAGACCATACTGATCGATGGTGTCCCGCAACGTGTCCATGACCGCCTCGGCGTCACGACGATCCCGGAATGTAATATCATCGAAGTCGTTACGGTTTCGGGCTTCGATCGCACGTCTTCCTGTTGAACGATCTCGACTCATCGATGAATAGCTGGTATATCCTCGATTTGCCGAGTTGTTTCTCGGACGAATCTCACCGAAAATCAAACGACTGAATCCCTGGGATACGGTGTCATAGAGCATGTCCTTGGCAGCCGGAATTATGACATCTTTGACGACATATGATGCTACGTCTCGAAGATCGCCGCCGAAAAATGTCTCAGCGACCTTCTGGACCTTGTTTTTCTTCGTTTGGACGACTTCGCCTTTTACGACTTTGGCGACGGTATTTGCCTCGCCCGTGTCCTGTTCAACCCCCAACGCTTCTCTCGAAATGTCGAAGGTCTCCTTGTCTACTTCCGCCATATGGAACTCCTTTCGAAAAATATGAGGAGAGGATCTCATGTGGATCCCCTCCTCACTATAGTTTATGAGAATATCGCGATCAGCCCTTGGCGTTCTGTAGCAGCGTGGTTACGAACGAATCGGCCACTCCATCTTGGGTGTACATCGAGAGCATGAGTTCACCATGGGCTTCGCTCTTGTGGAACTCTTCGATCTCCTCGGGCGTGGCATGACGGAATCGAGGCGCCATGCGACGTTCTCCGGTCGCCTTGTCGATCTTTTCCTCCTCATAGCGGAAGCCGTACGTCATGTCGACGAAGTTCTCCAAAGCTGTGGTCTTCACCGACATGTCGTCGGAGGAAAGGTCATCCGATAGCTTCTGGAGCTTACCGTTCTTCAACATATCGACGATATCGTTATTGCTGAGATGGAAGAGCAAGGTCTTGCTCTGCTCGACGCCATCGATGTCGATGTAGGTGACGGTCTTCTTAATCATGATATGGTTCCTTTCTGGAATATATGGTTGTTATGGTTGAAAAATATAGGCCCATGTTTCCATGAGCCTATACGTCTATCAGTTTTCATCGGACGATTCGTCGTCCAATTCGAGAATGTCCTCGGTTTCGTTCTCGGTCTCCAACCTTCGGTCATTCGCCTTGCGGATCGCGTTTACGACGATCTTCTGAGTCACCGATTTGGTCACCACGGTCAGCGCCGTTCCGGCTACCGTGACCACCAAACCAACGGCGATCTTCTTCGGATCGACATCGGCGTTCTTCGCAAGGTTCTTGACGATGGCATTACCAAGAGCGTCACCAAATGATTCCTTCATTGTAGTTCCTTTCGTTAATGAATCACTTCATTATATGACATGATTTCATCACGAATCAGTACCTGCGTGTCGTATCCGCCACCGGACTTGTGGAGAACCGCATGACCAGACACGGGATATTGTTATTAGAAAGCATCGATGAAAACGAAACATTGAGTCGGTCGTCAATGGTCCATCCGAGCTCCTCGCCGATCGGAGCAGGATCGAGACCGAGTTTGTCATAGAACTCATTGAGACTGACCCACAGGCCGGGACCGTTGATAAGCTCGTAGTTGAGATCATTCACGGCTTTGCGAATGGATTCCGGATCGGAATGGAAATATCGGTCCATGAGCTGATCGTAGCACAGAACATCACCGATTCCCGGAATCAGATCCTGATCGGATGGAGGGTTCTTGCAAATATGTTCCTTGGAGATCTCATCATCGATTTCCTGCGCCTTTTCTTTGCCGAGTTCCTCGACGATCTTGGTCCGGTATTCCGATGCGGCCTTGGTGGCCATGGTGTATGCCGATGCATAGGCGGCGATCTTTCCGGCCGAGATCTGATGATGGCCGATGACACATGCAATGGTCGCCCCGGCCATGAGGACCGTGGAAATATAGCACGGCACGACGTGCTTGACGACTTCGCTCTTCGGCATATCATCATGTTTCATCTCGATCTCCAGCATGACGTCGCGGGCCTTGACGGCGTCATGGGCAGCACATACGGCCGTACCTACAACACCGGCACAGGATACGACGGTCAGAATCGTACCCGCGTTGTGTTTGATGAAATCCTTGACGGATTCAAGATTCATTGGTTGCTCCTTTTGTTTTCATAAGTCATATCGCCGTAGAATGTTTCGGAAGCGTTCTCAAATATCGACGATTCCTGAACAGCACCTGAACGGCTATGAATATGATCCAGGTCATGACGATAAAAGATCCGATCTTGGCTTTCATCGCAATCCTTTTAGAAAAATAAAGGCGCCACGTTTCCGCAGCGCCTTTACGGCATTGAAAAATGTCACTCCTCGACGGATGTGGATTCCACATCGTCGGAAGAGTCCTCGATGGCCTCCGGTTCGGTGACATCGATCAGTTCATCCGGTTCGCCGATGCACTTGACGACCGCCAAAGCCGTAACGGCTCCGACGACGATCGCGCCAACGGTGAACTCGTACTTATGATCGACCACGAACTTCTTGGCCTTCTTGAACTGTTCTTTCATGATATTATCCTTTCCTAGAGGTTTGACTCTTCATTATATGCCATGTTTTCGCCGCGAAATATCCGACTGCGGAACTCCCGGACATGGCCCTCGATCCGATCGGCTTCGATGTCCGGTCGTCGGACCATGCCGATCCGCATCTTGCAGACATCTCGGAAACACATGTCGATCGATGCGAAGTCCATCGCATCGGCCTGCATGCGCCGATCGATCTCTTTGGGATCGTCTCCACGCATGAGCAGTCGCGCCTTCCGGACATCATTGGGCACGTCAAGATATATACCGAAGACGTTCTCGATCTGGTCATAGATGCGTAAATATGATTCCGGATCGATGACGGCGACACTATCCACCGCGCGATAAAGATCCGACCATGCGAATGCGTATCTCCACACGCCAAAGACGGTGGAATATGTCCGCACACAGGTCAGTTCCCCATCAAGAAACGCGTCCTCGAATTCGGCGTCGGTGACGAAATGATAGTCGATGCCTTCGATCTCGTTGTCCCGTGGAGGCCTGGTCGTATATGCGAGGATCTGTTCATACCCACGACACTCTAATTCCTTGGCAAGCGTGGTCTTTCCCGATCCCTGTGGACCGATGAAGAAAATATGGACATAATCGCTCATGATCGCCTTCTTTCTTTTCGGTCCGGTGTCTACGAAGAAATCGAAGTCCGCATCCGTTCCGCCGTAATAATGGTTGACGGTGAAATAACACAGCAGTCCGGATTTGGTCCCGACCACCATATGGTTCCATCCATTAATTCGGAAACATAGCCGTTCGCTCCAATATTGCGGAAAATATCGTTCGAAGACATAATCGATCCTATACACGCATGGAGTCATGAGTTCTTTCTAAGGAAACGGAACACGATCCAGATAAGCCACAACCCTCCGGTGAGACCGGTCAGGACTAGGTCCAACAGGAAGTTGAAAATTCCATATTTCTTTTTCATAACACAATCCTTTCGAAAAATATAACCCCATGTTTCCATAGGGTTATATCGTTGGTGTAATTGACATTACTTGCTTAAAGTGTTTGATGCAACGGCGTTGAAAGCGTTGACGACAGTCATTTTCGTTTCATCATCGAGCGTCTTCAAGGCTTCATTAAATTGCATTGCGCATCCTATTGTGTCGGTGTTATACTGATCGATCCTTCCGGAACGATAGCCGGAACGATAGCAATATGCCCCGAACGCAAGTGTGACGATTCCGCAAGTGCCGATAATCAAACCGGTCTTGTGCTCGTTGATGAACTTCTTGACGTTGCTCATCTTGTTTTCGTTGTCGTTCATGGTAACTCCTTACTATAATGAATTATCCTTCACTATAGTCCATGTTTCGGACGCGAGAAAATAAGAGCCCATGTTTCCATAGACCCTTATCCTGAATCTCCGTTCATATTTGAACGTCCGTCGTCAGATCTTCGGCTTCGGAACGAAACTCAGCGCCTTTGTCGTAATGACGTGGTCGGTCTCGAATGCGAACATCAGTCCCAGACAAACCAACGTCCCTCCGACCCCGACGACCTTCGCGATCATGGCGTTGCGATCTTCGTTATACATCTTCTTCGCTTCTACCAAGACCTTGAGGTCATCGACGGCCATGCGGGCGTGATTGTCATCGACCGCTCCGTAAATATTGGCCAACGCTGCGTCGATATTGTCATCGAACGCCTTGTTGATGTTCCGATGCTGTGATTCGAACTTCATAGTGTTCTCCTTTGTTCGGTTGCTTCACTATAAGGCATGTTTTGGGCGCGAAGGCCAAAAATTAAGAGGCCATGATATGATCACGACCTCTTAACCTTATGGAAAGGAAATATCACTTATTGGCGATATACTTGTTGTACTGCTTCGTGCTGATGCCCATGATGATGCCAAGGAACCAGTCCACGGCCATCACGACCGCCAGCACGACCTCCGCGTACGGAAGTCCGGTTGCGCCGGCGATGATGGCGTACAGCACGCCAAGACCGGGCAGAATATACTGCACGATCCACTTCATGATGTCGTACGTCTTGTCTGACATGAGCAGCGGGATGATCTCCTGCTGGACGAAATCGGGATCGAAGACCTCATCGGTCGACTCCTCCGGAGTCGGTTCGGTATTCTGATCTGTCATCTCTCTTCCTTTCTTTTTTCAACGATATCGAGTGGAAGCTTGTTGACCTCTTCGGCGACCTTCTTGGCGTAGCCATTTCCACCCATGGCGCTGTATGGGTAATAGAGGTATTGATTGAATTCATCGAGGTCATCGAGAGTGATGCGGTTCTGCTCCAGATAACGCTTGCCGACCTCCACGATCTTGGCGTGGGCAAGACCTCGCACCATCTTCTCGATGGCCTCGATGCGTTTGTCCTCCGAATCGTCCTTCTTCTTGCGATTGTTGATGACCGTGGTGACGAACGCCCAGAGTCCAGATGAAGCGAACACTGAGCATACGACGGTGACGATCGTCTGGACCCATGGGTTCATATCGATTCAGTCACCTCCGCATCAAACGGTCAACGTGGTCGACCACTTGGTGAGACTCTCTTTGATGCGCTTGCGTTGCTCTGGAGTGGCATCCCTCCACATGGTTTCGACGTCCATCTTGAGGTGGTTGAGCTGCTCGTCCGGGGTCATGGTCGTCATGCTCGATCCATTCCTCGTCCTCGTCTTCGTCCTCGTCGAGATCCTTAGTCATATGCGTCATGGCAGCCTCCTTATGCGATCCTGTGAGCGGTGAATGCCGCGTTCGCGTCGATGGTCACCGGTTCGGTTCCGGTGTTGGTCACGGACAGTGTGACGTCCTCGCCTAGGCACACCTTAAGATATGTCCGGGCTGCGAGGTTCTGGTACGAATTGGCGGTGCCGATGGTCTCGATCATCGCAGTCTCGGCCAACGGGGTGCCGTCGATGGTCATCGCCAGCTGAACCTCGGTTCCCGCGGTGCCGCTGGTGACGTTGCCATTGAAGCTCAGATCGAAAATACTCGCCTGGCTGCATCGGTTCCCTCGGCCACGCAACCGAACGGCTCCGGACCCCTGGCGATGATACTCGGACCCGCCGCAGCCGTTGAGGTCGCATCCGGTGTGAATCACCGTCAGGTTGAAGGTAACAGTCCCGCCGACGGGGATAACCTCCACGGCGGAATTCGACAGAACAATCATCGGTTATACCTTCTTTCCGTGGCTCAGCAGCCGCAGGACTGATAGCAGTTCTGCTGGCCACCGTAGTAGCCGTTGTATTGAGGCATGGGCATGATGGACCCCTTTCGATACATCCTTTATGTTTATAAAAGAACCATCCTCCGGGCCTCGGGACGGGAAAAGGATAAGAAAACCCGTTGCGGAAGCGCTCGGAGGAGTAATGGCGCCACCGGTGGAAGCAAGACACATGAAGTACGTGTCCGTTTAGGCTACATCTACGGCCTGTCAGGAATTTCCGTCGATGGTGGCAAGACCTATAGCGGATTCACGAATTTCAATGGTAGGCAAACAGTCGAATCAGCCCGAGGAATGGATGGTTCGTTCGGTCCCATGCAGGTCGAATACTATGCGGCGATTGGCAAACTTCCGACCTTGGACCCATACGTATCTGTGTATATTTGGAGAAGAACGGCCTAGGCGGTTCTTCTCCAGACGTACACGGCAACGTAGGGGCTCAAGCTTGATTCCGACCTTGTGTCGGTTTCGTATCGATATCGCTTGGCAGCATACGGTGCACTGGTTTGATTAACCATCGAACCTGACCCAATAACTGGTTGATCTTCAAGCGCCGTCCATTCATGGAAATTGTCTAGCGCTTCGCCGCTATCTTTGTCATACGAGACCAATCCGCTCCATACGAATAGATAGGAATCATTTGGAGCGATCAGGGTATGACCATAGAACGATCCGACAGCGATTCCATACTTATGATTATGTGTCTTGCTTCCACCGGTGGTGCCGGCGGTGAAGTCTGAATCGGTATCGGAGGCGCTAATCAGTGCTCGTCCGGCACCGTAACGTTCCCAACTGCCGCCATACAGCGACGCCGGGCTGGTGGAATTGGTGGAAATATAGATCGAATTGACCGGGTACATCCGATCCAGCAGTTTATCTACGAGGTGCTGGACCCCACCCTGATCAAGGTAGCTTGCCATGAATATCTCCTTAGAACATGCCGTCAATGGTGGCCTCGCTGATGCGGGTCATACCATCCAATGGGAATTTATCGAGCTTGGCCTTGTCGGTCTTGGACATCAGGCCGTCCTTCGAGGACGTGGCCGTTCCGATGGCCGAACCGTAATCGCCGGACAGACCGTCGAGCTTCTTCTTGTCGGCAGCCGACATCAAACCAGCCGTCGACTGGGTGGCCGCGGAATAGGTCGTATCCTGCGTGGTGAACGTCGAGGTCGTGCCGTTGCCCTTGGTCACCGTGACCGTGTGTCCTGATGCGGTGACGGACTTCACATAGGTCGTGTTGATGGTCTGACCGGAAGAATCCTGCGTCGCCTTGGTGGCGTTCGTGGCATTGGTCGCATTGGTCGCATTGGTCGCATTGGTCGCATTGGTGGCCTTGGCGATCGTATCGGTCGTTCGGACCAGAGCGGTCCACGTACTCCATGCGGAATTAGAATACGACCTCGTCCAGATCTTGCCGGAGTTGTCGTACAGAATCTGGGTGAACACGCCCGACGCCGTATACATCATCCACATGCCGAAGTACTCGACGCCGGATGGCTTGTTCGATACAGTATTGCCGCCAGCGGCGTAATAATACCCGCACTGTTCTTCGGTATTGTACGAGTTCAGGTTCTGATTGGTAAGCACAACCGGCGCCGTCGGAGGATTCTGGACACCTAGAGCCGTACGGGCCGTCGCGGCCGACGTGGCTCCGGTGCCTCCCTTGGACAACGGGATTGTGGGAAGTCGGTCGACTGCCAGTGTGCCACTGGTGATGTCGGAAGCGGCGTGACTGTGCTTGACCGCGGCGAACAGCGCTTTAATCGAGGACCAAAGCACCGTCCTGGTGCCCGCCGAACCAGTCGTGCTATCGATGACAAACACGTCCGAGTCCGACGGTTGCGAAGTGCGGGTGTAGGTATTAAGACGTGCCATACGTCATCTCCTCAGTCGATCTGTTTCCATCCCTGCGGATAGGCATCCGGCGAATAGGCGTTGTTGTTCATCGTGCACTCGTAGCGATGGCCGTTATACGTCACCTTGTCGCCGATGTTGTATGCGTCATGGGCGCCGGTCGGTTGGACGAATGCCGGATACTCGTCATCATCGCCACCGGGTTCCGGGCTTTCGCCGGTGCCATCCAACTTGGTCCAGCCTTGCGGATAGGCGGTCGGCGACCAGACATTATAGTCGATGTTCGACTGATAATAGGTGCCTTCGAAGGACACCTTGTCACCCTTCATGTAGGTGTCCGTAGCACCAAGCGGCTGGCTGAACGGATGGATGCCATGCTCGTCCGGCTCATCGACGCACTTCCATCCCGAGATGTAGGTATCCGGCGGGAAGATCTCCTGGGCGGTGTCGTTCTGAAGGCAACGGTACAGAACGCCCTTATACCGGACAATATCGCCGGTCTTGTATTCGGTACCGACAGTCCACTCCGGAACCAGAGCCGACACGGCCTTCAGATCCTCGACCGGCATGCTGGTCAGCATCGGCTGAATCAGCATCGGCACGGCGGCCATGACAGCCTTCTGGATCTCCTGCTGTTCCAATGCCTGCACCTCACGCTCGGCATTGGCCTTGAGTTCCTCAGCGGTGAACTTGGTGTAGCGCTGAATATCCTCGTATTCGTCCCAGGCTTCCTTGGCTTCGACGCCTGGAACGTCCACCTTCCACTCGACGTCCTTACCGCCGTTCGGATACTCCTGAAGGGTCTCGTAATGGCCCTGCTCCTCAACGGCTTCGACGGCATCGTGGTGCTGAATGAAGATCTTGTCATCGGAGAGCTTGCCGAGACGATAGTCCACGTCCTCCGGCTGGATCTCGTTGTCGTTTTGGTCCAAAATTCTCATGATGATTCCTTCCTTAGTGAATAACGAACATGCCGTCGATGACGGAGTTGGGGATCGACGTGATGGCCGACGGATCGGTCACGACACTCTCGATGAGCTCGTGCCACTCCTTTTTGTTGGACTCCATGGTGTCGTCGAATTGCGCCTGCCACTGTCTGATGATGGTATCGGCGTCGAAGGTGTTCTCGACCAGTGTCGCCAGAGGACATGCACTCGTACCGATGGCGTTGGTGATGTCGGCGGAGGTGATGTTCGTGGCACCATGAGCGACCTTAACGTACGCCAAGGGATATTCGGAAATATCCGACGTCTTGGTCATAGTCGGACGTTGTGGACTTCCGCTTGGCGTTCCCTTCTTGATGAGAATACTATTGGCCCTGACCGCCAATGAGGTATCGACCCGAAGCACCACGGCATCAATACGGTCCTGAGTGGCCGACGCAGAATCGATCGTCAACGGAAGATCGATGGAATTATAGGTCCATGTATGATTGAACCAAGCTCGACCAGATCCGACAATGACCTGCATGCCGCTTCCCGACTTAACGACCAGATGGTCCTCGAAATTCGGAAACACGCCATCGTTGATGATGCCATCGAAAATCTGCCCCATCTGAATATTGTTGTACACACGATCATGGTTTGAGGAATTGAAAAATCCTGAGGTAACGGCCATGGCTTACTCCTTTCTGGTTAATCATCCATCTTCGCCGAGGAATACAAGATGCCATCGGTGGAATCTCGAATCGGTAATCCGGAGGAATCATCGATCGATGGCAAGGAATCGACGATCGTCTCCAATGTCGGATACTCGCTGTATCCATTGGTATCCCAGTCACGAATATACTCGGTGATCTTGGCCGGATACGCCATGTTATAGGCGTTCTCGAATTGCACAATATCACCGATAGTGTAATCTTCGTTGTAGACCATGCCGGTAGTTGATGATACCTCTGCATCGAAGGTGATACCGGAACCAACCTTTTTGAGTTCCTTCTTTCCTTCCGATTTGAGGGAGTTAAGTACCGTGGAATCCGGAAGCGGTTTTCCCTCATCATCGTTTTGCTGGACCGATAGTCCGCCATAGAACGTTTCGTGATAATCCCATCCGATAGATCCGTCCTCATTTGGAACATAAGCGACCAGACGTTTCGTCGAACCATCATCGTTTCGTGTCTCGGACCCGCCGACGTATGCGGCATTATAGAGTTCGCGATAGTCCATAGTGGCGTCCGACGAAACCAGATTTCCGTAATTCGATGAAAATATCACATATGGATTCTTATCCTGTTCATATGAATGATCAGTTCCGTTTATGATGCGAAACGTCATTTTCGTATCGATCCAATGGTCGGCCGTTGCCAAACTAAGACGGAATCCGTATTTCTTGGAGTCGAGAATCGTCTTGACGGCATCGTATACGGTGTCGCCATCGAATTCGTATCCATCATCGGTCTCCGACGAAGTGTCAGGAAGATCGTTGTTCTTTTCAAAAACGAAGTTGTCGATCTTCCGTCGTGATTCCGTTGGCTTGATGACATTCTCGTTCAGAATCGTCTGAATCGCGATCTGAATATCGCCTTTGTACGTGACTTTCTTCGGAATGACTCGTCTCAACAGAAGCGACTCCAAGGAACGACCGCTCACGACAAGATGATCTCCATCTTCGAGATTGCTGGTGATCTTCACCTGATCGATCACCATAGTCGATACGGAATCAGGATAGAACAGATAATATCCTTTCGGGAACCGTTGGATATTCTCGATACTCGCCCGAACGTAGAATTCGAAATCGCCATAAGCCGAGAACCGCTCGGTCCAAATAACCGATTCGAACTCATCGACGATGTCGACGACCTTAAACGATTTGTCCAGTACGAAAAATTCCATTCGTTTCGCCATGATCACACTCCGGCGTAAAGAATCTTACTGGATACGGACACCATCATGTTATCGATACCTGATTCGGCCATATAGGTGATGACATTGTTTCCAGGATACAGTGTAATCCAACTCACAGCCCTGTCGATGGCGTTGAGAACGTTGTAATCGATGCCCTCCCTACGGATTCTTGCGTATTTTTCTCCGGGCACGGTCGATATGATGATCTGATCCCCCGACTGGAGATCGGATCCGATGATGCTCTTAACCTTATCGGTGTAGATCAGGATCGACTCGTCCCAATCCTCGTTGTAGAATGAGGGATTAGAAACCGGTCCGGTGAGTTCGACAGTGATGATGACGCCGACCTCGGCTTCACCGTCGTACTGGACGATCTTCGAATGATCGATCCTGATATTGCCGAATTCAAAGGTGTCGCCGGCTATCGGGAACGGGAATTCGAACAGCGACTCCACTGTCGAGAACTGCGTGACGATCTCCGAGACCTCGGAGGCGTCTTCAAACCACGGATCCGCACATCTGATCGTGATTGCCGACGCCTCCTGACTCGTGAATATGGCCACATCATTGTTCTCGACATGCCCGACGGTCTTCACCCGTCTGGTATCGGTCTCGAAGATGAGCGTCACGGCTCGTTTCTCCGGAAAATATCGGTAGATCCTATGACGCAACTCCTCGATGCTGTGATTGGCATCCCATAGATAGGCAAGCGTGATGGTGATGTCACGCGATTCCTTTCTTGCTCCATTAAAGACGGAACCATCGGAGGTGACCGATTCGGAATGCCACAGAGTGGCTTTCGTTGGCCCAAGACCATCGATGCTGGAGATCAAATATCCGCTCTCCCGAGGGTCGGCGAGCGAAATGGTCAGACTTTCGTTTCGATCATTGATCACTGTCATGGACCTGAACATTGAGACCACTACTTTCCTATAGGTGACATTTTCAATTCCTGACGAAGGAGTTTGAGTTGGTTCGATGTCTGTCGGTAAATATCGTAACGACTGAGACTGGTCGGCGAATTCAACGTCTGGTTGTATTCGATGTTGACCGACTTCGGACCGCTCGTATCCTTCTCCGCCGTCCGAGAACCGCTCTCATTTTGACGGAATCGACGATCGATTTCCCTGAGCTCGGCCTCTGATGGAGCGATGGATCTCGACAACATCGAATCGATCGATCCAGCCTGCTTGCTGATGGCACTTAGGTCAAGCACCGGGGTGATCGTCGGACTCGCGTCGAACAGATCGTCGATCGATGACGTCGCCAGCATGTCATTCAACGTGGATATTGCCTTCTGCGCGACCTTCTCGGAAGAATCGCTGACCATGTCCTCTCGATCAGTAATGCCGATCGAGAATCCTTCGGTGAAGAATCGACCAACCTGCATCATGATCTTCGATGGGGAACCGATATCCAAGGCGCGATCAGCAGCCTCCTTGGCCGAACTGGCCATATTGGCCGCTGCGGTGGCCGCCGAGCTCGCATAATTCCTGATGCCGTTGGCGAATCCCTCAACGAGATATCGTCCGGCGTCATAGAATCCGTTATAATAGGCTCTGACGCCGTTAACTGCCTGATTGACGGACGATGAGAACACTCCGATGAACTGGGATGAATTCGATTGCATGCCGTTCAGCAGACCATCGGCTAGATGTTGACCGGCCGTGCGGAACTGTGACTGGAAAGAATCGATCCTGTTCACCGTGGCCCGAAGTCCGGCCGCCGTCGATGTCGTCGACTCGTTAAGGGCGTTCCTCATACTTCCGGCGAAGGCCAGCACGACACTGATGATTGAATCTAATCCGCCGTTGATGGCTGAGATGGCATCGATGATGGCAGCGGACATGCTCGACATGTTCTGGCTGACGATGGATCCAAGACCGGACAATCCATTGGTCACCGATGTCTTGAACTGTGTGAATCCAGTGGATATGTTCGATCCATTGGTCGACACCACATTACCCAACGTGACCATGGCGGAATTCAGCTGAGTTGCGAACGCCGAAATATCAGCCGGTAATGTGCTGGTAATCGACTGCGTGTTATTCAACGAACTCACGAATGTCGAAATCTGCTTCGATACACCAGACAGGTTCGCCGCCGACAAACTAGTTGCCGCCGTAGCAATGGATCGAACCCCGGAAGCGGCATTTGACATGGATTCCGCGATCCCGGATCCAATACCAGTAAACGCCTTCACGCCGTTAGCGAGAGCGGTAAGATTGCCTTGAATTCCTCCAGGAACCTCAACGCCGTTCCATTTCTTGACTTCCCCTGCCAGTTGTCCCAAAGGGCCAATGACTGCATTTATCGACCATCCACCAACGAAGGCCAGCGTGAACGCTTTCACACCATTGGCGAGAGCGGTAAGATTGCCTTGAATGCCGCCAGGAACCTCCACGCCGTTCCACTTCTTAACGGCCCCTGGCAGTTGTCCCAAGGGGCCAATGACGGCGTCAATCGACCAGCCGCCGGCGAATGCAAGCGTGAACGCCTTCACGCCGTTCGCAAGAGCGGTGAGATTGCCTTGAATGCCACCGGGAACCTCAACGCCGTCCCACTTCTTAACGGAATCGGCGAGCGTTCCAAGCGGACCGACCACGGCATTGAGCGACCATCCACCAGCAAAGGCCAGTGTGAACGCCTCGACTCCACTGGCCAACGAGCCAAGCTGCGTTGCGATATCGGTCGGGAACGTGATCGTCGACCACTTGGCCACCGCATCAGCGAGGACGTTCATCGGCTGGGCGACGTTGGCAACGGTATCGCTGCCCCATCCAGCCATCGTGAACTTGCCTACGCCATCGGCGATCCTTCCGAGCTGATCGGCCAGATCGTCCGGAACGGCCACGCCTTCCCACTTCTTAATGGAATCAGCGAGTGTTCCGAGCGGAGCGGCCATCTTCTCGATGGCGCCGGCACCGAATCCGGAGAAGGTGTTGAGCAGGCCGCCAAGCGCGGTCTCGCCCATCGCGGCGCCCATGGCCGTCAGACCCCTACCGATCTCATCCCAATTGAATTCGGCGAACTTACCGAATGCGGTCGCCAGATCGATCAGGCCTTGCGAAGCGAGTGTAATCGTACCGGCACCCATCAGACCAGCGATTCCGGTCAGGGCACCTGTCGCTCCGGATATGGCGGCAACCTCGCCCATGGCACCGCCCATGGCAACAAGGCCGCGTCCGATCTCATCCCAGCTATACTGAGAGAACGAATTGAACGCTTGGGCAATCTCGTCAAGACCTTGCACGGTGAGGTTGATCGTGCCGGCTCCGATCAATCCGGACAAACCCGCGAGTTTACCCAATGCACCGCTAACGACCGCGACTTCGCCCAAAGCACCGCCCATGGCAACAAGGCCGCGTCCGATTTCGTCCCAGCTATACTGAGAGAACGAATTGAACGCCTTGGCGATATCACCAAGACCCTGAGCAGTAAGAACTATGGAGCCAGATCCGATGATTCCGGACAAACCAGCGAGTTTACCCAAAGCGCCGGATATGACGCCAACCTCGCCGAGAGCACCACCCATGGCCGTCAGACCACGTCCGATTTCGCCCCAGTCGTATTGAGTGAACGATCCGAACGCCGATGCGATGTCGCCGAGACTCTGCGCTGTGATAAGGATCGATCCGCCACCGATGATGCCTGAGAAGCCCGCGAGCTTTCCGAGGGCTCCAGTGACGAGTCCAACCTCGCCAAGGGCACCGCCCATGGCAGATAGGCCGCGTCCGATTTCACCCCAGTCGTATTGAGTGAATTCACCGAATACTTTGGCGATATCATCAAGGGACTGCACTGTAATGAAAATGGAACCGCTAGCTAGAATTCCAGAGAATCCTGCAATCTTGCCCAAGGCGCCGGTAACGAGCCCGACTTCGCCCAAAGCACCGCCCATGGCAGATAGGCCGCGTCCGATTTCGTCCCAGCTATACTGAGAGAACGAATTGAACGCCTCGGCGATATCACCAAGGGATTTGGCCGTAACGACCATGCTGACGGCAGCAGAAATGTTGTGCTTGCCGAATCGGCCGAGCAGACCGGTGACTGTGCCCATCTCCGTCAGGGCGCCGCCCATGGCAGATAGGCCCTTGCCGACCTGATCCCAGCTCATGTCACCGAGCTTCTTGAGCGGATCTGCCACCATTTTGACCGCTTGGGCCATGGCGATAAGCGAGCCTGCCGTCTTGAGATCGACCTTGGCGTAGCTCAGACCCTTGGCGGCAGCGACGAGCTCCGCCATGGCTCCGCCCATGCCGGTGAGGCCCTTGGCGATCTCGTCCCACTTGAGATTACCGATCGTGGACATGGCGTTGGCCAACATGTCCACAGCCTTCGCGAATTCCATGAGGGCCGCACCGGTCTTGATGAGATCGGTGGTCTTAACGCCCTTCACCGTCTTCGTGATCGATTTAAGACTGAGGTTAAGCTCGGTCATCATGCCGCCGATGGCCGAAACGCCGCCAACGACTTCACCACCACTGAGGGCAGCGATCTTCTCCATCGAGTTAACAAGCAGCGCGATGGATCCGGCGATCTCTACAAGAGTAAACGCCTTGACGCTTCCCGTGAATGCGTTCAACGATTCCTGAAGACCGTCTAGGATCTCATCGAATACGCCAGCACCCTTCTTGAGCTTTTCAGCCCCGTTACCGAAGAGGCCTTCAACGGCCTCCTTGATCTTATCGAACGCACCGCCGATCTTCTGTGCAGCGAGGAAGATGCCACCACCGGCGAGGCCGGCGAAAATATCACCGCCGGAGATGTTGTCGGTGATCCACGTCAGGACGTTACTGATGACGTTCTTGACGTTACTGATGACGTTCTTGACGCGTTCGAACGCTCCGCCAAGAGTATCACCAATTGTCGAAGCGATAGATCTGATGGCGGATCCCATCGACGAGATTCTACCGGTGAAGGAATTGAACATACCAAGAACATTACTGACGGATGTTTCTACTTTCTTGGCCGCTCCTTCGAATATGCCGAACTGCTTGATCGAATTATCAAGTCCGACAAGCCAATCTCCGAATCCGGCGGCGATATCGAGCAGATTGTTGAGCAAATTGCCCATGCTGTCAGATCCGAATGCCGTGAAGATGGCCTCGCCGACAGCTTTGACGGCCTGCACGCCGATATCAAAGACGGAGAAGACGCCCTCAGCAACTCGGCCGATCTTGTTTAGCGTCGATTCGGAAAGAACGAGGCTTTCCGTAAACGAAACGAACGCCTTGGTAATATCCGTAAGTTGCTGGGACGTTGTCGGAGGAAACACCTTCCGAAATGCATTACCGACGGTCGATAACACCTTACCGAGGGATTCAAAGACGTTGGACAGGCCTTTAATCAGTTCGGCTCTTCCGCCGAGATCCTTCCATCCCTGAAGAAGGTTGTTTCTCGATTCTGACGATCGATTGACGACATCGGAAATAACATGGGCAACACTAGACCATAGTTCCTTGGCTTCTTCGAAGTCGCCGAATATGATTTCGAAAGTATTAGTCCAACCAGACCCCAATGCTTCTTTTGTCGTATCGATCAACTGAGAGAATGTCTTGACGTCGGTTGCGGCGCTTTCGGCCGTATTGGCCAACTGGACGATCTGCTTGGCCTGTTCCTCGGTATAGCCCTGAGAAACAAGATCCGCTTCGGTATACGCTCCGGAAAGTTGCTTCAACGTCTCCGTAAGGACATCGGTAGTGAGCCATCCGCCCTCGGTCAGCGATTCTCGGAACGATCCGTACTTCTGGATCATACCGTCGACGTTGGTGCCGAAGTTCTCGGCAGTGCGCTTCAGGGCATTCTGGAAGACCTCGCCGCCCATACCGGCGTTGACCACCGAGTTCCAGTCCATAAGCTGGACCTTTCCGGCGGCGATTGCCTGGGACAGCTGATACATGGCCTGAGAGGCCTGAGCGGAACTCGAACCGGAAACAGCCGCAAGGTTGGCGATACCCTTGATCGAATCCACCGATGTCTGAAGATCAACACCGGCGGCCGTGAAGGTACCGATGTTCCTCGTCATCTCCGTGAAGTTATAGATGGTCTTGTCGGCGTAGGTGTTCAGCGTGTCGAGTGCCGAATTGACGTCGTCGATCGTCGATCCTTTTGACTGGGTATTCGCCAGAATCGTCTGCACGGCGTTCATCTGGGTCTCGTATTCGGCGAAACCGTCACGGACCGAAGCGGTCAAGGCGTTGGCGATACTCTTCCCAGCATCAATGGCCGCATTGGTCATGCGGTTGAGCACAGAGAACGCCACGGCGCCCATGGCGTTAAAGCCGGACTGGACTCCCTGAAGACCGGAGGTCAACGGATTAAAGCTGACGCCGCTTACGGCCTTATCGACGTTGTTGATCGATTCGACCGACTTGTCGAGGTTTAATGCCTGCTTAAGTTTGCTGAGAAGACCGGAGGTCTTGTTGATACCCTGCTCGAACTGGCTATTATCAAGCCGCATCTTTACGACGCGTTCGTCGATGCTGCTCATGCAGAAGTCACCACCTTCCAAGCCTTCTCGGCTATCTTATCGAATATGGGTCGGATCGCCGGGTTGATGTAATCACGACCCTGGACATAGCCTCCGGTACCGGTGCCGTGACCGTACTGGAGGATAACGGCAATCGGAACGCCGTCGTTGATATTGGAATTGGTCCAGACGATCTCGATGTAATTACGGGTGCGTTTGATCTCGTAATCCCACGCCTCGGCCGTGGCACCGGAATCGACCGGGGTGGCGTTTCGAAGTGCCTGAACGCCGTCACGGCCGAACTCATCGAGCACGTTCAGGTATTCACGACGCTTCATGCGGTTGAGAAACCGCTCGGTCTTCGTGAAACCGCCAGACACTTCGAAATTCACCCTCATTTTGACCTACTTGACTCGAATGGTTTGACCGGCGTAGATGAGATCGGGATTGGCGATGTTGTTCCACGCCTGGAGCTGAGCCACCGTTGTGCCGAACTGAATGGCGATCTTACCCAGGTAGTCGCCGGACTGTACCGTGTAATACTGCGCGGAGTTGGCGTTGATCGCACCCTGGACCTCGTCATAGCGGGAGCCGAGCACGGTCTGACGAGTCAAGCCGTCGCCATACATACCGGCATAGACCTCATCGACGAGTGTGTTGACATCGGCGGAGGCGATGTGGTTGATGAAGTTCTGCACCTCATCGTATCGGGATCCGAGATTCTTCTTACGATCCGCACCATTGCCATAAAGACCTTCCATCGTCCACGTCGCCAGCTGAAGCGTGGTGCCGGACGGACCCGAAGTCGATGGCTTGGACGAAGCGCTCGACGAGCCGCCGTAATACTTCCGGAAGTCGTCCAACGAGCCGTAGAACTTATCAAGATCAAGATCGCCATTCCAACCGTTCAATCGACCAGAGCCCGAATACTGACGGATGGCGCAGGTATAAGCACCTTCGTTCCACGGTGTATTCTGATACCCGGTCGGATTCATATCGGCGTACTGGGCGATCCACAGTCCGCAGTTGTTACGATTGGCCACGGGAGCAACTTCGTTATACCGCGAGGCCGGCGCATAGATCATCGGAGGAACGCCGGTTCGTGCGATAACCTGATCGATTACCTGCTCGAGATAGGACTCATCGCCCCATGCCGAATTCTGGTCGAGTTCCCAGTCAAGACAGATCATCACCTTGCCGATCCAGTTAAGGATCGAATTAATGAAGAAATCTGCTTCGGCGACCGCATTGCCGCCGGAAATATAATGATAGACGCCAACTCCCTTACCGAGAGACATGGCTTGTTCGACCGCTCGGACACAATCCGGGTTGGTGTAACCGGTACCCTGTGTCGCCTTGATGATAGCGAAATCACAAGGAACCTTAGAAAAATCAAGACCAGCCTGATAGCTGGCAATATCAATACCATTCAATGCCATGGGTACTCCTTTCATCCTTTGCTCCCGGTCTCTACTCGACGTCGGGCATTCATCTCCCTGTACATTTTCGAAATATCAGACTTTGCCATCTTCTTTTTCGGCGAGTTCTTGACTCCAAATATCTCGATCAGAGCGATAAGACGGCTGAGATGCCACGTCTCGCATGGTTGCGCGGGTATTCCAGCGGAAAACATCCAATAATAGATAAGTTCGGACGTCACCTTGGATGATGAACGACGTCCTTTGGACATGCGATTGATCGTGGTCGCCGTTTGCGACGATTCGATGTAATGATTAAGTTCGGAAAAATGATCGAGCATGATCAGATCGAGTTCGGTATCCGAAATATCATCGATCGCCATACAACGAAAATATGACCGTGTTTCCTTGATGCTTTTGGATTCGTCATCAAGAAACGGTTTTCTCCAGATCGACTCCCATTTTGACACGGAAAGGAGCGAATGCTCGAATCGAACGGTTCGCGGTCCTACAGTGATGAATTCGTTCTCTGACTCGTCGTAGAGTTCACCTTCAACCGTCAATTCGAGCATTCACACATCTCACTTCCGTTACGCCGGTATCGTCATCGTGTTATAGACCTCGCCAGGAAGGGGCAGGGTCGGCTCGCCGGTAGCGTCGCCATACAGCTTCTTCTCAAGCGCGGCGAGCTTTTTCTTATCGACCTTGGTCGAATCAATGGTGATCGACGCCACCAGCTTGAGTTCCGGATGGCCTGCCACGGAGATCGGATCGGTATCGATCTCCCAGCTGAAGGTCATACCCTCGGGGGAGTCGTTGATGGTCTCATACGACTTCTCCGACGGGGAGGCGGTGGCACCGTACACCAGATGCAGCTTGTAGCCGGCATCCTGATTGACGTCGTTGCCGATCTGGGTGCGGTACGAGAAACCGAACTTGGATCGCGGCTGCTGACCGAAGACCACGCCATCGGTGATTTCGGCGCCACCATCACACGGAATGAACTCGTCCGGGAAGGTATAGGCCTCGATCGTCGCGCCGAACGTCTCGGCGGAACGCAGCGAGGCGTATTTGACGTTATCGGCGTACATGTTATTCGCCTCGGCGCCATCAGGGGACTCGGTGACGGCGGTCAGGCCGTTCCAAGCCACACCGGTGCCATAGGTGCCGGCGGTCGTCATCGGGTACAGCACGCCACGGTCCGTACCCATCTCATACTGGCGCTTGCCGGTATCATCCCAAGTAAGTGCTACCATTCTAGCTCCTTAAAAATAGCAATTGAACACGTCGTGATGAAGGTTGTCGCTGACGAAATGCCGATCCATCGTGCACATCGGGAGTTCGGCAACCTTCGCCGGTATCGGACTGTCCGGATTTCTATCGATCACGGTGATCTGATACCGGAGTTTGAAAATATACGGATTGTTATCCGCGAATTGCGTATCGCCGGTGTCCCGTTCATACACAATACACGGATACTTCATCTGGATATTCGACGGGGGCTGAAAATATACATGACCGGTCGCATAGGATGGATCGGTATCGGTCATGATCCCCACCAGAATATCATGGAGTTGCAGCCTCGTTCCCATCGTTGTATACGCCTCCAAGGGTAAGGATGAGACGGGGCCGCTGGACCTCGACGTTCGTGATGATCCAGCGAGTCCCCATCCACCATACGTACTTCATATCGAAGAAATGGTCATAGGCATACGCGTCGGCGAGGATCGAGATCGTATTGTTTGCGAGAATATCCATGTTGACGGAGTCGGAACCCTCAAGACGACGGGTGTTCCTTGTCACATCACCATAATATATCCGCTCATTGATCCGATCCTCGTAGACGCCAGGCGAGGTCTCCACCTGTTGACGGGAATATCCTATCTTTCCGCAGAACCTCGCCATGGCCGCGTCACTCCTTTGGCTCCAAGGTAAGACCCTTCAGAGAATACTTGACCGCGGTCGTTCCGGTGGAATCGGTGGATACCACCTCGATGCTCTGAGTGTTAGGATTGGTCACGCGGAAGACGCAGAAGGCATCACCATCCGTCAACGTCACCGGTCCCTTCTTTCCGCCCTTGAGCTCGACCGTGAACGTCGTCGGATCGGTATCGCCGAGCCAATTGTCCGAGAAATCAAGTGCAAGGTAATTACCTTCCTGCTCGGTTGGCTCGGAGCTATTGAATTCGGTATATCCGGTCACATAATGGAGCGTGCCATCGATCTTCCGATTGGCGTTGATGACAACATCATCCTGAAGATCGGAGACCTTCTTACCATGCTTGGTCTCGGCGCCCGCTACAGGCTCGACCAGAACGGTCGGACCCGACGGGCTCACGCTTTTGGGTGGGTCAGCACAACGGCGGACTTCGGCATGGTCAGCGCACCGGAGAGACGAGCCTCGATGAGGTACTTATGCTGGTTGTAGTCGATGTCGAAGTCGGAGAACTGGGTCAGCTCGCCGCCGCGATCGGTACCGATGGTGTAGTCGCGCAGATTCACCATGACACCATCAACAACCTTGCTCTCCTCGGTAATCTCGAAGCCTTCAAGCACGGGGACCTCGACGATGGCGGAAACACCCATGGCGGCCGCCAGCGAGGCGTCGGTGTCGTACAGACGACGGCCGACCTTATCACGCTGCACCATGAGCTCGCCGTGCAGGCTCGGGGACAGGAACAGGGTCGGCATACCGGAGCCCATATAGCCCACCTTCGCCTTACGGGCGCGATCGACGAACGCGGTCGGATCGGTGGCCGGATCGGCACCGTCGTTGTAAATGACGTACAGGTCGTCATCACCGACGATCGGACGGACGTTCTCGGTGTTGACGTGATCCTCGGCGGAGGCGGCGCGGCCGTCACCGATGAGAATATCACGGGCCATCTCCTCGCGGATCATGACCTTCATCTCGTTCCACAGGAAGTTGACCACGTTGAAATCAGTGATGTCGATCTCGTCATCGCGGTCCAGACGCTGCTTCTTGTAGATCGTCTGCGGGGTGGTCACGCGCTTGTAGACCTTGAACACCTCGTCCATCTTACGCTTGTTGTTCCTGCGGTCAAGCGTAAAGCCCTTCGCACGAGCCTCATCCTCGGTCAGATCCGCGTACGAGGTCTTGATGCGGGTGAACGGGGTGTGACGGGTGCCGTTGAGCACGACGTCGACCCAGTCGGTGTCGCGCTTGTATAGGTACGGCTCGTCGCCGACCTGACGTGCATCCGGGAAGAGCACTTCGATGTTCTCGATGCCATAGTTCTGGCCAGCGTGCTGCATCCACTTCTCGGAATAATCACGGAACGAGCCGTAGTCCTTGGCCTCGGTAAGGAATTCCTTCATGTCGTCGTGGGACAGGACCGGAGCTTCATCCTCGGCACCGGCCTGTTCGAAGGCGTTCATATGCATAATATCTCCTTCTTCCTCCGAATGGGAGGCGCTATTGTTGTTCTCTCCGTCACTGTCCTCAGCGCCGGAATCACCCTGCTCCACGGCGAGGCCGATCAGAGCATAGGCGACATTCTTCTGTTCCTCGTTCAGCGTGTCGAAGACATCCTGAACGGTCTCGCCGGAAGACGAATCGTCAGAATCGTCAGACTCGTCAGACTCGTCATCGGCATGCGAAATATCGGACTGTGCAACGCTCTCCTCGGCACCACCAATGGCCGCGCCGATAAGAGCATATACAGCGTCCTTCTGCTTGTCGGTAAAAGTGTCCCAGACCTGCTGGACCGTTTTGTCCGACGCTTTCTCGGACGAATCGTCCTCAGTCTTGGCGGTCGACGTTTTGGAATCGTCGGCATGCTGCATGTCATCCTCGCTTTCCTCATCGCCATGCTCAAGCACGATCTCCTCGCCGGAGTAGATCACGGCCTCGTCATCCAGAAGATCCTGAGTTCCGTCCGAATGCTGAAGCGTGACATTGTCGATGTAGGCGCCGGGATTGGCGCCGGCAAGGACCAGACTCACCTCGCGGATGTTACCGTGCATGACGTTCTTGTTGTGTTCGGTCAGATGGTTCGCGTAGATCGACAGTGCGGTGATGTCACCGTGCTTGACGAGCTCCTTGGCGTCGCGACCCATCGGCGTGCTGTTGAACGTGCCATAGCAGTAGACGCCGTCCTCACGGTTCTCCAGTACGGCATGGCCGAGCACGTTGTCGATGTCGCTATGGTTGTGCTGGTAGACCAGCGGCACCTTCTGACCGTCCTGATCGGCGAAGGCGTCCTTCAGAATGGTTCGCCCGTCGGAGCAACGGATGTTGTTCCGCGTGGCGTAACCACTGAAATCATACCCCATTTTGACTGTCTCCTTCCATTGGGGCGTTCAGCACATCCTGAATGGAAGGCTGTGCTGAATCTTGGGTTGGTTCTTCTATGGATTCCGGCTGCTGTGCGGTCACGTTGGTGCCGAGCGGGTTGATGTTGGCGTTGCGCAACTGATCCGCCTGAGGTTCTTCGGAACGGGCGAAACCAAGGACCGAACGGAACTCGTTCGACGACATGATCTCGTTGGACGTGAATGCCGCGGCGATGTTCGCCAGATCGGTGACCGGAACCAACCTGAACGGATCGCGGAAGAACTCGATGCTCTGTCCTTGACTTCGGGCGGTTTTGGTCAGAAAGGTTCGCTTCAGCGCATCACAGATGGCTGAGATCATCGGTTCCAAGGTGCGGTTATGGTAATTGAGCATCTCCTCCTGAGAGGCGGTGCCGTTCACCACGGCCTCGGAAAGGCCGAGCTGACCGTAGAGCTGGGTCGTCAGATTCTGGATCTGCTGAAGCATGTGATTATCCAGACTCCGATTGAGCTGGGTGATCTTCTCGGAACCGTCGGTGTACGCAACGCCATAGGCGGAATCCTTGAGCTGATCCTCCAGCTGCTGACGGCGGAGTTCGGCCTGTCGCTTCTTCTCCTCCGTGCGGATCTGGTACGGGAACTGGATGATAAGATCGAGTTTGCCGGACGCGGCCTTGTCGTCAATGGTATCGAGCTGATTGAGCTTTCGGATCAGACGCTGCAAGGTAGAGTTCGGCTCGTTCATCACCTGATAGAGCGGGTTCTGGACGATCGCCACCTTGCTCTTCGGCATGACGATCTCTTCGCGCTGGCCGGCGTTCGGAGCATCATTATAGACCGAAAGTTTAACGGCCCGAGGATACCATTCAACAACACGACCGACGCGCATGGTCTGAATATCGAACGAATTCGAATTCATCGGATTCACCGTGGTGTCAATCGGCACCATGGCCGCGGCCCCGTCATCACACATGGTCATCGCGACGTCCATGATGAAATCACGGCCTGATTGGTCGATATTGGCCTCGATGTTCAGACACTGATTGAGCCCGTCGTCGATCGTCTCCAGATATTGCTGCGTCGTCTTGTCGATACGGCAATGCCGGATCTCGATGGCGCTCACGTCGATGGCGATGCGGTTGTACAGCGAGGATATGATCGATCGATCGACTCCTCGGGTGAAGACCCGCGTATCCGGACGACGCGCTGAGGAATATCCGACGGACAGACGGAAATCAGAAGACGGATTGACGAACGCGTTCCATGCGTGCGCCAATGCATCGGTAACGACATTCATTAGGCATCACCGACCGATCTGCCTGCGAGCGAAGTCAAATGAATATGACTGTCCGTTCCCACGGGCCCTGTTGGCCGCATAGGCCATTCCGGCTCCGAGGATAATCTTCCCCATATTCGTCAACTGCTTCGACACCTCGTTGGCCGCGGTCTGCTTCATCTGGTTGCCAACCTTGTCGATAAACCGATTGCCTTTCTGCTTCTGAGTTGTCGTCAGATTCGAATACTGCTGCTCAAGATTGAGCCGTTCGTTGATCTTGCGGAGCTCGGCATTGGACAGCTTGTTCGGGGACTTCTTGAGAAGGTCTCGACTCTCCGTGTAATCCTCGTTGTCCGATTGGGAACGCTTGGAACTTACTGATCGCTTACGATCCTTGCGGACACCCCACTTCATGCCTTTGACGCCGAAATGATAGAGCTCATTCATTGAAACCTCCTTCCCCTTGGATGTTAAGACGCCATTCATACTCCTCGATGTTCTTCCGGATCGATTGCTCAAGGAATGAATTGGTCGGCGGATCGAACTGAAGTCGAACCTTCTGTTGAATATACGGCTTTACGCCAGTAAGAAGTTGATCGTCATCAGTGAATTCGCTCCACGTGTCTTCGATTCCAGTGATCGAATATCCCTCCGAGGGACCAACTCCCAATTGTCTGAGATTGAAGAACGCAGAATTGATGAATACGACAAGATCGTCATCGAAATCGGATGAATCAGGATCCAGCCCAATCGCCTTCTTAATCGACTTAAGAATACTTTCATTCATCACGGTCCTCCAATCCGATAAAAATCTACCATTTTGAAGTTACCTCCATGGACATGTGTCGTTGGGTTTCCGTTCGACCAATGGACGAGCCCGTTCGTCGGTTCCGAAGTGCAGATCGTTGTGCGTCGCCAACGAACAACTAATCAGATTGTCCAGATCGAGCAGTAGATTGTCGCCGTGCTCTATGGAATCAGGAGTCAACGGCTCGATGTGATGTATCATGATCTTCCCGGCGATGGGATGATCGGGGCACCCGAGATCGAAACCGTTGTCCCGAGCGATCACCAAATCACGAACGTGTTTCCATTCGGGCGATCGATAGAACCGCTGGTTCATCCAACGTTCGGAACCGAATGTCGGTCCCCCGACGGATCCATGACATTGCAGGTAATGGAACCGGTCGAGAAAATCCGAACGCCGGATGAGCTCGTGATAGGATCGCATCACAGACCCATCTTTCGAAGGAACTGGGCGCCACGGGCTACGTTACGGGCCCTGTTGATTGCGTTCGAGGCTTTTTGGGCAATGTCGTTAACCATTAGCTTGGCTTCATCCGGATGGGAAATATAATACGAAGTCGCCACACCTGCTGCGGTCGTCGCGGCGAACTTTACAGCCTTGGTCCCCGCACGAACCGCCTTCTTCACGCCACGGCCGATTCCGGTCTTAACCGGTTCGACACGATCAGTGGTCTTGCGTTGCCGTTCGGCATCACGACGAGCCTTGCCCATATCCTGTTTTGAGTACTCTTCGTCAAAGGCCTTCTTGTAGGTTGGATCTTTTGAACGCTGCTTGACCACGGAATTAATGTTGTGTCGACGAACTCCGGCGCCTTCACCATGATACATCTTGGATCGAGCGGTCTCCTGAGCGTCCTTCCTCGCCTGTTTACGTGTATTACGCTCGGCTCGTCGAACACCCCACTTCATGCCTTTTACGCCGAAATGATAAAGTTCATCGGTCATGATTATTCCTACTTTGATGTCACAGTATTGACAATGATCTTATTACCAATTGCCTTCAAAGCTTCGTTCGCCGGAGAAGCCCAGGAATATCCAGCCCCATACCGAGCCCTCAGATAATTCGTATACGGAGCGCTATGCCCGATGGCGCTCTTCAGCGTCCCGACACTGGCTTTCATGATGGCTCGACCCTTCGGAGTCGAAGCCACAGTCAGACCTCCAGCCGCAAGCGAAGCCACAGACGTCTTCGCGGCTAGACTGATCATCTCGGTAGTCGCTGCACGAAAATGCGACTGCCCTTTGTTCATACGGCGATTGATGCGCTTGACACCCTTTTTGCCATAACTTGCCCGATCCGTTATACGCTGTCTGGAAGTGTAATAGGCATTCGGCTTGTTAAGCTGCGCCTTACCGGACTTGTCACGTTTCTTGCGGACGCCCCACTTCATGCCTTTGATGCCGAAATGATAAAGTTCGTTTTCCATGTGATTTATCTCTTCTTTGACTTCTGGTTACTTAAAAGGAGGGAACGGTATACAACCTGATCGGCAACCCCCATTCCGAGATTTGCAGATTGCATACCAAGAGCGATCGAATTACTTAGACCTATCCATCGAAAACCTCCAGCGCGGGCGAGAATGGAGTTAACAGCCGCGTGTCCGAGTCCAATGAGAACGCTGTCCGCAATACGATTACCGGCCAGTGCTGCTCTCGATCGAACCTGACCAGCTTTGTTAACGAAATTAGAGGTAGACTTATAAGATTGTAGTTTAGAAACTGAGGCGTTCTTGCGAAGGGTATCCGTCGAGATCTTGTGTTTCTTTCGGACACCCCACTTCATGCCCTTTACGCCGAAGTGATAGAGCTCATCACTATGATTCATCGAAGTTCTCCTATTCTCTGGAAGCATGTCCTCGGTGTCGAGTTGCTTATCTGAAAAATCCACCATTTTGAATCTCCAATCAGTCGAAGAGGTCGCGATTGTTCTTGTATGCGACGAATGCGTCCATCATGGCCGCAACGGCGTCGATCTTGTCCTCGCGCTTAGCCTTGTACAGCTTCTTGTTGTTGTTCGTGTCCTGAAGGACGATGCAGTTGCCCATGGTGAACGACATGAGTTCCTCGTCGAAGAGCAGACGACGATCCTCGGCCAGCTTCTTCAATTCGCCCAATGGAACGGATTCGGTCTTGGCGCCCTGAATCACTTTCTCGATACCGAACTCGCCGTAATCCATGGTATACCGCGCAACGAAGTCCTTGGCGTTGTACGGATCGTAACCAAGGCATCGCACATCATACTCCGACTCGGTGATGTACTTGTCGAGATCCTCATACACCTGCACCATATCGAGCACCGTACCATCCATGACAAACAATGATCCCTCATTCAGGAAATTTTCGTACTTCTGACGAGCCGCCGAAGGAAGATGCTGCATGGTATAGGCTGAAATATAGTTCCTCGTCTTGACGCCGAACGTCTCGTCGGACAGGGGAAACAGGAACGTGAACGAGCAGAAGTCGTCGCCTTGGGACAGATCGGCACCGAGCGCACACGGCATGCCCCAGAAGTCCTTCTTCCGATGGGGAAGCGTCTCCTCGAAGGTGAAGAAGTAGGTGTAGCCCTCCATCGGGATGCCGAATCGCTTCGCCAGAATGTCATTGCGGGTGGCGGGAGCCTTCTCGGCGCGTTCGACGTCGAGCTGATAGGTTTCATAGGTAACCGTTTGCCCAAGATTGGGATTTGCCTTGATCCACATGTCCGGATTGGAGACTTCCTTGACATCGTCAAGCCGATAATAGAATATGGAGACATGAGGATTGACGTATTCTCCTTTGAGAATGTCCATCAACTCCATTTTGATGGTATCGCCGACCGAGTTTCGGACGGTGCCCTCGGAAGAGGTGGCCACGATGAGATAGTCGTCCAGCTTTGACGCGCCCTGTTCGATGGCGCCGATCACATCCTCGCGAATGTCACCGGACAACCATTCGTCAACGGTCGATACCTTGGGACGAAGGCCCTGGAGCTTGTCGATTGACATCGGACGAACCTTAAGAAGCGAACCTGTGAGGAAATTCTCTACACCCTTCTTGGTCGAGGCGAGTTTGGCCTGAGTAGATTTCGGTCCGTTACCGGGAAGCGAGCCTTCAGAAAGGAACTTGATGAGTGGACCGGGAGATCGAATGATTGCCGTACGGAATGGTATCATGGTTTCCTCGGCCTGCTTCATGGTTGGGGCCACAACGATCTGCGAAGTCGTCGATGTATCCATGATAAGGAAATATGCCTGGATGAATTCGGCGAACATGGTCTTGGCGGCGCCACGGGCGACGATCAAATATAGTTTATTGATCAGACGTTTGCAGATCCGACGATTCTCGTATCGACCCGGACCTCCGTGAGGATTCGGAATATAGACCGATCGTTCGACAAAGTAGTACCAACCAAATATCTGCTCGCCCCAGAGCTTGAAACTATCAAGAAGATGAACCGGAGATCCGTCGGTCAGAGTGAGTTCCTTCTCGCAGAACTTAACCCATCCCTCGACCTTGTCGGCGTCATAGTAGATCCCTGGATTACGAATGAGATCATCGATGCGGTTCATCTCCATCTCGATCTCATGGCATACCGGGATCTCTCCGGCCATGACCCTATCACGGAACTGACCGTAATACTTGGGGACAGCGGTGTTCGATAGGGTCATGATTCGCCTCCTTTATTCATTACAAGTTCTTTTTCATTGATGTTAATCCGCCCCAAACATCACCGACTTGTCGTTGGTCCTGATTGATGCTGATAATGAGATCCAAGCCCGTTGGATCCGTAGGCGCGATTAACATCATTATGAAGGTCGAAGAAGCACAGTTGACCGATCCTCATTCCTGGAACTATGCGGATCGGATGATTGTTGAGGTTTTTAATCTCAAGCGTGATGTCACCGCTAAACCCCGGATCGATGAATCCGGCGGTGACATGGGTCGCAAGACCGAGACGGCCAAGCGACGACTTGCCTTCGAAGCGCGCGGCGATGTTCTTCGGGATCGTCACTCCCTCGTTTGTCGAACCAAGAATGAATTCATTTGGATCGAGAACGAAACCGTCATCGTTCATGGTGAAACGAATATACTCCAGATTATGGAGCGTGCAATCCATGGCGTTGATCTCACCACGACCGAAATATCGTACGATGCTCTTAGAGAGTGTGACGTCGTAACTGCATGGCTGAAGCTGGGACTCATCGAATGGCGTAATCATATGCCGGGTAATACAAAGATCTTTAATTTCGGTATCGTTAAGCATAGACCGTCCGATCTCTCATCTTCAGAATTTCATTATTGGACAATGTGCTCTCAGGATGTCGCTTGCGATAGTTTTCAACAAACTTTGTCTCATTGGATCGCTTAACAAGTTTCATCGCTCCTATGGAAGTCGCAAATGCGGCTCCAATAGGACCGTACTCGTTTGCCAATGTGTGAGCAGCGATCTTTCCCTGCTCTTTAGCGAACATGGAATCGATATGATCGTTCCCGAGCTTCGTGAATCCCTCGACATTGATCTTGTCGGTATCGAATACGATTAATGGATTCTTTGCAAAGTATCCGGAATTCTCTTTATCGTTCACATCGCGGATCGCACCATATCCGGCCTTCTTCATAGCCGAATAGAATTTATCATTGATCGGCTGTTGCTCCTTGGTATGAAGAACAAGCGTGATGTTAAATGCCTTATAGGTATTATCACCGATCTTTCCGGAATCAAGTTCCTGTTTAGCCTTACGCCGAAGTGATAAAGTTCATCTTCCATTTGACACCTCGCTTTCTTCTTCGTTTCCGGAATACGAACGGAATGCCTTTAAAGCATTGTCCATGAGCTCCTGGAGCTGACCAGATTTGTTCAGCGCATCCTTCTTGGCCTGAAGCATAGCCGTCTCATACCTGATCTTCTCCTCTTCAAGCTTGTTTCGAGTCGAAGCGAGCTTGAGATAATGCACGATGACCTGAGATGAAGCCGTCCCCTCGCGAAGTTGTTGCTCGGCAAGGTTGACGGCGAGCGAAATCATCTGATTCTCGCGTTCCTCCGGATCGGAAGCGGGCGAGAACTGAGGGGAAGACGATCCATCGAGCTTCTTACGTCGCCCCATGAAAAATCGCCTCCAGTTCTGTAATGGTTTCAAAGAGTTCCGATGGGTTTGGTTCTCCAAAAGAGAGCACCGAATGGTTGTCCCTAATATCGAAAGGAGTTTCCTCCGGTTTTAACAACCGCCATGAGCGAGGAATTTTGCTTCGGACACAAACGGCGCTCCCATTTGAAGCCCCAAAACACGTGGTCTGGGTAATCGACTTCTCGAAAAATATCCCGTCGGGGAAAAATCGAGGAGGCGGGCGATGCGGGAGGGCGCCGGTTCGTTGCGACCCCTCCCCCTCCATCAAAATAATATGACTCCTTGGCTCAAATCATATTATTTTATCGACGAAGAGCGAGAGATCGCAACGAAATCGGTACTTTTCAGTTGAGTTTTCCCATTGGTGTAGGATCACTCTTCTTAATCTTTGCGTATTGACCGATCACATCGTACTTGATGATCTCGTCCATTGCAAACTCGTACTCACGATCTAGTTCAACATCAGTCATTGCATCAGTGACTGACATGACTCGTGCCAAATAGGAGCATGTGCAATAGTCCATACGCTGATCGTAGTCATACCATTGATCCCAATTGGTCCATGGATTGTATGGATTGTCAATCGTGGTAAGCAGATAGTCCTTGGTACTAGCCATTGTCTGCCACCTTAGTCTTAGTAGTCACATTACGCTTCAGTGTATCTATTGATACGCCAAGCCTATCGGCCACTTCAGCCTGTGTGTAACCACGATTGAGCATGGATCTTGCCCTGGCAATGAGGGACGCTGACATAGTAACACCCTGTTTCGGAGTGGCTAATTGCTTGACTCTGTCGGGATCCGCGTTTTGCAGGATCTGCTGAAGGGTGTTCTTGCTGACAGCCCTATGCTGAACGGCTTCCCATTCCTTATCAGTGATGTCGATCAATTGCTTCTTGGCGCCCACTGCAATACGGGCCTCATTAAGGCACCTGTTGGAAAGCTTTTTCAGATCGTCCTTTTCATATTCTGGATGAGCCGCCTTCTTGGCTTCGTACAAATTGTCCGAAAGAAGCTCGGCTTTTCGTTCCAAAGGAGCGTTCTTAAGAGCCGTATTGAGTTTGGCTTTCAAAGAACTGACCTCTGACGAATATGTTTTCGCAGCTTGGGGATCGTACTTGAACGAACCGGAATTCAAATATGATTTTCGGGCTTGGTTTGCTAGGGACTTCAGAGAATTTGCATAGTTAGCATAAACACCTTCCATCGCCGTTCCGGACGAAAGTTCGTAGGCATCCTTGGCAAGGTCCATCTTCACCGTTACCGATTCGGCTGGGACTTTCTTCCAAGAAATAACCTTTCCGTCCTTGTCCTTCTTAGCGGGAACGACCTTCTCTCGACCGGTTTCGACGTAGACTTTCTCACCTGTTTTAGGATCAATCCATCCGCCTTCCTTGGCCGAACGAAGCTTGCGTTCAGGAATGCGTTCGGTAGACGTGGATCTGGAAATAAGAGTGGATGCTCCACCATATTTTCCGTTTCCTCGGCTCTGCCACTTCTGCTTGAGAAGATCGATCTGATTGTCACGTTCGGACTGTTTCCAGTTCAGCTCGTGCTTCTCAGCATCGATGACTACCATCGAATGGCGGACCGCCTTCTCAATATCATCCCAAGGAGCACCCTTGATGGTCATGTCCGTAATAAGGTTGGAGACGACGCCCATCTCTCTTCCCTTTTCACGCTTCGTCATGACTCGCATACCTTCATACTTAGGATATGCAGTCTTGGGATCGAAGTTCTTCAGACCTTCAAGAGCGGATCGGGTCTTGACCTCGCCTCGGTTGTTTGGAATAACCAGAACGTTATCGCCATCAAAATCGGCGCCAGAGAGTCGTTCGGCCACCTTGGAATTGATACCGACACAATCCTTGGATCCGCTAAGAGCCGCCCGGGCTTCCTTGTTGTTATTATTGACCGTGAGCTCAGGAATTTCGAACTTTCCACCATGCGGGAAGCGAATAAGAATCACCTTCTCGCCAGGTCTGAAGTTCGGAGCGTAGATCTCATCGTCCTTCAAGGAAGGGATCGGTAAAATAACCTGAGTCCTCTGACGAGGCATGGCTGCGGCCTTCATATGAATTGCTGCTGAATCGCACTCATCGGAAAATGACTTGAGCAGATTGGCTTTGACCACGGGATTCTCCAAAGCCATGATCTCATCGTAGTCTTGCTTACGACGATCAAGGTCGATACCGAGCTGACGCTTAGCCAAGGAAATATCCTGCTTAGATAGCATCTGCGAAGGAAGACTTCGAGACCAATCATCCCAATCGCCTTCGTCATTGACCTTGTTGACCAACGACTGTTTCTTCTTTCCGGTCTTGGGATCATCGTACTCGTATTGGCCCTTAATGGGATCGATGGTGGCACCGAATGGATTGCTCCAATCGACATCGCCTTTGGTTCCATCAGGGTTAGTAACTCGTTTGAGCGGCTTCAATACCGAATTATCGCCGGTTCCCTCGATCGGGGTTCCCCGTTTCTTGTTCGTGTTGAATATGATGTCTACACCATCTGGGAACTGATTGGGATCACCGTACATGGCCATACCTTTGAGGTAATGGCTGTTGTCGACGTTGATTCGGACCTGCGCGTAATGTGAACCGCCAAGTTCGAGATCTGCCGCTCCCGGACGAATAAGCATAACGCCATCACGTTCGGTTCCTCCGTCCTCGGCGTACACAACACCAAGACGCTTAGAATCGAGGGATACCGGCTTCTTGATTCCAACGCCACCTTCGTGAGGCTCGTCGAGGGACATACCGATGTTCTTGATCTTATTTCGGTCATTGACCAGATCTCGAACAGTCACACCAGGAGCGGCAAGGACCTTGACCGTGGTGTGATTCGGACCACCCATCTTGGTGTAAATATAATGGGTGGTGTAGCCTTCCTCCTCAAGCATGGCCACGGCAACCTTGAGTTTGTCCTGAGAATATCCAAGATATTGCTCAACACCTTTGCCGATGTCGACGGCTCCATCCTTGCCGATGGTCTCTTTGAGATTGTTGGCGATGATGGTCGACGCATTGGCTCGAGCGCGACTCGAAGGATTGAGAAGGGACCGAACCGTGGATTCGTTCACACCCATGATCTCGCCGATCTTGGTGTTGGAATATCCCTTCTGCTTCAGCTCGTAGGCGCGATGCTGACGCTGAGCAAGCTGCTCGTTATAGGCAATGGTCCTACGAGCACGAAGCTTCGTTGTAGTGATTCCCATGGAATCGGAGATCTCTTTCTCGGTGAGACCGGAATTCTTGAGATCTAAATATCGCTTGTAGAAGTCCTCGTGCTGGTAAGGGTCCTCACCAGATCCATAAGGGTACCTTCCGGAACGGCGCTTGACGCCGATGTGGGACAACGAGTTAGACTCGTCTTCCATCAACACGACCATGACGTTGCCTTTCCTGAAAATATCATCACCACTGCTCCGATTCCTCGGCACGCAGTTTGTTGATCAGTTGATCAAAGTGCTGGATTCGATCCATGATGTGGGCGATCTCATCCGGGCTGACCTCTTCGTAAATATCAGCGTTCGGTCCAAGCTTGATGTACTTAGGATCGGCGTTGGTGGCGATCTTGATGTGATCGTTCTGATAGAGACGAAGGTCGAACTGAAGGTTCATCGGCTTGACTTTGTATTCAAGACAGAACAGCGAAGCGTAGATATACAACTGATCGAAGTGCTTGACTTCGCCGCTTCCGGTCTTGAGGTCGAAGATGCGCAACAGCTTCTTCTTGTCGTCGTATCCGATGAGGTCTGCGGTGCCGAAACAGTTCGGCGAGAAATATAACACCACTTCGGGCGACATGCGATAATGCAGGCCATCATTGACGAAGTCGTTCAACGTCAGATGGGTCTTCGGCAGAGCCACACGATGTTTGTTAAGATCGGCAGCAAGAGCATGCAGCTCGGTTCCGCGTTGTGCCGCAAGGGACGATCGGAACATATCGGCCATATGATCGTCATCGTAACGAAGCCATGAATGCTTGCTGGCTCCCATGAAGGCATGAAGGCCCTCAAGATTGTGATGATCATTGAAATGCATCATGATGCAACCTCCGTGGAAATATGGGACTTGGTCATGTGCTGTTGAAGCTTGTCGAGAATATATTCCTCGTTCTCGGGATAGATGAACGCCGCAAACGAGTCGGCATTCATCTGAGCCACGTAGTCATCCTGATTCGGCTGATGCTTAGCGTCAGCACTCTTCTTGACCTCAAGGGCGGCCCATCGATCCTTATACAAAACGAGAAGATCGGGGATTCCCTGAATATAGTTGGGATCGTTCTTCAGCACACGAGATCCTGGAAGACGTTTGCCGATCTCCTTGATGATCTTTCGTTGGAAGTCGCGTTCCAAACTCATAGTTCTCCTTTCGACAGAGAAAAATAAGAGTGGGGAACGGTACCGCCCGCAAAAAGGATTGCTCGGAAAATAAGGCAAACTCTTCCCCACTCTTACCTCTTTGTGCGATGTTTTTGTCGCGATGACAAACCTACTCGACATAGGTCGGTTCCGGTACGGTATCGACATGCTCGAGATGCCATCCATACCAGAATCCGTCGGGCTGCTTGAGCGCATCATAGATCTCCTGATCCTTGCATCCATAATAGAAGGCCATATGGGTCACGCTGGGAAATATAAGATCCTTCTCGATGATGCGGACCGGTTTGTAGGCTTTGATGTTACGGGCGTCGTTCCAGCAAATATGCATGCCTCGGCATACGCCGTGGTTTCTTGGATGGGCAAGCGCCTTCAGAACATCGTCGATGCTCGTTTCCAGAAAGATGGCCACCCGCTCCGGAGACGGATGGATCTCGTTGAGTTCATAAATATAAACTTCCTGGTTCTTGTCGTGATGTGACATGTGTTACTCCTTTACGTATTCGAGATGGACGTTACGAAATTTTCCGTTTCTTAATTTGATCGCGTTTCTTATAGACGAGTAGGTCACATGAAAATGATAAGCGGCATGATAATCGCTAAGAAATATTTCACCACTTTCAACTACTCTTACTTTTCTCCAATGATGAGGATAAATATGATCTCCCCAAGCGAGATGAAGACCAGCTATCTCACCTTTACGATAGATCAAAGACTCGGTTACATCATCAGCATTAAGATCAAGAATTTTTGAAACTTCTTCAGCTGAATCAAACATGCGATCTAATTCATAAATATAAATCGAACGTTTTGTTCTTAGATTCTCAAAAGACACGATTGCTCTTTTCTAAAAGTATGCAGGTATCAGGCCGCTGCATACTTTTGTCGCGCGTTTTTTCCGCCAGCATTTTCCCTTATATTATTACTTTTTTTTTTTTTTAAAATAATAAGGAGATAGAAAAAACGCGCGAAAGTATGCAGGCACCCCGAAAACCCAATGATTCCAAGGCCTCAGGGCACATTGACCCTCAAAAAAGTATGCAGGTTTTTCTGCATACTTTTGCGGAAAACCTGCATAGTTTACACCAAAAGTATGCAGGTTCAAACCTGCATAGTTTTTAAAAAAGTATGCAGGTTTGGAGGCATTGACCCTCAAAAAAGTATGCAGGCGGCCTTCCTTCCTGCATACTTTTGCCTCATTATCATGTCCGAAACACCGCAAGATCGTATGCCAACGGGACCCTATAGACCCTTCTGCATGTCCGACAATAGAGCAGATGAAGGCGCTGAACGCGCGAATATGCGGCCATCCGATCTCCCTTCCTGCACAAAGCAGCCGTGATTTCCCACGAATGATAGTGCTCGCACGGCATGATTGACCGAATCTGGATCATCGCACTTGGCCGAATCTGAACCAGATCGTCGAAATATGCCCGCACAAGACCTCGCTTCTGGCACCGTATGCAATACGTCCCGAGGTCGAAAGGAACCTCATTGCCGTAGAAATCACGCAACGGCCTCCCCGATGTCTCGATCTGAACCGCAATCGGAACCTCCGAATCACAGTCACACGGGCTCATTTGTCTCGCCAGATCATAGACGTCGATCCTGTCCGGATCGCCACCATCCATCGCATAGGTCATCCTAATCCTCCTTTCCGGAAATATCCTTCGAAGCGAACGTCCGCTCGTTGAAGGTTTCCTTGTTCGCGAGCGCCCTCAGGATCGCCGAATCGATCGGGGCGAAGCTTCGCAGAATATAATAGTTGAGTTCCTTGAACGGCGAGTTGATCCTGTCGATGCGACCCGCCGCCTGCTCCATAATCCTATACGAGTAGTTGAGCGAATAGAACAGCATGGTGTCGGTCTGCGTGCAGTTCCACCCTGCGGCCCCGGATCCGTAGTTCACCAGATAGATCCAATCTCCATCCTGCGGAATATCATCGTGACGATGCCCGTTGTACTGATACACCGGTATGCCCGTCCGCCTCCGCAGGCTCAGCAGCTCCTCCAGTTCGAAATCGTAGTTGTAGAATATCACGATCTTCGGATGACGGATGCAGATATCCATCGTCTCCTTGATCCTGCTCGGATCCGAGTTCACCAGTTTCCTCTGGGCGAAGCAGTACTGCGATACGTTCTTGAGCGGCTCCCCCGTCCACGGATCCTTCCGTTCCCTTCTCAGGGTCTTCAGGGCCTGTTTGTCGTGATCCACGACGATTTGGTAGACGGGATTGCGACTGGGACCACGGTCCTTCGGACGCTTCATCGGCACCATGATCCGTCGTTTGAGCTTCTCCAGAATATCGGTATGCCTCCAGTCGTTGACCTTCGGATACTTCGCCCATCGGTCATACACGGCATGCATGGTCATGAATTGCGTCTTGTTCTTGTAGAACCCATTCGCCACGAATATGGGAATGAGATCCTCGTATGAATCCGCAGGGGTCGCCGACAGCAAAATCCATCGATTGCCTTGCGCCTTGGCTATATGGATGAATTCCTTGCTCCAGACCCCGGTTCCGGTCGCATGCTGCTCATCGAATATGATCACACCATGGAAATCGTGATAGGCCTTGATGCGCTGCCAGCTATCCACGGTGATCTCCACTCCCGACGGCTTGTTCGTACCGATATGCAGGCCGAATTTGATGAGATCCTCGCCCCATTCGGCCTTATCGCGCTTCTTTGCCTCGGTGATGATGAGCAGATCGGGCGAGCCCTTGAGCGGCATGAGCGTCCTGCCGCTGCCAGACTCGCCCGAACGGGTCCGGCAGCACGTCCGAAGCCACCACATGATGGCCACAATGGACTTGCCGGACCCGACCTCGCCGACCAGAACGTTTCCGGATCGCAGTTGGCTCAGCGCCCGTTCCTGAAACGGTTCCAGAGTGACGGCCATTACTCGCTTACCTCCTCCTCCGAGGATTTGAGGAGGTTGGCGAATATGCTTTCTCCTCCTTGTTGATATGTTCACCGACGTAGTAATACTCATGGGTTATCCGCATATCGCAGAGATAAGGCCTTGGATCGTCTTTCTCGAAATATCGCTCCAGATACTTCGTCAGTACGTCAAGCTCATCTTGATCGAAGTTCCATGATGTATGCCAGTAGAAGATATGATCATCGTCACTGTCGTGACGGAGCTCATTTCCATCGAAAAATAGTGATCCGAGAAATCCGTTGATCCACCCTTCCATGGCGATCGAGGCATCCGGACTCAATTTGCTGCTAACGGCGATGCCGACAGATACTTCATTATTTGCCAACATGATTCATCCTTTTCTTATATGTTTTCCGGTTTCAAGTTTGGCGTTGCGATGCCGAATATGATTCGATAATGGCAGTTGGGACACACTTTATATTGCTCCTTAAATATCCAATGCGGTTTCATTTTTCGGCGGATTGTCGTAATGGTACGTGAACCCGAGATAAGTCGGGGATCCCGTACCATTAATGGCATTCCTGATTCGCTGGGCTACGTTCTCCACACGTCCGTTGCTATGCCCGTGTTCGACAAGCCATCGCGCGCAGTCGGCGGTTGTCGGGAATGTCAGGTCGAGTTCGTTGATCACGGTCCGATGCTCGGTACGAAGCGTCGGCTCGACCACACGGAACATTCTGGCGAAGTTGTCGTTGTCGAGAATGCTATCCACGGCACCGAGTAGCTCCGGCTTGACCATCCTGGCGTATTCGCGCAGCCAGAGGTTGTAGTACTGGGCGTATGGACGCTCGGGCTGATGCTTGCCGTAGATGCTCTCGATGTCGCGTATTGCCTGGACGCTGATGCCCATCATTTCCCGACAACGATACTGCGTAAGACCGAGCAGTGTTCGTGCAGCTCGGAATTGATCAGGTGTTGGCATGGTTACATCACCGATTTCTCAGTTTCGACGGAATCATTCACGGTTGTCTCCTTTCGAAAATATCAGATATTCTTTGGATTGGTAATGAAACATAACAAACAGCCGAGAAAACGGCGATTATAGCGTCAATGAGAACGATCATTCGTGTGCCTCCTT
>ERZ780212.311-NODE-311-length-50828-cov-3.737715_pt1 | contig 50828 bp, 37 predicted proteins | sample MGYA00511364_ERZ780212 | MGnify/ENA primary metagenome ERZ780212 (study PRJEB29588, sample SAMEA2147991) | human gut metagenome | biome: human gut; feature: human-associated habitat; material: faeces | place: Denmark | collected 2008/2010 ... | reverse complement strand
CTGCAACGGCTACAAGGACGAGAGCTACATCGAACTTGCCTTGCTGGCTCAGAAGATGGGCAAGCGCATCTTTATCGTAGTAGAAAAGCTCAATGAGCTGGATATCATCGAAAAGGTAGCCAAAAAGCTCAACGTAAAGCCAAACATCGGTATCCGCATCAAACTGGCTTCTTCAGGTTCAGGCAAATGGGCTGAAAGCGGCGGCGATGCATCTAAGTTCGGCTTGACCAGCGCAGAACTGCTCACAGCCCTCAAGAAGATAGACGAGATGGGATTCCACGACAGTCTGCGCCTTATCCACTTCCATATCGGAAGTCAGATTACCAAGATTCGCCGCATTCAGACTGCGCTCCGTGAGGCAGCCCAGTTCTATATTAGCCTCCACAAGATGGGTTACAATGTAGATTTCGTAGATTGCGGTGGCGGACTCGGTGTAGATTACGACGGCACCCGCTCTTCCAGCAGCGAGAGCTCCGTAAACTACTCTATCCAGGAGTATGTGAACGACTGTGTCTATACATTCGTAGATGCAGCCAACAAGAGCAATATCGAGCACCCTAACCTCATCACCGAGAGCGGCCGTTCGCTCTCTGCCCATCATTCTGTCCTGGTCATCGATGTCTTGGAGACAGCTTCCCTGCCAGAGATGCCTGAGGAGTTTGAGGCGAAGGAGACTGACCACCAGCTGGTGAAGGATCTTTATGAGATATGGGACAACCTGAATCCTCGCAATATGCTGGAAGACTGGCATGATGCCGAGCAGATTCGCGAAGAGGCCCTGCAGCTCTTCTCTCACGGCATCGTAGATCTGAAGACCCGTGCAGAGATTGAGGCAATGTACTGGAGCGTGTGCCACGAGATCAACAATCTTGCCAAGCACATGAAGCATGTACCTGAGGAGCTCAGAGGATTGGATAAGATTCTTGCCGATAAGTATTTCTGCAACTTCTCTCTGTTCCAGAGCCTGCCAGACAGTTGGGCTATCGACCAGCTCTTCCCTATCATGCCTATCCAGCGTCTGAACGAGCGTCCTACCCGCAACGCTACCTTGCAGGACATCACCTGCGACAGCGACGGAAAGATTGCGAACTTCGTTACCGACGGACATATCGGCAACGTTCTTCCTCTTCATCCATTGAAGAAGAACGAGCCATATTATCTCGGTGTATTCCTCGTTGGTGCCTACCAGGAGATTCTGGGCGACATGCACAATCTCTTCGGCGACACCAATGCTGCCCACATCTCTGTAAAGGACGGCAAATATTGCATCGACCAGATATTCGATGGCGAGACCGTAGAGGAGGTATTGGATTACGTACAGTACAATCCGAAGAAGCTCGTCCGCCAGTTGGAGCAGTGGGTAACCAAGAGTGTGAAAGAAGGCAAGATTTCGCTCGATGAGGGCAAGGAATTCTTGGGCACCTATCGCAATGGTCTCTTCGGATACACTTATCTTCAATAAGAATTAACAGTTGATAGTTAATAGTTTACAGCAAGATTGCCCTATAAACTATTAACTATAAACTATAAACTAAACTTAAAGATGGAAAAAGTAACAGTAGTAAAGGTAGGCGGTGCCATCGTTGAAGACAGCGAGCAGCTGGCACAGCTCTTGAAGGATTTCGCAGCCATTCCTGGCAAGAAAGTATTGGTACATGGCGGTGGCCGCCGTGCCACTAAAGTAGCCGCAGCCCTCGGCATAGAGAGCAAGATGGTGAACGGCCGCCGCATCACTGATGCAGACATGCTGGAAGTGGTAACAATGGTTTATGGCGGTCTGGTCAACAAGAACCTGGTTGCCAAGCTCCAGGCTAACGGCGTGAATGCCCTCGGTCTGACCGGTGCAGATATGGACGTAATCCACAGTCACAAGCGTCCGTTGAAGGACGGTATCGACTTCGGATTCGTGGGCGATGTAGAGCGTGCCAACGGCAAGATGCTCCAGACCCTTATTAATGAAGGCATTACTCCAGTAATGGCTCCATTGACCCATGACGGCAAGGGCAATATCCTCAACACCAATGCCGACACCATAGCCAGCGAGACTGCCAAGGCTCTGGCTCCTTACTACGATGTGACATTGATATATAGTTTTGAAAAGAAAGGCGTGCTCAGTAATCCTGAGGATGACGACAGCGTGATTCCAGTGATTACCCATGCCGATTTTGAGAGATATAAAGCAGATGGTACCGTGGCAGGCGGCATGATTCCTAAGTTGGAGAATGCCCTTGCAGCCATCGATGCTGGTGTGAAAGAGGTGATTATCACCCTTGCTACCGCCATCGACGGAAAGCACGGAACGGTGATTAAGTGAAGAACAAAGAGTGAAGAGTGAAGAATTCATCACTTTTTTCTTAACAAGAGTTAAAAATAGAAATAAATTAAGATTGGTTGTAACTTTCTTATAACATAGTCGTCATTGATAATAGAGGGATGAAAGAAATCAGTTTCCAAAACGATGTTTTGCCGCTGAAGAACAAACTCTTCAGACTGGCCCTTCGCATTACTCTCAACCGGGAGGAAGCGGAAGACGTTGTGCAGGATACGCTGATTAAAGTCTGGAACGCCCGCGACAGATGGCAGGAACTTGACTCCATCGAGGCATACAGCCTCACCATCGCCCGCAACCTCTCGCTCGACCGCATCAAGAAGATGGAAAATCAGAATGATTCGTTGGAAGAGCAGAATACAGAAAGGTTAGACGAAAACACTTCTACCCCCTCAGAAAGGATGATTCAGAAAGACAAACTGAACATCGTAAAGAATATTATCGACGAGTTGCCTGAAAAGCAGCGCAGCTGTCTGCAGCTTCGAGACATCGAAGGAAAGTCCTACAAGGAAATAGCAGACATCCTCTGCATCACGGAAGACCAGGTCAAGGTGAACATCTTCAGGGCTCGTCAAACAGTCAAACAAAGATTTCAACAATTCGACAGATATGGATTATAAGTACATCAACCAACTTTTGGATCGCTACTGGAAGGGCGAGACTTCTCTCGAAGAAGAGGAGATTCTCCGCGCATTCTTCAGCCAGGACGAGTTGCCTGCCGAGCTGAAGCCATACCAAGCGCTCTTCTCTTACGAGATGGGCGAGGCTAAGCAAGAGGCGCTGGGTGATGACTTCGACCAGAAGATGATGGCGATGATTGAAGATGAATACACCAAGAAGCCTAACAAGGCAAAGGTGATTTCTTTGACAGAGCGCCTAAAGCCTCTCTTCAAGGCTGCTGCCGTGGTAGCTATCATCCTGACATTGGGCAATGCAGTTCAGGTTCCTTTCCAGAGCAATGACATTGATTCTGTTGAAAACGTAGGATACATCAAGAGTGGCAAGGGCGTGTCCGTAGCCATGGGAGATTCTGCTTCGGTTGATTCTATGCAACGCACAGGCATCGATCAGGTAAGCAATCCAACAACGTCTCCAACGTTATTAAAGTAGATTATTTCTATGCTTTCTCTATAAAAAATCATGTTTAGTAAAACAATTCTGAAGCTGTGAAGTTTCAATTCTCTCAAATTTTTCATAACATACTAACGTAATAGGGCTGCTAGGATGTACTGGCAGCCCTTACTTATTTTATATATTTTGCACGCAAGCGTATGATAAAGGATACACAAGTGGCTCAATTTATCGCCACTGCAAGGCTTCATTTAAGCCTCCTTCCGGTCATCATTGATGACTCTTACTTGCCACAATATAAGACACTTAACCTGTTTAAGAAGGAGCGTTTGAGAGGTTATTTTCCAGATGGGGGTTAACAGAGTTAACCCTTTTCCCCTTTTGTTAAAAATACTAACTCATAGTTTTCTCCTCCAGAACTCACCGGTTCACGGGTTGGAACTCATTGTTTTCTTCTTAGGAATACATCGCCTACCGGATGGAAATCCTTGCATTTCTTTATGATTTCATGCTAAAAAAATAACACGGACAAATTCAATTTGTCCATGTTATTTTTTCTGGCGAAATCAGCCATTTTTGTTTATTGCCAATAAATAAATCTGCGGTTTTTTATTTACTGGCAATAAACAAATCGAATATAAGTTCTATCATCAAAGCTCTTATTGCCCTCTACGATGCCCTTGGTGGCGATAAAGGAATGGATGTTCTGTGGGTCGTTGGCAATCTGCTCTGCCAATGCCGCCTCGCTCGCTGCCAAGGTTGGCTCCAGGAACGGATAGCCATCGCTCGCCAATACAATCTCGGAGGAAGAGACAGAAATTGTACCTGATGCAGAAGCGGAGTCAGAGCAAGGGACAGAATCTGATGCTGGAACAGAATCCTGAACTGAACTAGAATCTGAAACAGAAACAACCTTCACTCCCTCCCGATAGATAGGAAATCCATCGATAACCGTATAGATCTGGTTCTGCCCCGAAAGCATCGCCTCGATCAATAAAGGCTCTATCTGCTTTCTAGCCTCAGCAGGCGAAAGGCCCTGCTCTATCAGCTCTACCCTCTTACGGGCAATCTTCTCCTCATAAGGCTTGCCGTTCTCATAAAGCTTTCCGGCGATGATTGCCTGGCAATCGCCCACCATCCAAACCTCATTCCTTATCCGGCTATAAAGGATAGCCGAGGCGGTAAGCCGCTCTTCCGGATGCTTCTTCAACCGCTCTTCCACCCCAAGCTTTTCATACACCTTATTATATATATACGCCGTAACGCCCTGGCAGAATTCATCTACCGAGGCATCCGCCTTCAGTTCCTCCCGGATATATTCCGAGATAAGCATCATGGCGTATCTTCCGTTCTTCATATCAGGATTGAGATGCTTCGGCGTCTTGCTCGTACTGCCATCTATCACAGCGATGAAATCATCGGTAACTACCATTCCATCCTCACAAGCCTCAGGGCTCTTCTTTCCTATGATACTGCTTTCTATAATCTTCATAAAATCTACTTATCTATCCGGTTATATGTCTGAAAAAAGGCTACCCATCCAGGTAACCTTTTTACTCGTTTATTTATCTCTTAAGCCTTCACCTTCTTTAATCTGATAACCAGCTGTATGAAACTTGGAATCATGATGCAGAGAGAGAAGCCTACGGCATAATACATGGTCTTCTCATCGCCATGGAAGAGGTCGATGAGTTTGCCATCGCTCTGAGGCATGATATTGGACAGGACATACGCCATCGTATTATTCACCCAGTGGAGCAGGATGCCCGGAACAAGACTCTTGGTGCGATAATACATCCAACCCAGGAGTAAGCCCAGCAGGAGGGCATTGACAAACTGCGCTACGTTGGCGTGAGCCAGACCGAAGATGGCAGCCGAAATCATGATGGCTACCCAATGGTTCTTCTTGCTCATAAGACCCAGCAGGGTGCGGAGAATAGCTCCACGGAACACAACCTCCTCAGCAAAAGGCGCCAGAACGCCGATAGCCACATAGCCCCAAGGCTCCTTCATGAGCGATGCGAGTATCTGCTCGGCATTCTCGTCCATCTCGATGCCTATCTGCTCATATATGAGCTCCAGAGGAATGATAGTTCCCAGGGCGAACAATGCCACCCAGAGAAGCGTTGCCCAAGGCTTGGAAAGCAGATAATCGCGGGTCAGCGGTGTCCACTTCGTCTTCAGGAAGATGACGAGGGTGATAACGTTGCTGAACGCTGAGGTAAGCGCCATCAGGATAGGATTGCTGCCCGAACTGATAGCCAGGAGCGTTGCCTGGTAACCTTCGCCCTTAATGCCCGCCCAGATTCCTGCGCCAGCATACATCACGATAATCTGTACTACTATAAATATAATAAGGTAGAGGACGATATCCGTCAAACCTCTCTTTAAATTAATCTTTGCCATTGCTTTTACTGTTTATAATTAATCGTTTATAGTTAATAGCATTCTCGCTATCATTCCGCTTCCTTTTCAAAGAGATCCAGCACGGTCTGCTCATCCTCTTTCAGCTGCGCCGCCAACTCCTCGGGACTGTCAAACTTCTGTTCGCCCCTTATTCGCTTCACGAAGCTTACGAGCAAGAGCTGGTCATAAATATCGCCTTCGAAATTGAAGATGTGCGTCTCTAGCGTCAGTTGTCTGCCATTGAAGGTTGGGCGATTGCCCACATTCATCATTCCCCGTTTCCATTCCACCGTATTCTCCAGTCTTACCCTTACGGCATAGACACCAGGGGCAGGAATCAGCTGTCCGAAGTGAGAGATGTCGAGATTGGCTGTAGGGAAGCCGAGTTTTCTGCCTTCATGGAATCCGTTCACCACCTTTCCGATGAGGGTGTAAGGGAAACCGAGGCTCCGGGCTGCCATCTCCACTTCTCCCTCTTTCAGGAATGAGCGGATGACGGAAGAAGAGATGTTGATGCCGTCTATCTGGAAGGCTTCGTTCCTGATTACCTCGATGCCCATCTCCTTGCCGTAGCGCACGTAATCTTCGAAAGTCTCCTCGCGGTTGTGACCGAAGCGATGGTCGTAGCCGATGAAGAGTTTCCTTACGTTGAGATGGTCGTGGAGCACCTGCTGCATGAACTCTCTTGCCGACATGGCAGCCATCGCCTTGTCGAAATGCAGCACCACAGCATTATCCACTTCCGTCTTCGAAAGCAGCAGCAGTTTGGAATCAAGCGTACTCAGCATCTCTGGCTGGTAATCCGCCTGCAATACTTTGCGGGGATGCGCATCAAAGGTGATGACGGTAGATTGCAAGCCATCCTTTCGCGCCGTCTCTACGAGTTGATGAATCAGGAACTGATGTCCCCGATGCACCCCATCGAAGAAACCGATGGTTGCCACACAAGGCGGCAACTGCACGATATCGTTATAATGTATTGTATTCATAAGGACTGTCTTTAACATTCATATCAGAAGAAGAACTCCGATGGATTATCTTCTCTTTGCTATCATTCTCTTAAAAGTTCTCCACAGCTCGCCCGCCCAAAGTACAACGGAGGTTGAGCCGATGATGAGCAGCCACTCGTGGAGCGACAATGGTGTGGTGCGGAACATTTCGCCACCAAAGGTTACGATAATCCACTGACCCACCAATACCAGTACAAGCACCAGAATCATTCCCTTATCCTTCAGGAAATGGCGGAAGGCTGTGTGATGGCTCATCAGCGCCTTGGCATTGAAGAGGTTCCAGAACTGAATCATCACGAAGGTGGTGAAGAACATGGTCAGTTCATGCACATCTACTCCACCCTTGCCTCTACGCTCGCAGTAAACCAGCAGGGCAAACATAACGAGGAAGAAGACGATGCCGCAGAACAGAATGCCGAAACCGATGCTCTTGTTGATGATGAAATCGGATGCCTTGCGTGGTTTATCCTTCATCACCTCGTGAGATGGAGGCAATGAGGCAAGTGCCAAGGCTGCGAAGGTATCCATGATAAGGTTCACCCAAAGAATCTGGGTTACCGTCAACGGCATTTCAGTTCCGATGACTGAGCCGCCAAGCACCAGCAGGAGGGCTGCCACGTTTACTACCAACTGGAAGAAGAGGAAGCGCTGCAGGTTGCGATAGAGCGAGCGTCCCCACATCACGGCGTTGGCGATAGACTTGAACGAATCATCGAGCAGGGTCATATCCGAAGCCTCCTTAGCCACGGAAGTTCCCGAACCCAGCGACAAGCCCACGTGAGCATAGTGAAGCGCCGGAGCATCGTTGGTACCATCGCCTGTTACGGCAACCACCTCGCCACGCTTCTGGAGCATGGCCACCAGTCGCTGCTTATCGGTAGGACGGGCACGGCTCATCACACGGATATCCTTTGCCCGCTCGTAAGCCTCTTCGTCAGAAAGAGCCTCCCACTGTTCACCCGTAATCATCTGCTGGTCGAGCGAGGTCAGAGAGCCATCTGCTCCGATATTCTCAGGTTCATCTTCGAAGACACCTATCTGCTTGCCTATCTCCAAGGCGGTGGCTGCCGTATCACCCGTAACCACCTTCACCTCGATACCCGCATGGCAGCACTCCTGCACGGCAGCAGGAACATCCGGACGGATAGGATCGGCAATGGCTGCAATGGCCTGCAACTGAAGATCGTTGGCATCGAGAAGTGCTACCACTTCGGCAGTAGAGGTTCTGGAAGTTCTCATGATAGAAGCTTCTATCTTCTTATAGGCGAACGCCAGGGTTCTCATAGCCTTATGCTGCCACTCATCGAGTTCTTCGGCTGACTGTCTCTGCATTCTATCTTCGATGATGCATTTCTTCATCACGATTTCAGGCGCACCCTTCACGAAGAGATAGGTCTCGCCATCAACTTCTGCCAAGGTTGCCATCATCTTTCTCTCAGTAGAGAAAGGCAACTGCTTGAGCACATTCACCTGCTTGCGGAGTTCTTCATAATCCTTGCCCTGGGCATCGAGCCAGAGCAGGAGAGCCGACTCGGTAGGGTTTCCGATAGGTTTGCCGTCATTCAACTCGGCTGTAGAGTTAAGGGCGATGGCAGTATCGAGCAGCGTCTCATCACCCTGCTTGAGTTCCAGGGCGCTCACCTGCATCTTGTTCTGGGTAAGCGTACCGGTCTTATCGGTACAGATCACGGTAACGGCACCCATGGTTTCGCAGGCATGGAGCTTGCGCACCAGATTGTTCGACTTCAGCATTCTTCGCATGTTGAGCGCCAAGGAAAGGGTAATCGCCATCGGCAATCCCTCAGGCACCGCCATCACAATCAGGGTAACAGCCATCATGAAGTATTTCAGCACAATTTCTGCCATATAGAAATAATCCTTGCCGCCCCATGCCGGATTGGTGAGGATATCGTGAATCAGGAAGATGAAGAAGGCTGTCACAGATACCACGGAGCCTACCTTGGAAATCCTCTTCGCCAACTTATCGAGCTGCATGTGAAGCGGTGTCTCCACCGAAGTCTGTTCGGTAGATTTTTTCGCCACCTTACCAATCTCGGTAGCATCGCCCACGGCAGTAACCACGAACTCACCCCTGCCATTCATCACCATGGTAGAACGGAGGATGACGTTGCGAGGATAGGCTCCATCGCCACCACCTTCCAGAGATTTCTCGGCAACAGGTTCGCCCGTAAGGGCAGATTCGTTAATCTGCAGGTCGTTGCAGACGATGAGTTCGCCATCGGCAGGCACCTCGTCGCCCACTTCCACGAGCACTACATCTCCCACCACCACATCGTGGCGCGGAATCTCCATCACCTTACCATTGCGGCGCACCTTTACCGGCTGCTCTTCGCTGAGCGCCGTAAGCAGATTAAACTTCTTGGCTGCATCGCGCTCAAAGTAGAAGCCCACGGTAGTAGCAAGGAAAACTGCCACGAAGATACCGATGGTCTCCATGAAATTCTTTTCGATAAAAGCAAGGATGAGGGATACGAAAGCCGCCACAAGAAGTATCTGGATAATCGGGTCGCGATATTTATCCAAATACAATTTCCATAATGAAGTACGTTGAGGAGGGGTTAGTACGTTCTTGCCATGCTGTTCCCTACTCTGTCTAACTTGTTCATCGGTAAGACCGATTCTTTTATTTTTGTCTATGTTCATTTCTGAATAGAAATACTTTTTCTTTTTTGTACGATTAATAAGTACATACGCACGTGTGCGCACATAATTTGGTGCAAAGATACGCTATTTTTCTGATTCTAAGAAAATTTTTAAGATTTTATTTGGTTATTTCCCCAAAATCTAGTATCTTTGCACTCGAATTTAATAAAAATTCAACGGACTTGTAGCTCAGTTGGTTAGAGCAACAGACTCATAATCTGGAGGTCCTAGGTTCAAGCCCTAGCTGGTCCACGCTTCTATTACAGCGACTTACGAGCAATCGTAGGCCGCTGTTTTTCTTTTTTCACAAAACGTATCCGACAGAAAAAAAGAGGCTAACTGGGGCTTTTGCAACCAAGTTGCAGAAACCTTTTCGTAATTTTGCAACCGAAATAGAAAAAGGAACTGAATGTTCCTGGTTATATAGAACTAAAAGTATTGCAAAATTATGGAAGAAATGAAACATTCTCACGAACATCATCATGAATGCCATTGTGAAAAATCTCACGAACATCATCATGAGCACAATCATGATTGCTCATGCGGCACAGAAGAACATGAGCACCAGGGGTGCGGTTGCCACCACCATCATCATGAAGAAGGCGGTTTGAAATCCAAACTCATTCTTATCGGTGTAACTGTTATTCTCCTGATAACAGCCGTTTTCATCGAAAAGGAATACAGTCTGGCTACCTGGCAGTTACTCCTCGTCTATCTCATTCCTTATTTATTGATAGGACATGAGACGCTGGGCGAAGCTGCAGAAGGTATTGCCAAGGGCGATATGTTTAACGAAAACTTCCTGATGGCTATCGCTACCATCGGAGCCCTTTGCATCGGATTCTTCCCAGGATCAGATACAGAATTCCCGGAGGCAGTCTTTGTGATGCTCTTCTTTCAGGTGGGAGAACTCTTCGAAGGATATGCGGAAGGAAAGAGCCGCGACAGTATTTCGCATCTGATGAATATCCGACCGGATGTAGCGAATGTTGAAAGAAACGGAAAAGTAGAGTCGGTTTCGCCGGAAGACATCAAGATAGGAGAAACTATCGTAATCCGTCCGGGAGAGAAAGTGCCTCTGGATGGTATTGTTGTTGAGGGAAGCTCAGCCTTGAATACCATTGCCCTGACAGGTGAGAGTATGCCACGGGATTTGAATGAAGGCGATACTATCATGTCCGGTTGCATCAACCTTTCAGGAGTAGTTCGTGTACGCACCACCAAGAGTTTTGGCGAGAGTACCGTATCCAAGATTATTTCTCTGGTAGAGAGTGCAGACAAGAACAAGTCGAAGAGCGAGGCTTTCATCACCCGTTTCGCCCGAGTCTATACTCCTATCGTTGTTTTCGCAGCCATTGCCCTGGCGGTTATTCCTCCATTCCTGGCAGCAACAGGAATCGTAGGTGAAGGAACCTTTGGCGAGAACTTCCCATTATGGCTCAACCGCGCCTTGATATTCCTGGTAGTTTCCTGTCCTTGCGCCCTGGTCATCAGCGTGCCCCTCACCTTCTTTGGCGGCATCGGCGGAGCATCCCGGAATGGTATTCTCATCAAGGGCAGCAACTATATGGATGCTTTAGCCAAGGTGGGAACCGTTGTGTTCGACAAGACGGGTACCTTGACCCACGGAGAGTTTGCCGTAGCAGCTGTTCATGCAGACACTTCCTGCCCAGACCATTCATCCCATGATGCAGATAATGTGCATATTGGCGAATATTCTGACAAGGAGAAGATTCTGCTGCATTTGGCGGCTCATGCTGAACATTTCACTACCCACCCTATCGGCGCAGCCCTGCGTACTGCCTTCCCGCAAGAAGCAACAGATGGCTGCGAGGTGACCGATGTAGAGGAAATTGCCGGACAGGGTATCCGTGCCAAAGTGAACGGCAAGGTGGTTTGCGTGGGCAACAAGAAGATGATGGAAAGCATCGGCGCCCAATGGCACGACTGCAATCAGGTGGGAACCATCATCCACGTCGCCATTGATGGCAAGTATGCGGGACATATTGTGATCAACGATACCCTTAAGGGAGGAAGCGCCCATGCCATCAGAGAGCTGAAAGAACTGGGAGTAGAGAAAACGGTAATGCTGACGGGCGACCGCAGAGAAGTGGGAGAAGATGTTGCCCACAAACTGGGACTGGACGAGTGCCGCGCAGAACTGCTGCCAACCGATAAGGTTTCGCATGTAGAACAACTGCTGAAGACAAAACCAGCAGGCAAGACGCTCGCTTATGTAGGCGATGGCATCAACGATGCCCCTGTATTGAAGCGTGCCGATGTGGGCATTGCCATGGGTGGACTGGGTAGCGATGCTGCCATCGAAGCTGCCGATGTAGTACTGATGGACGATGACCCTAGAAAGATTGCCCTTGCCGTAAAGATAGCCAGAAGAACCATTCAGATCGCTCACGAGAACGTGATATTTGCCATCGGAGTGAAGGTTGCCGTACTGATTCTCGCCACCATTGGTCTCGGCACCATGTGGATGGCAGTCTTTGCCGATGTAGGTGTTACGGTACTGGCTGTATTGAACGCTATGAGAAGTTTGGGTAAAAATCGTCTTTTTTATCGTTAAATACCAAAATAAGTTGTATCTTTGCAACCGAATTTTAATATACAATACTGAATGGTTATGTATAAAAAAAGACATTTTGACTATGAATAAGATTATCAAACTCATCTTCGTGCTCTGCTGCTTCTGCGGCATTGCACAGGCTCAGCCTCAACGTCCTAAGCTCGTTGTAGGCATCGTTATCGACCAGATGCGATGGGATTATCTCTATCGCTACTACGCCCGCTACGGCGAAGGCGGATTCAAGAGAATGCTCGGAGAAGGATTCAGCGTAGAAAACTGCAAGATTCCTTACATTCCTTCGGTTACAGCCATCGGCCACTCTTCTATCTGGACCGGTTCCGTTCCTTCCATCCACGGAATTGCAGGAAATAACTTCGTGAAAGATGGAAAGGTAGTGAATTGTACTGCCGACGATACCGTCAACCCTGTAGGTTCCGACAGCAAGGCTGGCAAGATGTCGCCTTGCAATCTGTGGGTAACCACCATCGGCGATGAACTCCGTCTGGCTACCAACAACCGCTCTAAGGTGATTGGTGTAGCCTTGAAAGACAGAGCATCCATCCTCCCTGCGGGCCATCACGCCAATGGCGCTTTCTGGTTTGATGACAAGTCGGGCAAGTTCATCACCAGTACTTTCTATATGGATAAGTTGCCTGAGTGGGTGAACAAGTTCAACAAGCAGAAACTCCCAAACAAGTATCTTTCCAAGAAATGGGAGACGCTCTACCCTATCGATTCCTACAAGGAAAGCACCAGCGATGACAACAACTACGAGAATGGAATTGTTGAAGGCGAAAAGGCAGTATTGCCACTCGACCTGCCTACCTTATATAAAAAGCATGGTTACAAGATTCTCCGCAGTACCCCATTCGGCTGCAACCTGACTTTCGATATTGCCAAGGCTGCCATTGAGGGAGAAAATCTGGGTAGAAACACAGATACTGATTTGCTGACCATCAGCTGCTCCAGCACCGATTACATCGGTCATCAGGTGGGCGTGAACGCCATCGAAACAGAAGATTGCTATCTCAGATTAGATAAGGCATTGGCAGATTTCTTCGCTTATCTCGACCAGACCGTGGGCAAGGGAAATTATCTCACCTTCCTCACCGCTGACCATGGAGGCGTAAACAACGCTACCTTCCTGCAGGATCAACGAATCCCTGCCGGCATCTGGAACAAGAAGGGACTGGTAGATGAATTGAACAAGAGTCTGAAGACAAAGTTCAACACCGACAAGGACCTCGTGAAGACCATCATGAACTATCAGGTATTCTTCAATACAGACATCATCGAGGAACTCGGTCTGGATTACGCAGCCATCAAGCAGGTGGTAGTAGACAGACTGAAGAAAGACAAGGACGTGCACTATGCCTTCGACATGGAGAAGACCTCTATCGAGAGCATCCCTGAAGAGCTGAAGTTCCGCGCCATTAACGGTTATAACCGCGAGCGCAGCGGAGGTGTTCAGATTGTACTGAAACCAGGTCACTACGATTATTACAGCAGCAAGGGAACTACCCACGGAGCATGGAATCCATACGATATCCATATTCCTTGCCTGTTTATGGGTTGGGGCATCCAGCACGGCGAGAGTGCCCAGCCTCACTATATGACAGATATTGCCGCTACCGTTTGTGCGATGCTGCATATTCAGGCACCTAACGGCTGCATCGGCACACCGATATTCTAATAAAAAGCAAAAAGCCAGATAATAACAAAGGCTAGGTTCACGATTCAGGGAACCTAGCCTTTATTTTTTATTCAAAAGAAGATGTTCTTCTATTCCGAGAAGAACATCTCTTATTCTTCGTTCATAATCTTCATATATTCCTCGTAAGAAATATATCTGCCACCCATCGATTTGAGATGAGGAGTTTCCAACTGACAATCTATCATCTTGCCACCATGCTCCTGCAAGTATCTGGCAAGGAAGATGAGGGCAATCTTAGAAGCTGACGGAACCCTGGAGAACATGCTTTCTCCGATAAAAACCTTGCCGATGGTGACACCATAAAGTCCCCCCACCAGTTCATCGGTTTCATTATCCCATACCTCTACGCTCGCCGCAAAGCCCTGCTTATGGAGGGCAGTAAATGCCTGGATGATGTTCTCGCCCAGCCATGCGCCATCTTCCCAATACCGTCCGTTGGTCTTGCTGCATCCCCGTATCACGCCATCGAAATCTTCGTTGATTCCTACGCTGTATCGGTTCTTCCTCATCAGGGTACGCATGGAATGACTGATGTGGATTTCATCTGGGAAGATGACGAAACGCTTCATCGGACAGAACCAGAGTATTTCAGGCTGATCACGGAAACTATACCAGGGAAAAATGCCATTGCTATAAGCCAGCAACAGGCGGTCGATACTCAAATCGCCACCAATCGCAAAGCATCCATCCTCATCGCCATAATGCGGATCGGGAAAGTAAATCTCGTCCGCAGTATCATCTATCTGTAATATCATACGCTTATCTTTTATCAAGAATATTCTTGACTAGACTTTCATTCTAATAATTAATCACCAGTTCCTTTCCGTCAAAGTCGACATGCGCCTTGCCACCCTTCTTGAGTTTGCCGAAGAGCAGCGCCTTCATCAGGATCGGTTTCAGGCGGTTACCGATGGCACGGTCCATCTCGCGGGCACCATATTCCTTGGTAAAGCCCCATTTCAGCAACTGTTCGCGCGCAGCATCGGTTAACGTTACGGTAACTCCCTTTGTTGCCAGTTTCGCATCGAGTTGACGAAGTTTCTTGGCAAGAATCAGTTCTGCCATGTGCTTATCCATATCGTTGAACACCACCATGTCGGAAAGTCGGTTGATAAACTCAGGCTTGAAAGTCTTCTTCACCTGTGCTAGCATCGCTTCGCCACGACTTACGTTTCCATTGAAACCTACGCTAGCCCGTGAAGCATATTGCGCTCCGGCATTTGAGGTCATGATGAGAATCACGTTACGGAAATCAGCCTTCTGGCCCTTGTTATCAGTCAGACGGGCATAGTCCATTACCTGGAGCAGGATGTTGTAGATATCGCTATGCGCCTTCTCTATCTCATCGAGCAGGAGTACACAGTTTGGCGTCTTGCGGATGGCATCGGTCAGAAGTCCTCCATCCTCATAACCCACGTATCCGGCTGGCGAACCAATGAGTTTTGCCACGGTATGCTTCTCGGTATATTCACTCATATCGAAGCGTACCAGTTCGATGCCGAGTTCCTTGGCCAACTGCCGTGCCACCTCGGTTTTTCCTACTCCGGTAGGTCCCACGAAGAGGAGCGAAGCCAATGGTTTGTCATCATCTGTCAATCCCGCCTTTGCCATCATCACAGCCTCAACCACCTTGTCTACAGCCTTGTCCTGACCGTAAATCTTGTCGAGTATGCGCTGGCGGAGCGTAGCCAAAGCATCGTTATTCTCATCTTTCATCGCAGCCGCATCAATCTTGCAGACTTTAATCAGAATCTGCTGGATGATAGACTTGGTAACATAAGAGCGCTGGCGAGATTCTACCGGATGCACCTCCAGATAAGCACCCGCCTCATCCATCAGGTCGATGGCCTTGTCTGGCAGACAGCGGTTGCTGATATATTTGGCGCTGGCACGGACGGCATATTCCAGGGCGTCCTTGCGATAGGTTACATTGTGGAACTTGTTGTATTTATACTGCAAGCCCTCCAATATCTTGATAGCCTCCTCCTCGGTAGGTTCCTTGATATCTATCTGCTGGAACCGGCGCACGATGCCCTTGCTCTGAGCCATGTAACGGTTATATTCCTCGTAGGTGGTAGAGCCGATGAAACGGATATCGCCTGCCTCCAGATATTGCTTCAGCATATTGGATGCATCAGGTCCGCCATCTGAGCCACGACCGGCACCTATCATATTATGAATCTCATCGATGTAGATAATGGTATTGCCTTCCTTCACGGCTCCCTCCATCACCATCTTGATGCGTTTCTCAAAGTCGCCGCGATATTGAGCACCGGCAAGCATCTGTCCCATGTCCATGCCATAGATGCGAGCCCCCTTGAGGCGTTCAGGAACCTGGTTTTCGTTGATGAGTTTAGCAAGACCATAGACCAGAGCTGTCTTGCCGACTCCGGCTTCTCCGATGTGGAGCGGATTGTTCTTCTCGGCACGGCAGAGCACCTGGATGGTTCTGTCCAGTTCCTGTTCTCTTCCGATGAGCGGATTGTGCTCTTCTACCTTGTCAGAAATACAGGTAACCAGCTGATGCCAATCCTGTACAACCTGTCTTCTGCCTTCTTCCTCGTCGTCATCATACTCGTTGGCATAATCGTCATCATCAAAATCTGCTCCCATGCCCATGCCAGCCTCTCCAGTATCTTCTCCAATAGGATAATAACTGTCAACGCTCGCCAGGAACTCGCCCTGCCGGTCGCCCACATTCTTGCACAGCAGGAAGGCGGCTTCTGAATTCTGCAAGCCAAACATCGCCTGCACAAAATGGGGTACATTCACCAGCTGTCTGTCGGCAGCAGCAGCCAGGGCGCACGCCGTTCCAAACATGGTTTTGAAGAGCGATGACGGCTCTGGCAGATACTTGATGGTTTCAGGCACACGCTCCTGCTTGGCGAGCCATCCCACCAAGTCTTCGTGCATCTTGAAGCTGTCTACGCCTTCTTCCTGCAGCGCCTGACAGAATGCATACTGCCTGAGCAACGCCAGCAGCATGTGCTCGGGCATCACGAACTCGTGGTCGAAGAACCGGGCTTGCTTCATGGCATCGTCCATCAGAACACTCATATATCGGGTCAATCCCATACTGTCCATTCTATTTTTTCCTTTCTTTTTCTTAGCATATATTGGGGATATTTCCCCGAAATCAACGCCTATTCCGGCATATAAGTGAGTTTAAGCGGAAACTTCTGCGTACGGGCTTTCTCCATCGCTTTCTCCACTTTACTCTTGGCGATGTCGTAGCTGTAGGTGCCCACCACGGCTTTCTCTTCGTGATGAACCTTGAGCATGATTGCTTCAGCCTCAGCCTGCGACTTGAAGAAGATGGATTCCAGGATTTCTACCACGAAGTCCATCGGTGTGAAGTCGTCGTTGAACATCATTACCACGTAACGCCCCGGCTCCTTGAGCCTGGTTTTCTGGCGTTCACGAATTGCTGTTTGTTCTTGAGCCATATTTTAATTCTTACTTTTTATAAGCATTGGTAATCTCCACAACATAAACATCGTGGAATCCACCCTTGGCACCATACCACTGGAGCAGGTCCTTGTCGAGGAACTTCTCGGCGGTCATACTGTCCTTGTAAAGTTTGCGACATTCCAGGGTGAGTCGTGACTGCTCGAAGGCGATGCTGCCGTTATCAGTTTCTACAGGAATCAGTCCTGTTTCCTTCACCTTATCCAAATCGCGTCCGCTCTTAGAGCCGCAGAAGTTATAAATCTTCCGAGCCTCCTCGCTGTTGCCGAGGAAAGAGAGAGTCATGAATTCATTCTCCTCGATGATGCCGTGGGTGAAACGCTCCGGACGGATAAAGACCACAGCCACCGGCTTGTTCCAAAGCCATCCCAAACAGCCCCAAGAGGCGGTCATCATATTGAAATGATCCTTGTTGCCGGCACATACCAGCATCCACTCCTTACCAATAGTCTCGAAGACGTTGTCATTCAGTTCTTTTACGTTGATCTTTTCCATCTTATCTGTTCCTTTCTTTTTAATTTCTAATTACCATAAAATTGCGACAGCAGTATTCTGATTGCTGAATGCTGCCCATATCAACTGCAAAGATACAAGAATAATCTGAAAAAGCGAATGTTTCTTTAAGAAAATCGCATCACCCTATTGAGGATTATGCCTAATTAATACTTTTTTATGCCACAAGAAGGCTGAATTGAATACGATTTGTGAGGTAGGAAACCGACCTTGATTTACATTAACTTTGCATCGGCAGTTGAAAAAAAAAAATCACATTTTATTTTGTCAGTTGCCTAAAAGGCAGTACCTTTGCACCCCGAATGCCGAAAGCCGGGAAGGCAGAAGGCTTCGAATTATTAATCATTTATAAACATTTTATTTAATGTACAAAACAATTTTCAACAAGCGCAACAGCTTGAAGTTCAACCGATTCTCTAACAGGAACTACTCACTCTTCGCAGTTTTGGGAAGAGAGGTACTTGTTGGTGCACTCAGCGTTGCTACCCTGAGCCATGCTAAGGCAGCAGGCGTAAGCACAGAGGGAGCCAAGGTTGATTCTACCCTCTACAAGGGCGGAAAGGCTTACGAGCTGGATGCGGTGAGCGTTACCGGATCTCGTGCGCCGATGACTGTAGAGCAGTCACCTAAGATTGTGTCTGTCATTACCCGCGACGATATTCATCGTGCGGCTGCGCAGACTATCAACGATGTATTGAAATTAGCTACCGGCGTGGATGTCCGTCAGCGTGGTGGCTTTGGTGTTCAGACGGATATCTCCATCAATGGTGGAACCTTTGACCAGATTACCATTCTCTTGAATGGCGTCAACATTTCCAATCCACAGACTGGTCACAATGCTTCTGATTTTCCTGTTGCTCTTGCCGACATCGACCACATCGAAGTGCTCGAGGGGGCAGCATCGCGCTTATTCGGAACTTCAGCCTTCAATGGTGCCATCAATATCGTGACCAAGAAGGCAAAGAATGATGGAGTATCTGCAAGTGTAGAAGGCGGAAGCTTTGGAAGCTTCGGAGCACAGGGACGCATTCAAACAGCTTTTGAAACGGGCAAGTGGACCCAGGCTTATTCCGTAAGCGGAGGTTACAAGCGCTCGGATGGCGGCACGGAGAACAGCGACTTCGAGAAGGGACAGGGCTACGGCAATCTCTCGTTCTTTTACGACCAGCGTTTCGACATCATCGCCCAGTTGGGTATTGCTAGTCAGAGCTATGGTGCCAATACTTTCTACAGCGCCAAATATAACAACCAATATGAGAAGACAGACCACGGTCTGGCTTCGCTCAATCTGAGTCTGCACAACCAGGAGAAGACCTGGGAGATTGCGCCTCAATTCTATTATAACAAATTCAAGGATCACTATCAGCTGATTCGTGGAAAGGCTGGAGCTGCAGCAGGCGAGAACTATCACGACCTCGATGTTTATGGTGGTGGACTGAATGCCAACGTGGCTTGGGCTTTGGGTAAGACCGCAGTGGGTTTCGACATCAGCAAGGAGTGCATCTACTCTACTGCATTGGGCGAGGAACTGGCAGAGAAAGACTATAAGGACATCTCGGGTTCTGACCGTCAATATACCCGAAAGGGCGAGCGCACCAATACCAACATTATGCTGGAGCACAACTTCATCTTCGGCGGCTTCACCTTGTCGGCAGGTATCTTGGCTAACAAGAATACAGGTCTTGACAACGACTTCCGTTTCTATCCTGGTGTGGATATGAGTTATCGTCCTAACGACAACTGGAAGTTCTACGCTTCCTGGAACAAGGCATTGAGAATGCCTACCTACACCGACTTATACATAAGGAATGCGGTACAGCAGGGCGACCTCACCTTGACCCCGGAGAAGAACTCAACCTTCAAGGTGGGAACTCTATATCGCCAGACTGGTTTTGCAGCAACCGTTAGCGGATTCTACGCACACGGCACCAACATGATTGACTGGGTTCAGACATCCGTGACCGAGCAGAATGACAGCAAGTATCATGTGATGAACATCGGAAAGCTCAACAACATGGGCTACAACGTAGATGCAACTATCTACATGAGAGAGTTGGTACCAAACAGTTTCATTACCCGCATCAAGTTGGGTTATGCTTACATCTATCAGGATCATAAGACCGAGACAAACATTCTGAAATCACTCTATGCATTGGAGTATCTCAAGCACAAGGCTGTATTCTGTCTGGATCATCAGATCTGGAACAAGCTTTCAGCTTCCTGGAGCGTAAGATGGCAGCAGAGAATGAATGGCTATCATCCATATACCAAGGTAGATTGCAAACTGATGTGGGACGAGAAGAAATACAATATCTTCGTGAAAGCCGACAACATCACTTGCCACCGCTACTACGACCTCACAGCTGTTAAGCAGCCAGGTTTGTGGATTATGGCAGGAGCCAGCGTAAATCTCGGCCGATAATATAATCAGATAATAATCATCCCAAAAGATGATAAATATCCGAAACACGATTCGGATATCAAATAAAAGAACGAGCCTTGATGGAAGATTCATCCTACCGTCAAGGCTCGTTTCCTTTTATTCCGGCTATTTCCTTTTATTTCAGTTATTCCGGTTTCTGATATTTTCCGTTCACTTTAATCGGTTCGAGATGGATTCCCACATGGGTATCTGCGCCGAAGTGCTGCTTCAGTTTTGTTTCTATATGAGTAGCATGCTCATGTGCCTCATAAAGCGAAAGAGAACCCGGCATGCGGACGTGCATTTCTATCGCAATCTTGTTTCCGATGCGACGGGTACGCAGGTTATGAATCTCTCCCACTCCCTCTTCTTCATTTGCAATCTTCAGGATTTCATCTTCCTCAGTTTCTGGAAGACTGGCATCCGTCAGTTCTTTCACAGACTGCATCACCAGTCCCCAGGCAGCCTTGATGATGAAGGCACTCACGATGATGGCTGCCAGCGGATCGAGCACCGCCCACTTTTCTCCCAGGATGATGGCGCCACCAATACCGAACATCGTTCCGAGACTCGATAAAGCATCGCTGCGATGATGCCAGGCATTCGCCACTACAGCCTCGGAATGATATTTCTTTCCGGCTTTAACCGTAAACTGATAAGCCCACTCCTTCATCACGATACTTACGATGGCAGCAATCAAGGCTACAACGCCCGGCTGCTGGAGTGTCTCGCCGCAGATGGCACGATAGGTCTTGGTAACGCCAGAATAACAGATCATCACACCCACCACGAAGAGCGAAATACCGATGATGGCTGTAGTAAGCGTCTCGTATTTGCCATGCCCATAATCATGGTCCTTATCCTTCGGCTTATTGCCCAGTTTTACGAACACCAGTACCACCACATCGGTAGCGAAATCGGTAAGCGAATGGATGGCATCCGCTATCATGGCTGCCGAATGTCCGAGAAGACCTGCAGCAAACTTCAGTACGAGCAGCACCACATTGATGATGCTTCCCGCTATCGTCACCTTATATACTTCCTTTACTCTATCCGCATCTGCGGAATGATTCTTTTTCGTTTCAGTGGGCATCTCTTGCTCGTTATTTATTCTCTCATTCTTGTCCATACTATAAAATATAACAGAAGTCCTTTGCTTCCTTAATAATATATTTGTATAACCAAATTCCTGTCTTTCATTAATTGAGCGGCAAAAGTACATCTTTTTTCTGAAATCGGATAAAAAGAGAGATTAAAAAAGTATAACGAATAGGGAATAATGTGATAGCGAAGAGAGAAAAGCATGGAATTTTGTGATAAAACGCCTTAAAACAATAGGAATTTTGTGATTTTCAGTCCGAATTCCTTTGGAATTTTGTGATAAAGTTGTATCTTTGCACTCGAATAAGAACTATAAACATATTGATTATGAAGCTTTTGCGCAGAAAGATTGATAATTATCTCAAGGAATGGAAAAGCGATAAGGAGAGAATGCCCCTCATCGTGAAGGGAGCCCGACAAGTAGGAAAGACCGCTTCCATCCTACAATTCGCCCATGACAACTATCAAAATGTGGTTGCCATCAACTTCGTATTGCAACAAAAATACAAGGCAATCTTCGAAGAAGGTTACGAGGTAGACAGCATTATCCGGAACCTCACCCTCATCAATCCTTCTCTCAAGATAGAAGCAGGTAACACACTCATCTTCTTCGACGAGATGCAGGATTGTCCTGCCTGCGCCACCAGTCTGAAAGCCTTCAAGATAGATGGCAGGTACGATGTTATCTGCTCTGGTTCGCTTATGGGTATCAATTATCGCGAGATAGAATCGAACAGCGTGGGATATAAGGAAGACTACACGATGCACTCAATGGATTTCGAGGAATTCCTATGGGCAAAAGGTTATGATTCTGCCTTTATAGAACGCCTTTACGAAAAGATGTTCTCCATCACACCACTTTCTAATATGGAAATGGATATTTTAGAGAGGCTATTCCGTGAATACATGACCATCGGAGGAATGCCTGCCGTAGTCAATATGTTCGTGAGCAACGGAAACTTCAGCGGCACGCTCAAGATACAGCGCCAGCTTCTTCTTGACTATGAGGAAGACATTACGAAATATGCGCAAGGACTCGACAAAGGAAAAATCAAGAACGTGTACGACCATATTTCTGTCTTCCTGGGACAAGACAACAAGAAATTTCAGATAAGCAAGATTGCCCATGGAGCAAGAAACAGAGAATACGTTGGCACCATCGAATGGCTTCGTGATGCAGGTATCATCAACGTTTGCTATTGTCTCGCCCAAGTATCCTTACCTCTGAAAGGCAACTACGACCCGAAATCGTACAAACTCTATTATAAGGACACGGGCTTGCTGATTGCCTCGCTAGATGAGGAATCGCAAGAAGACATCAGGGTGAACAAGAACTATGGTACCTACAAGGGCGCCATCTACGAAAACATCGTTGGAGACATACTGGTAAAGCAAGGCTATAATCTTTACTTCTATCGCAACGAGAAATCTACCCTAGAGATGGATTTCTTCATTCGTGATGCCCAGTCGCTCATCCCCGTTGAAGTAAAAGCCACGGATAATGCCACCAAGTCGCTCGCCAAGCTAACAGCACAAGATGGTAAATATCCCGACATCAGATACGGCATCAAGCTCTGCAATAAGAACATCGGTTTCAATGGTAAGTTTTACACCTTCCCCTACTTCCTCACCTTCCTGCTCAAACGATTTGTGAGAAGAGAAAGATAGAAATGCAGAAAAATCCCTCAGAGAGGGATGATTCTGTATTTACCATTATAAGTTAACGAACTTAAAATATCAATCCGTAACCGTTAATTCTGCGAAAGAAAACTGCGGAAATCCGCAAAAATTCTACGTAGAATTAATAAAAGTATTATTTTTGCAAAAGAAAAATGCGGAAATCCGCAAAAATCTTTCCTGTTATGATTGTAAATATAGAGACTAATATCTACCTTTGCTACGTATAGACGATAGTTTTATAAAGTATGTGATAATAGGCGACATCATCAAGAAATACCAAAACGATGACGGCATCGTATTTATGGACGTATTTGATTTCTTGCAGGATAAAGAATCAATATAAATATGAAACACTAAAGGCTAATGGATTTTTACATTTCCATTAGCCTTTGGTGTTATTACTCTTTCTTCAATAAGGAAGCAAAGATGAAGACAATTTTACCATCACTTCGCTTGAAGTTGGTCAGTTGCTCCATTGCCTTGACATACCCCACTGAATTTTCACGAATATTCTCAATGATTTCCGTATCAGAAGTACCATCTGACTTTTCCGTTGTATGGATTATCATATCTTGCGTGATGTTAGAGCCATTCAAGAATCGAGAGGCTTGCGCCATAGCCTTCACTGAAGCCACACGATTGATAATACTTTCGTTGTCCTTATACTTAGCAGGTTCTAATGCCAACACAGAAATCAAGTAAGCATTGTCGTAATCATTCACAGCACGAACGCCTTCAAATGGGGCGTTGTTATACATACGAACAAGGAAGTTGGTTAACGCCACCTTGTCGCTGGAATATCCTTGGGCGTTCAAGCCCAAGGATACCATTGTCAATAAAGCTACTAATAAACGCTTCTTCATCGTTTACTTCCGTAAAGACACATCAAACTTAGAATATTTCGAAATGTCATTTTGTGGAATGGCTAGCAATACTTTTATGCTAAAGCCTTTTTCAAAATTGATATAATACTCTTCAGGTGATGAACCCGAAGAAACAAAAGCATTCCAATTCATTCTTGAAAGATAAAAGTCTCCACCTTTTTTCATCAAGCCATTTTCTATAAGTTCATAATAAATACTCTTGAAATTTGGAGTAAAATAAGATTTACCTCCCAAATTATCTGTTATCACAAAACCAAACTCTACCTCCGTAGTGATTCGCTTTAGTTGTTTTCCGAAATCATCTATAGGATTTCTCAAATAGAAGTGATAAGGGTTATAACCCTCTAAGTATTTTTGCGCTAAGTCGTAACCTGCACAATTAATAGCAGTATTTTGGGAAATAAACTTTTTCGTCTCTTTGTTCAAGTCTGCAGCATACAAAAGGCTCAAAGCAGGAATTCTCCTACGCTCTTCTTCTTTACTCAATTTCTCAGATAATCCTTTCAACGTTTCCAAAAATGTCTTGCTCAAAGTTTGTGCATTTTCATTTGGAATAAATGAAACCACCATTTCCAATTCATAATTATTTGGGAAATTCACAGACTCTTTAGGTTCGCCAATACTGCTAATTTCTAAATCATAGCATGTAGGTAACAGATTCTTTACTTGGGTTAAAAGATTATCAAGAGCTTTTGTTTCATTTTGTTTATAAAGTTCCTTCATCTTTACATTTCTAGCAAAAGTAGCACCAGCAAATTCTGCAGAAGCCCCTTTGGACTGCGCATACGTTATAAGATTAGAAATAGACACAGTTGCCTCAAGCGTTACAGCCGTTTTGCCACCAACCTGCATACTTGACAATTCCTTATAACCTTTAATGTTACCATTAGAAATCGTCACTATCTCGTCTCTTGTCAACTCATCATTCACAATAGTAGTATTTGCAGAAACGAAAGTACCATAAGCTTGTTCTATAGCACTACGCAATGCTATGTTAATAGCTTTGTCTTTTGTTTCCCCATCTCCAGATACAACAAGTGTTACCTCGTTTGTATTTGTTACGCTATTACCATTAGTACGGCTGGTTGCAACATCCAGAGTCTTAGTGTTATTCCTTTTCTCTACAGCTTTACGCAAAAGTCCACCAGCCAACCTTTGCAATGCGGCCTGACCATAAGAAACTGTGCTAAAAGTTGGAGCTAAAGCCAACAACACTACAAAAAATAAAATCTTTGTTTTCATAAGCTCATCATTTTTTGAAATCATTAATCACCTTTATAATAGAATCTACATAATTTCCTCTTGGAATTGTTCGTTGGGCTGGATGGAAAGTATCAAGACATAGTCTGCCATCCTTGTTATAGACAAACATATATTTATCATTACCCAATGGTACAGTCTCATGTTCCGTATGCTCATCTATTCCCCAATCCTTCTTGAAAAGCCACATTGTATTAGCAAAACAGATTACTTGTGGGTCGTACAGACGTATTTGCTCTTCGACAATATCTTTCCATTGGTCATAGGCTTGAGCCAATTCCTTGTCGGAAGTGGTTCTATAACCTGGCATCTTGTCAACATTGATATAAGCAATATCTTTCAACACCTCCAACATAGACTTGTCATCACGAATGTACGGCATGTCATTATATAATTTGTTTTTGCGTATACCAACAAGACTATATACTATGGGCTGCCAAGTCATATTAGTATGGGCATCGCTATTCTCGAATGCTCCATAAACTTCCCATCCGCCACCATGCGGTTTACCTTTCTTCATGTCATCATACGGTTGCTTCAATATCCACATGATACGAGGCGAAGACTGACAATAGCCTTCGATATTGAATACTCCATCAGGCAATGGGCAAAGGTCATCTGTCGAAATGCCCAGTTCTTTTGCCCTTGCATAAATCTCTTCCTTGATTTTCTCCTGTCCCTTGCGAACGTCTTCTGGAGATAACACACCTGTATTTACCATATATATTCACGTTTTATATTATTAAACCTTACCACCACCCTCGGATGATGTTTTTTACTATACTTTGAGGTTGATTGTTTGCCCAAGCCATGCCTACATCGCGACAAGCCTTAATCATGCTTCGTTTGTTTGCTTGGCTGTCCTCGTATTGTTTCATTTGGAAGTTCCATTCACGAAGTTCATCAGCTTTCAGCTTGGAAGCCACTTCTTTACGCAGATTCTCGACATCAGAGTAGCACGAACTGTATGGCGATATAGTATTGAGGAACTTTGCAACCTCGTTGGCTCCTTCAACATCTGGACATTTCATCCACACATTGCGTGCCTTGTTTAACTGCTGCAAGCCTTTTGCATCTATCTTCTGTTGGTATAAAGATGTGGCTGTTGACTGGCATTGAGCATAACAATCCCCACAAACATTAGGCACAGCCATCATTCGTGATATCGCCTCGTCATAATTACCGATGGACGCCATTGTGCGAGCCTTGCTTATCTCTTCTGCGCAATGATTAGTGTAAAAATCAATAATTTTGCACTTTGCCCTTTCCAGCATCTCGCCAAAGTCTTTATGATTAGGGTTTAGTTTGCTAAAAGCACTAATCATAGCCTTGTTTTCATTGGTACCAATTCCTTGGAGCGATAACGTGCACGACGCATATAGCTTGTTTTCTATCACATCGCCCACAAAGAATGTTACTTCCATTTTCTCAGAAACTCGTGCGGGGGTGGAGGGTACAATATCCTTGCTCGTAATATCAACCTTAGCAGTCAAGACGAAACGTTCTACATAGCCATTGTCGCCATAGCCATTACTAACAAGCATACGTTGCATACGTGTGGTTAGGTTCTTGCTTGCCTCCATAGGGATTACATCATCGGGCATCATAGCCTGAATTGAAATTCGCCCCTCGTCTGATGTCTGTGCAAAAGTTGTTATCGACATCATTAATGTTATTATAAAGAATAGCTGTCTCATTTTATTTCTCCCCTAATACAATAATAGCTTCACCCAAACCTCTCACCATTACCTTTGATGTAATATCGAAAGGCGGTTGTTGCAGAAACTTTCTCAACTTTGTGGCAAATGCTCTGGCATCCATAGCCTTGCCTTTATCATCAAACAAAGGAATACGCACTTGTTCAAACTGGGCAAACGATTCTGTTCCGTCACTCAGATTGAATGTGCCGTTCACACAATTTTTCTGTAGCCAGCTTTGTATGCAGTCTGTCAATTCCTCACCATTATATTCTTCTTCCAAATCCTTGTCCCAACTATCCCAGCATCTAACAGTAAGGCTTATTTCCCTTCCACGCTTAGTCTGATCGGCAAACCAATCATCCATTTGGTGGTCGAAAGGTTTAATGTTTTCTTTGACAGCCCTTGCTAACAATACGGGAATAATATCCGACGAAGGCTTGGTGGTACCAGTAGATGTTGCTATACGTTTATTGGTATAGGCATCAAAAGCTTCAAGAGTAAATGATGCAGAATTACCACTTCCGGCACGATTCACTTGCCACCAAAGTTGAATGATTACATCAGACTTCACTCTACGTTTCAGTTGGTCAAGTGGGGATTCCACAAGTGAGGCTCCACTCGTTTTGCTGGTCGTTACATTTTCTTCTGCGGTCTTCATGCTGATGCTTTTGATTTCTTGCCCAGCATCTTTCAGACTATATCCTTGCTCGGTAAGCACTTGTCCAACCTTACTGATAACCTGTCCCAGTTCTGTATCCTCCAGAAATGCCTGCTGATAGTTTGGAACCTTCACTGTATTCCCTTGATCTGAGAAGCTGGTCATAAAATACCGCTGATTACACCAATTGTCACTTGGCAAAATCATTATCGTTGGCTTCTTTGCTTGCTGTGCAAATAATAAGAAACCATACATACTAAGAGTTAATAAGATAAATATCTTTCTCATATACCTAAAGCTATTAAATGTCGGGGACAAAGATAGTGTTTCTACTTGACACTATCAAGTCCATAATGGTTCATAAGCGAAATTTCTTGATTTCGGCTTAACAAAAGTAGTAAAAAGCGTTCTGTTTCATTGGTATATTATCATTTTGCCAGGTGTTCCCGAGACTTGGCGGGTTAAGATTTCGGTTTCGGCAAAATAAAAAAGCGTGGGAACTTACCTGTCACTCGTCCCACTCTCTGAGGCCTTCGCATTGCCCTGCACTGTTGAACGAGCAACGTCGAAGCCCACGCCGATATGTATACACTTTTCCCTATACGGATATAAGACCTATCGCTTTGACGCAATAAGCCATACCAGTAAAGGGATGTGAATTAACACATCCCGAGAGCACCTACCGTTGCTATGTTCATTGACAGTGCATGAAGTTTGCGAAGTTTCAGAAAGTCAAGAACAAAGCGCTAAGTATGCGCCTTTTCCATTATGTCGTGATTCTTACTCAGAATCATCGGCAAATATACGAATAATGTTTGAAAGAACAAAAGTTTTTAGCAAAAAATCCTCATTGAGGGATAAAAATCATCAAAATCCTCCTTCTCTGAGAGATTTTTCTGTATTTAACCACGCTATGCGAAATTTTTATTGTACTTTTGCACCCGTGCTTGGAAAAGCAACAAATAAAACAGAAGAGTAAACGATATGGCAGAAAAGAATAGCATACCCCAATTCGTGAATAGCGAATCTATTATGGCGGATAGCAACTATGTGAAGTGGCTCTCCGATTTGAAAGAGCAATCCGCAAAGAATTCCACTAGCAATAACAACGATTAAGCAAACATAAACAGAATATGGTTTTAAATTACATTTGGATAGCATTTTTCGTGATTGCGTTCATCTTCGCACTCATCGGATTGGCAATGGGAGATACAACTATCTTCCAGAAGATTGTAGATTCCACCTTCGACTCATCCAAGAATGCCTTCGAGATTTCTCTCGGACTGACGGGCGTGCTCGCCCTCTGGCTTGGCATCATGAAGATTGGAGAGAAGGCGGGAGTAGTGAATGTATTGGCCCGAGCACTCAGCCCGGTTTTCACCCGTCTCTTCCCTGATATTCCGAAGAACCATCCGGTGATGGGAAGCATCTTCATGAACATCGCTTCGAATATGCTGGGACTCGATAATGCAGCAACACCAACAGGATTGAAGGCGATGCAGCAGATGCAGGAGCTCAACACGAAGAAGGATACGGCAACGAACCCGATGATTATGTTCCTAGTTCTGAACACCTCAGGACTCACCATCATCCCTACCACCATCCTTGCCTTCCGTGCCTCCTACGGAGCAGCCCAGCCTACGGATGTCTTCATCCCTATCCTGATGGCTACGCTCGTGGCTACGCTTGCCGGAATCATCATCACTTCGCTCTGGCAGCGCATCAACATCCTGCAGCCGGTATTGCTCGCTACTCTGTTGGGAATGTGCGCCTTCGTAGGCATCATCATCTGGGGATTCGGACAGATGGACAAGGATACGATGAACACGGTTACCACCGTGGCTTCGAATATGATTCTCCTTGGCATCATCCTCTGCTTCATCCTGGCTGGTTTCTGGAAGAAAGTGAATGTTTACGATGCATTTATCGAGGGAGCGAAGGAAGGTTTTACTACTGCGGTGAAGATTATTCCTTATCTCGTAGCTATCCTTGTGGGCATCGGCGTGTTCCGTGCTTCGGGAGCGATGGATATGGTGATTCAGGGCATTTCGTGGTCGGTAGAACAATGCGGCTTGAATGCCGATTTCGTAGGCGCCCTACCTACCGCCATCATGAAACCGCTGTCGGGAAGTGGTGCACGAGGCATGATGCTGGAGGCGATGAAGAACTATGGTCCTGATTCGTTTGTGGGCAGATTGAGCTGCATCTTCCAGGGTTCCACCGATACCACCTTCTATATATTGGCAGTATATTTCGGAAGCATAAGCATCAGGAATACCCGCCACGCCGTGGCTTGCGGCTTGCTTGCCGATTTGGCAGGAGTCATCGCAGCAATCGCTATAGCATATTTATTCTTCGGATAAGAGTCTCCCACAGATTTCACAGATTTACACAGATAATCTTTGAATGACGGCGCAAGCCCAATTTAACATTTAACACTTAACATTCAACATTAAGATAATGGCAAGTTTAAAATCACTCGCAAAGGATACCGCCATCTATGGCTTGAGCAGTATCATCGGCAGATTCCTCAACTACCTGCTTGTACCACTCTATACGGCTAAGATCAGCGCTGCAAGTGGTGGTTATGGTGTCATCACCAACATGTACGCCTATACGGCGTTACTCCTCGTTATCCTGACCTACGGAATGGAGACCACCTTCTTCCGTTTCGTCAACAAGGAGGGAGAAAACTCAGAAAAAGTTTATCACACGGTATTGAGCATGGTGGGCTTCACTTCCCTACTCTTCATCGCCCTGGTATTCCTCTTCATCACGCCTTTGAGCGATGCGATGGGCTACGCCAACCATCCGGCTTATGTATGGACCATGTTCGTAACCGTGGCTATTGATGCCTTCCAGTGCATCCCGTTCGCTTACCTCAGATACAGGAAGCGCCCATTGAAGTTTGCCGCCTTCAAGTTGCTCTTCATCGGTCTGAACATTGCGCTCAATCTGGTTTACTACGTCATCATAGATGGTCACGATGTGGGCTATGCTTTCTACATCAACCTGGTTTGCACCGCCTCCATCACCTTCTGTTTCTACAAGGAACTGAAGGAAGGATTCATGGGCGAGAAATGCTCCTGGAGCGAATGTAAGGTGCTCGTCAGGAAGATGATGGGCTACAGCTGGCCAATCCTCGTGCTCGGTATTGCCGGTATTCTGAACCAGACAGCCGATAAGATTCTTTTCCCTTACATCTATGAGAAGGGCGATGCTCATGCGCAACTCGGAATCTACGGAGCAGCCAGCAAGATTGCGATGATCATGGCGATGATTACCCAGGCTTTCCGCTATGCCTACGAGCCTTTCGTATTCGGCAAGGCGAAGGATAAGGACAACCGACAGACTTACGCTTCGGCGATGAAGTATTTCGTCATCTTCACCCTCTTGGCTTTCCTGGTGGTAGTAGGTTATCTGGATGTATTGCGCCACATCATCGGTCGCGACTACTGGGATGGTTTGAAGGTAGTGCCTATCGTAATGGCTGCCGAAATCATGATGGGAGTTTACTTCAACCTCAGTTTTTGGTACAAGCTCATCGACAAGACCATCTGGGGAGCTTACTTCTCAGGCATCGGTTGCCTGGTATTGATTGCCATCAACGTTATCTTCGTACCGATCTATGGTTACATTGCCTGTGCCTGGGCTGGTTTTGCTGGATATGGAACAGCCATGCTTCTCTCCTACTTTGTAGGTCAGAAGAAGTATCCTATCAACTATCCGGTGAAGGAGATTATGATTTATGTGGGTCTCGCCCTCATCCTCTTCGCAGGAATGAACGAGGCTAACAGACACTTCTCTACCGCCATCGCCTGCGCCATCAACACGGTGCTCATCCTCATCTTCGCCGCTTATCTCGTGAAGAAGGATTTCCCATTGGAGAGTCTGCCGGTGGTGGGTAAATACTTTAGAAAGTAAGAGATTCCAATCATTGAGATTATATTCCAAGAAGTCCGTGGACAATGTGTAAGTCCACGGACTTCTTTTGTTTATATTATACAGAACCTTCGCATGCAGTTCAAGAATAGACAAAAGGACCCAATGTTCCTGGTCCCGAGCAATACCCAGGATATAATAGCAGCCAGCAAGGCGTCCTGTAAGAGCTAAAGCAAACGGCTGAGTGAACGAAACGACTGAGTATTTTGAAGGATATGACTATGCAAGCTGAAGGATACGGCTCCGTTAACCGAAGGATACGGCTCCGTAAGCTGAAGAATATGACTGCGCAAGTGAAAGAATACGTCTGATAAGGTTCAAAGAGATAGAATATGGAGTTCAAGGAGACAGCTTCTGGAAAGTTGCCACTAGGCTCAGCAGCTCTGCTGAGCCTAGTCAGCAGGTCTGCTCACTGCAGTCAGCAGGTCTGCCGAGCCTAGTGACAACACCTTTTAATCGTACAACAATACCCCCTTTAGTTGTACAACTACACACCCTTCAGTTGTACAACTATAAACCTTTAGACGTACAACTATGAATCCATCGATTGTTCAACTTGACTTTTTCTCCCATTCTATACCTCAAAAACAAGAAATAGTCCGAGAATTCTCAAAAAAAGTAATCTTCCTTTTCGTTATTCCCTCATAAAAGTATATCTTTGCAACGATTATTCCCTCATAAAAAATAAAGAGCATGAGAAAGATACTACAGGACAAGATCAATATGAACGATATCAACAAGATATGCATCATGACCCAAGGCAAGGAGAACAACCACCGGAAGGAAGAGCTTTACCAACTCACCTTCGATGAAAACGACCGCGTATCGTTCAATGCACTTTGGGCTTTAAGCCATTTCGATAAAGCCAACAACCCTTGGCTCTTTCAGAAGCACGATGACCTGATAGACAGGGTTTTCGTAGAGAAGAATGAAACCAAGCGCCGCCTGATGCTCCAACTCCTTCTCCGTCAGCCTTTCGAGGAAGAATCACTCCGTTCCGATTTCATCGATTTCTGCATCGCCAAGATTACCGCCTGTTCCCAGCCCTACGCCATCCGCTGCTACTGCATGAAGCTCGCCTACGAGCAGATGAAGTACTATCCCGAACTCCTCGAAGAGTTAAGAATGGCCCTGGATATGCTGGAGCAAGAGGTTCTATCACCAGGAATGTTATCGGCAAAAAGGCAAATTATGAAGAAAATCAAGCGAAGCCTTGGAAAATTCGGGAAATAGTCGTAACTTTGCAAACGTAATATTCTAACAATATAATACATAAATGGATGGAGATACAACTGAACGATTATCACAAGAAAGTCAATGCCCAAATGCAAAAAAGCATGGCTTATTGGCGAGAGCATCCGCTTTCGCTGGAGAAGTGCTTAGCTCAATTCAAGCGCTTGCGGGAACAACGGCTTGCAAGGGAGTCCAAATTGCAAAGTTAAATATCAAGCATTGCATCTATGAATAAAGATAATATCAACGAGTTCGCATCCTTCGACGAGTATCTTCGACAAGGAGAACCTTCGCAGAAGGAAAGTGCCGAGAACTGGAAGACGGCTATCGGATTGCAGGCTGTAGATGGGCTGCAACCATCGGCGTATCTCATAGATGTGGCTAAACGAAACATCGAAGGAGAAATCTCTCTGGATGAAACCAGAAAACTGATTGACTCTTACTATCAGAGCAAGACGGTCCGTACACCTAAGGATGAAGACGAGGAAGAGGCAGATAAGGTTTCAGCCAACATCGCGAAGATTCTCGCCAGCAAGACCTTTGCCTTCAATACCAACGGATATGTTTCCCTGCACCGAAGAATATTCGAGGGAGTATTCAAGCACGCAGGAGAAATCCGCCAATACGACATTTCCAAGAAAGAATGGGTGCTCGAAGGAGATTCCGTAAACTACCTGAATTGGGAAGACTTGCGAAGAGCATTGGATTGGGATATTGAGCAGGAGAAGAACTTCTCATATAAAGGTCTGACGGATGATGAGAAGATTGAGCATATTGCCAAATTCATTTCAGGCATCTGGCAAATCCACGCTTTCAGAGAGGGCAACACCCGAACCACGGCGATTTTCACCATCCAGTATCTTCGCTCTTTAGGCTATAAGGTGAATAATGAGATGTTTGCCAAGCACTCTTGGTATTTCCGCAATGCCCTGGTTCGTGCCAACTATCGCAACATTCAGAAAGGCATTGATTACTCTCCTATCTACCTGGTTCGTTTCTTCAGAAACTTACTCCTAAAAGATAGCTGGGTTCTCAAAAACAGATACTTGCATATTCGGCCGACTGATGATTGGAAAGAGCAGCCGAACTTAAATTCTCAAACAGGAAGTGGACAGAAAAACAACTTCATAAATAAAGAAGGAGAAGAAAATGTCCCAAGTTCGTCCCAAGCTTGTCCCAAGTTCGTCCCAAGTTCGTCCCAAGTAGAAGAACTCATAATACGTATAAATAAAGATTATCTATCCATCGGCGATATAATGAACCTGTTTGGATTAAAGAACAGAACCAGATTTAGAAAGGAATACATTACCCCAGCCCTAGCCGAAGGAGCCTTGGAGATGAAATACCCAAACACCCCAAGACATCCACGCCAGCAATATCGGATGACAGAGCTGGCAAAGACTTGGAAAGAATGGAACGAGAAAAAGAATAAATAACATCATAATAAAAATAGAAAACAAAAACAAGTAATGAAGAAAAAAGCAACGGTCCTTATCGCCTCTATCATGGCGTTCTGCGGAATCAATACCGCTCACGCTGACGAGGGAATGTGGACGATTTACAACTTGCCTAACGCTGTGTATGAGATGATGCAGCGCGAAGGCTTTAGTATAACTTACGACCAGCTCTACAACGGCGAGAACGCCTTGAAGAATGCTGTGGTTAACTTCTCTGGCTATTGCTCAGGCGTAGTCGTTTCTCCAGACGGTCTGGTATTTACCAACCACCATTGCGGTTTCGAGGCTATCAGAAGCCACTCTACCGTGGAGCACGACTATATGCTCAATGGTTTCTATGCTAAATCTTACGCAGAGGAATTGCCTAACGAGAATATGTTCGTCAGCTTTATGGTTGAACAGAAGGATGTAACCGATAAGGTGATGAGCCTCGGATACGAGAAACTCGACAACAAGAAGCGCGATGAACTCATCGATTCTCTGGAGAACGAGATGACTAAAGAGGCGAAGAAGAACGATTCTACCCTTCATATCACCGTTCAACCTTTCTACGAGGGCAACAAGTGGTACGCTACTACTTACCGCGACTTCACCGACCTGCGTCTGGTTTTCACCGTACCAAAGTCTATGGGTAAGTTTGGTGGCGATACAGACAACTGGATGTGGCCTCGCCAGACCTGCGACTTCTCTGTATTCCGCATCTATGCCGACCCTAAGACCAACGGTCCTGCTGCCTACAGCAAGGATAATGTGCCTTACAAGCCAAAGCGCTGGGCACAGGTTTCTCTCCAGGGTTACAAGGATGGCGACTATGCGATGACCATAGGTTACCCAGGCAGCACAGAGCGCTATCTTTCAAGCTACGGAATCCAGACCATGCGCGATGCAGAGAATGCGCCTCGTGCCCAGGTTCGTGGCGTAAAGCAGGAGGTGATGCAGAAGCACATGCGTGCCGACGAGGCTGTGCGCATCAAGTATGACAGCAAGTACGCCCAGAGCTCCAACTACTGGAAGAATGCCATCGGTATGAACAAGTGTATCGATTCTATCGGCATCGTGAATCTGAAGCGTGAGTACGAAACCCGTCTCCGTGCTTGGCAGGATACAGCCAAGGCAGCCAACGATCTTGCCCACAAGGTAGATTTCGACAAGCTCGCCAAGCTCTACAAGGAGAGCGCAGACGTGAAATACGCCTGGACCAACTTCGCTGAATCTTTCACCAGAAGAAGCAACATCGAGTTCTCTACCCGTGCCATCAAGCTCCAGACCAACATGGAGGTGAAGGGTCCAGAGAAGAACAAGAAGAAGCAGTATCATGAGTTTGAAGATAACTCTGCAGAATGGGATATGGCGCTCGATAAGGAAGTGCTCTCTACCCTCTTGAAGAACTACAAGGAGCACGTAGACAGCAAGTGGTTGCCTAAGTTCTACAAGACCATCGACGCTGAGTTTGGCGGCAACTACGCCAAGTATGTGGATTATCTCTGGGAGAAGTCGCTCATCATGAAGAAGGGTGCTAAGCTCTATTTCAACAAGAAGGGATATGAGAAGGATCCAGGCGTCATCTTCGGTATGGATCTGAACGATGTATATGGTGATTTCGCTGCTCAGATGGGCAGCATCAACGATAGCATCGCCGAGCAGGAGAAGTATCTCTGTGCTGCCAAGCTCCGTATGGAGGAAGACATGCCTCACTACAGCGACGCCAACTTCACCATGCGATTGAGCTACGGTCAGGTAGGCGGTTTCGACCTCGGTGGTAAGCCATCTGGCTACTACACCACAGCCGAGAGCCTCGTTGAGAAGATGAAGCAGGGCGATAAGTTCATCGATTACTACGCTGAGCCTATCATGCACGAGCTCCTCTCTGAGAAGGATTTCGGCAAGTATCAGGATAAGACGACTGGCAAGATGCAGCTCTGCTTCCTCACCAACAACGATATTACCGGTGGTAACTCTGGTAGCCCTATGTTCAATGGTAAGGGTGAGTTGATTGGTCTTGCCTTCGATGGCAACTGGGACAGCCTCAGCTCTGACATCAACTTCGACAAGCGCCTGGCTCGCTGCATCGGTGTGGATATTCGCTACGTGCTCTACCTGATGGATAAGTGGGGACACGCAGACCGCCTCTTGAAGGAGATCAATGCGAAGTAAATCCTATCTCTGAATCAACAGAGATGATATAAAAAGAGCGGAAAATCAGTTGTTAACTGTTAACCTGTTAACTCCTGGCTTTCCGCTCTTGTTTTATCTTATAGGTTCGCAACTAATATTGCGAGATATTATTCAGCTCCTTCAATGAAACCTGACGAGGCTTCTCGGCAAGTTTCTTTTTCAATTCATCCACCGTTATTTCTGCAGATGGATTGAAACCGGCAGAACGCATATAGTTCAGTACACTCTGATAGAAAGCCTTGCCTTCCGGGTATTTGGCAGCCTTCTCCAAATCGCTCATGCAGACGAGGAGCTTTCCGGCTCCCACCTTCCATTCCATCACCAAACCCAACTTATGATTCCGCTCGATATTATCGATCACCTGAACAATCGGGCGATAATCCTTGGCGAAGTTGTCAAGCACCAGCGGATGCGATTCCTTAATAACCGGGAACCATTGCCAGTTGGTGTGCTTTTCCGTAGGGAATCCCTTGAATATCGGATGTTCCGGATTCGTCAGAATGCCCAGGGTTCCTGGAGAAACTTTCTTCTTGTTGTTCTCGCAGATGGTCTTGAACATGCGATAGTTCCAGTAATCGGTCTGGAAGAGTCCGCCAACAGTATAAGGCGTAGCATTATCTGCCTGCGAAAGCGTATCATCAGCAGCCACGAAATGGCTGGAAGCCGTAGGCATCCAAAGCACCTTTCCGCCCTTTTCCAAGACTTTCACCACTTCATCATTCAAATCCTTGGCTATGATAACGCCCTTCTTTTCCAAAGCCTTCTTCGGATAAATCCAAAGTTCGTAGGAGTTTCTCGCCTCTGTTCCTTCAATGTTTAATGTAAGAAGCAGCTTGGTAGGTTTCTGCACGTGGAAAACACCATTCAGTTCACCCACACCCACCAAACCTTCATCGTATGAAAAGATGTTCAATACTCCCTCATCCTCAGCCATCAAGTCGCCCACATTCTTTCTCACTTCACCATCCTTGGTGCTGAAAGTTCCATCATCCATACAGAACAATCCGTTCTCGGCAGCCAGATGCCATTTCAGTTTCTTGCCCTTCAGCGAAGAACCGCCATAATTGGCTACCTTTACCTTAGCCTGAATCTTCTCGCCATCCTCGAAGCAGAACTTTTTCATTTCCAGCAGAGGAACCACAGGCGAACACCACTGGCGCCATTCCTCGGGCGTAGTGATTCCCTTGCTCTCCATAAACGCATCCAGGATGCCTACGAAAGCACTTCCCTGACCGGGATAATCCTGAATATCGAGCAATTGGAAGCCCGCCATATTCCGGGTTCTCAAATCCATCTCTATATCGGCTTTATAGAGTTTCACGCTCCATAAGCCCGAAGCCTTGTGGAAATCATCTGCCTGCGAGAGCATTCCGGCAGCAGCCAGCCTGCGGCGGAACACTTCAAAGTTATAAGGATGAAGCACTCCGGTGTATTTCTTCATCTCCCGATAATCAGGATAGGTCTGAAACTGGCCTGTTTCGTGAGAGATGATTGGGATTCCGGCCTTATCGCAAGCCTCATCAAAATTCATCGTTGAATTAGGATGGAAATGATTGATCATTCCGCCATCGTAGGCGTCGGCAAACGAGAAAGAACCACGGGTATGAGTATTGTATTTGCCCCATCCATCGCCTCCGATGCGGCAAGTAGTGAAGTAATCCATTCCTTCTTTTATTCCCTGGTAACCGAGATAGTAATTGCTTCCGAAGGTATAGTATTTATCTGGCGCAATCTTGCGGAAATCATCCAGAAACTCCTTCATCTTGTCGATGTCGCCCCAGAGTTCATTACCCAACGCCATCATTCTGAAAGATGGATGATGACCGTATTCTCTGAGGATGTTCTCGCCTTCCTGATGCAAGAACGCCATCAACCTTTCATCCTTCTTATCGAAAGAACCCCAGAAAGGAAGTTCCGGCTGGAGATAGATTCCCAAACTGTCCGCTGACACGAAAGCCGCCTCCGGTGGGCACCAGGAATGAAAGCGCACATGGTTGATTCCATACTCCTTGCAGGTTCCGAGATATTTCATCCAGCCTTCCACGCTCATTTCCACATGTCCCGTCAGCGGCCATACAGCCGCATCGTGCTTGCCACGAAGGAATATCCTATGACCATTGGCGTAAAAGTGGGCGCCTTCGATATGGAAATCCTTGGCGAAATCAGGCATCTGAAGGGCGGAAGGAGAAGCTACAGAACTACGAGGGATTGCTCCTGTTAGAGTTTCTGCATATTTGCTCTCTACAGAGCTGGCTAGCTGGAGTTCTATCCTTCCGATAATTCCATTCCAGTTGGTCTGCGTATCTTCTGTATAAGCATGGCTGGAGCCGTAAACCTGCTCAGGCACACCTCTTCCATTATCCACCACGATTTCCAGGAGATGCTTGCCCGGCTTCACCTTCTTTGGCAGAAGATAGCGCTGGGGAGTAGAGATGAAGTTGCAGGAATCCACCAGTTCTCCATCCACATACACCCATGTCGGTCGGGTACGCTCCAGGAAGAGTTCTACCGGCTTCTTCTTCCAGTCCTTCGGGATATTGATGGTTCTGGAATATCTTGCAGCTCCTTTATAGGCATAGAGTCTCGTAAGATGCTTTGTTTCCATCGTATCTTTCGGAGCGAATCCCAGATGGTTCGTATCGATGGTGCCGGGAAGGATGGCACGCTTCACCTCACCCTGCGAGGCACGCTTACTCTTGGCAAAAGCGCTACCGCTCTTTCCCAACTCCACATTCCATTCACCAGCGAGCGAAATGCTCTGTGCTTGCAAGCCCAGACTTACCAGTCCCAGACAAGCGATAAGAATAGATTTCTTCATTTACTTATAATTGTCTAATAGTTCATACCAAAAGCCCAGAGTGGAATAACATTACCCATACCTGTCTCTATATCATCCTTCACAACATATCCCTCTTTAGCCTCAGAAATCTGCTTCTGACCTTTCTTTTTACCACCAATCTCAAAAGTCTTGTCTTCTATCATGAAATCAGAGATTGGAGAATTGAAGACAGCATGATTCACACGCATCTGATTAAAAAAGAAAGTCTCTCGCTGATTGCCAATATCAGGCATCGAAGAAGAGAGAGCAAAGGAGAGGTTGGTATTATCAAGATACACCTTTTCTACTTTGCCCAAACCACGCACTCCTCCTGTGGACTCATGAAGTTGGGCTATCAAACCAGCACGCTCCATAAGTTCAAAGTAATCGGGCAGATTATTGCGATCCACCTTGATAGTTGTAGCAATGGTACTCATGTTTGGCTTAAAAGGTACACTATCAGCTATTACCTGCATCAGTTCCTTCAGTTTTCTAGACACCATCACCGTATAATTGGCATATTGTGGAATATCCGTCTCCAAAGTCATACTCACCACTTGATTCAGTCGCATCCTATAGCCCTCATCCTTTGAAAAAGGATAGTAACCCTTGCGCAGATATTCATGAAATAATGCCAACGGATGCTCTATCTCCTCCGGCAATACTACCTCATTATTTACGATTTGTTCCAATGTAGAGACAGGAATGTCTATGCCCTTTTCCATACCGATGTATTCACGAAAAGACAAGCCTTGCATCGTAAAGACCAGTACTCGTCTACTTAAATCTGCTGTACCTTTATAAATATCAAGCACAGAAGAACCGGTAAATACCACTTGCAAGGTTGGCAGATTATCGTATATCATCTTAAGTTCTGTAGCCCATCCCTTATATTTATGTATTTCATCGATAAAAAGATGCTTGCCTCCAAGTTGGCTAAACTTCATTGCAGTTTCAAAGAGGGTATGATTAGCGAAATAGATGGATTCCGCACTCACATAGAGTGTGTCTTTCATCTGAAGATTCAATTTGATATACTGCAAAAGGAGTGTTGTCTTGCCGACTCCACGAGGTCCAACAAGAGCTGTCATCCGATTCGACCAAGGAATCTGATGATACATATATCGTAGGTATCGAGTATCGGTACGCTTGATAAGATTGTCTGAAAGTTGCTTCAATAATTCCATATTTCTTGCCTTATTTGATGTTTACGGCTGCAAATATACAAAAAATGCAGTAAAAACACAGCAATTTACCAAAGAAATTGCTGTGTTTTTACCGCAAAATCGTGTTTCTTTAAATTTTTAATTTATCGGAACACCAGACAAACCATTAAAAGGATAGATATATTTTACGTATTCTATCTTGAGAAGAGCCAAACACTATATTACTAAAATCCCTTCATCCTTCACCACATCACCGAAAAGCCTAGCATTTATCGGTTTTCCGAGGGGTGAAGGATTGGGCTTCACCCTAAAAGGATTGAAAATCTATAAAAGAACTAAAACTTTAAAAAGCCTGCATCAAACAGGGAGTATCATCCCCTTTTTGATGCAGGCTAGCATTAAACTTTTATCTTTTCCTTACCATAAACTGCTCTTATAAATCGCTCTTACGGTATATGTTTTATTTTTATATTCAACCTTAAATCTACATGTTACTGGAGCATAAATACCTAAACGTCCAATTGTCACAGTATACATTACTCCTTGACCTGTAGGAACATTGTCATTTACAGCCATCTCATTACCTGCATTTCCTGTTACACCATCAACTAATTGTAATGATTTCAGTATGACATCAAACTTGCTATTATTTTTGAGAGACCAATTCATCTTACTTCCAGCTTGGACTAAGCCATTAATTGTAACGCCGTTAAGTCCAACACAAGACGCATCTAAATAATCGGTAATATCCTTCACGGTAATTTCACACTTGTCACAATAATTACCATCGGCTGAAGTTATTGTTATTGTCGCATTACCCTTTGACACGGCATTAACAGTACCATCTTCGCTTACTGTGGCGACCTCGGTATTAGAACTTGCAAATGTTACGTTCTTATCATTCAAATTATTAGTATATTTCAATTTCTCTGCCTCACCCTCCAACAAATCAATTGTAGAATAAGCAAATTTTATCGCGACACCCTTTTCTTGGGTAATTTTCACCTCTTCTGACAAACTACTATTTTTATCGAAAATTCTCACAGTTGCACTTCTTTCTGTAACGGTTTTATTCTCGGCTACATTAAATTTCACAACATGAGAAGATACGGCTCTAGTCATCGAAGCATCTACTTTTTGCAACCAATCTACATTAGGCATTTCAATTTCAAAGTCGAAATTACTATTTACTACGATTTCCGCAGTTCCACCTTCACTACCTACAGAGATGTTATTTGAAGTCAATGTCAAAAGACCGCCACCTCCTTGGTAAATGTGAACGATTTCTTCCTTATTAGCACTCTTAACAACAATCTGACCTTCGCGCTTTTCATATTCCTCACTTGCATCAATTGCAAATGACAAATGATGAGAGGTCAAAGCTCTAGTTCCACGAGAAGAAGATGCATGAATCCAAGATTGAAACTCTTCAGGAATAGTATATGTGAAATCTATATTAGATTTAACCTCCACATCAATACTTCCTCCCTCTTGAGGCACTTCAAATTTATCTGCAGTCAATGTCAACGCATCTAGTTGTTTTTGATTTACAATTATTGTCTTTGTAGAATCTCCTACAGAGAAACGCAAAACTGCACTACGATCATCATAAGTGTCATTATCTGTGACGCTGATTGTTACTTTTTGAGTTCCTGCGCTACCTGCCTGAGGTGACACTTTACACCAATCAATACCTTGAGGAGCCTCAACTTTCCAATCCATATTGGCATTAAAAGTAATGCTTTTCTCTCCTGCGGAAGAATCAAAATCAATGTTCTTCCCAAAATAGTTCTCTGTCCCAACAGGAACAGTAATGCTTGGAACCAAAGGGTCATCACTAGAACATGCTGTAAAAGAGACCATCATTAATGCTACTAAAAAATAAACAAATCTGCTCTTCATGATTATAAAAAAAACTGTGGTCAAAAGCTGCCCAACTAAGACCCCTTTATAAAATATGTATACCACTAAAGAAAAACGTGGGCATCCATACAAGTTGTTTTCGAATTGAGGTCCTAGGATAAACCCTTGCTAGTAAACAACCCGATGAACGCCCACAAAGAATATAGTACACAATCCAAAAGTGTGCTTGAGGGAGTTTTCCCCTCTGCACACTCCGGATATAGATACAATCTATCCTTAGACGGCACATCAACATTGTTCTTGACTAGCAATGAAATTTCCTAGGTTCCAATTCGCCAAAAACAAGCATCTATGACGCTTCCTTTAAGTAGTGTCCAAGCCTCCATCCATAACAGGATTATTACTTTTAGACATTGCAAAAATACAAAAACTTTCTTTATCCACAACATATTTAGCTGAAAATTTATCTTTTTCACCCTAAAATTTTGTTTTCTCATACAAAAAGCATATATTTGCATTCAAAATAAAATATAAATTATGGAATGGTTTGAAGAACTTCCACCAAGTTGCCCTCCATTAAACGCAGTTGATTGCAAGGGCATTTATTACAGAGTTTCACATGAAAAACCAGCTGAATCTCATGACATTTTCTCACAAAGGCTTCTTGCACCAGACAAACAAGTCAAGGGAGAAGAGATTGACGAATGTATTGTTAGAGCGGTGTCTGTTTTCTCAGAATTAAACGATGCCAAGAATTTGCTCAAACTTCCCAAATTCAAGAAAGCAAACATTGCAGAACTACATTTACAAGAACAAGATGGGAAGATTAAGAAAACTTTCAAGAAATCCCGCTATTCTTGGTGGAAAAGTAAATCATTCAATGTAAACAATGTTGAATTTATAGAATTATGAACAAGAAACAATCCATGTTAAAGGTAGATAGCATCTTGGAATACTACGACAAACCTCAATTGTTGACGGCTAGGAATTGTTTCGACACATTGTACCTCTATCTCTTGTATGAGGATTTTCCTCAATGCAAATGTACAGCAATCAAGATTTCCTCCAAAAGCTAAATGATTTTAATAAGGGAAGAAAGATTTACGCAGTTTGTTCCTCACACTCCTCACACCAGAGGATAACAAAGAATATTTCTACGTAACCTATGATGATAATAAATTCTTTCTCCATCAAGAAGCAGCACATGACATATCAGAAGATCGATTGCCTGCCGAAGGCTATTTCCTTGATAAATCAGGAAAAGAAAGCATCACAGTAAATATCCCGACAAAAGACAAAGGGCTTTTCACTGAGCTTACCAAAAGGTTCGGGTGGACATATATATAAAAACTGTATCACACACAAAAACAAAGCCTGCATCAAACGGGAAAATCATCCCCTTTAGATGCAGGCTTTTACCTTATTCTAATCTACCTTAAACTACTGACTTTCATCTATTTTCCTTGCTCTCTTTCCTAAGATTACTTCTTCTTAGGTCTGCGACGAGCCCAACCTTCTTCCTCGAAGTTTGGCTCCTCACCCTTGAACTTCACGTTGTCGTTGTTCTGGAAGAACTGGCGCCAATCGCCTGTATCCTCCTGAGGGCGAGACTTTCTGCCGCCACGAGATTCACCACGGCTTCCACGGTCTCCCTTTCCACGAGAATCACGAGAATCTCTTGCATCATCAGAAGAACCTCTGCGACCACGACCTTCCGAGCTGCGTCCGCCTCTTTCTGAACCACGGCCGCCTCTGCCCTCAGAACTGCGTCCGCCACGGGCAGCTCTGCCATGACCTTCCTCATCAGCATCATTACATCTTACGGTTCTGCCCTTATACTCAGTACCGTTCAATGCCTTCATCACGCGCTTAGCATCCTCCTCAGGCACCTCGATGTAGGCAAACTTACTCAGCAGGTCGATGTGACCCACCTCCTGACGACCCTTCACGTGCTTGTTCAGATACTGCATGATTTCGCCCGGATAGAAACCATCAGCCTTACCCAGATTGATGAACAGGCGCTTGAAACCAGCCTCTGTCTCATGCTTTCTGCGACCATAGGAAACCTTGCCACGGCCTTCGCCACGGCTTCCACGGCCTTCGCCGCCACGGGAACCCTTGCCTGTTTCTGGCTTGATAATCTCAGGAGCATTCTTATAGTAATCGAGGAACTTACCGAAGGTGATGGTCACCATCTTCTTGATGATGTCCTCCTTGTCGATGTACTCAAACTGGCGGTTGATTTCTGCCATGTATGGTTCAATCTGATCCTCATCCACATCGGTCTTCATGATGTCGTCCATGGTCTTGAAGAGCTGCTTCTTGCAGATTTCCTCTGGGGTTGGCAAAACGCCATCCACGAAGTCCTTGCCAATCTGCTTCTCTATCTGGCGAACCTTGAACTTCTCTCTGGTATGGATGATGGAGATGGATGTTCCCTTCTTTCCGGCACGACCGGTACGACCGCTTCGGTGGGTGTAACTTGCCACATCATCAGGCAAACCATAGTTGATAACGTGAGTCAGATCATCTACGTCCAGACCACGGGCAGCCACATCGGTAGCCACCAGGAACTGAACGGTATGGTTGCGGAACTTCTGCATGGTGAGGTCACGCTGCTGCTGACTCAAGTCGCCGTGCAGTGCCTCTGCATTATAACCATCCTTAATCAGCTTATCTGCAATATCCTGAGTCTCCAGCTTGGTGCGGCAGAAGATGATGGCAAAGATGCGTGGATAGAAATCCACCACGCGCTTCAGGGCGAGATACTTGTCCTTGGCATTTACCAGATAGTAGATATGGTTTACATGCTCAGCACCCTCGTTGCGCGAACCCACTACGATTTCCTTGTGGTAGTGCAGGTAGTTGAGGGCAATCTTCTCGATGTCCTTGCTCATGGTAGCCGAGAAGAGCAGAGTGTTTCTATCTTCCGGAACGTTCTCAAAGATGGCATTGATGCTCTCTGAGAAGCCCATGTTCAGCATCTCGTCAGCCTCATCAAGCACCACGTTGTTCACGTGCTCCAACTGAGCCACGCCACGATTAATCAAATCGAGCAGACGGCCAGGGGTAGCCACGATAATCTGCACACCATGCTTCAGGGTGCGAATCTGGCTTCCGATGTCGGTACCGCCATAAACTGCAGCAATATGCAAACCGTCGATGTACTTGGCAAAGCTGTTCAAATCGTCTGCTATCTGGAGGCAGAGTTCACGTGTAGGACTGAGGATGATAGCCTGTGTCTGCTTGCTGCTGGCATCAGTTTTCTGGATTACCGGAATACCGTAAGATGCAGTCTTACCCGTACCGGTCTGCGCCAACGCAATCACGTCGTTCTTATTACCAAGCAAATATGGGATTACTTCTTCCTGAACTGGCATTGGATTCTCAAATCCAAGCTCTTCAATGGCACGGCGAATCTCCTCGCTCACGCCTAATTCTTCAAATGTCTTCAAATCTTTTTAACCTTAATTCATTATAATCAAAATGGAAGGCCGAATTCACCCTCCCAGCCATGAATTAGGGTGCAAAATCCTTCCGAAACGCTTGCGGCAATCCCACGCATTTATTAAGATTGCCTAAATTCGGGTGCAAAGATACGAAAAAAATGTGAGTTTCTTGCAGATTTCTGCAATATTTTATTACCTTTGCATGAAAGTTACAACAAACAGATAACCAAGAAAACTTGAAATATATGAAAAAAGTTATTTTCACCCAAGAATGGATTGCTTTGCATCCATACGAAAAAGCAGACGAAACAGATCTGTATTATACAGAACTCGCCAACGAAATATACCACGCTCTTGACGAGGCGTGCTACACCCATAACTTCAAGAATATGGATGACGCCAAGCAGCTGGCACTCAGCATTGCCGGTTATTTCGAAGATGTGATTTCGGGCACAGGCATCTGGAAGACTTTCACGGAAGAATGCAAGCAGCGCTACGGCACCTACATTCCTTTCTATGAGAAAGAAAGCGAATTCATCAAGAGTACGCTCAACGAAGATGACCCGGCTTACGACCCTGAGGAAATCAACATCGCTGATGTCAAGTTCCTGCTCTGGCACCATTACCAGCAGAGCAGTTTCGTACAGGAAGCCGTTCCTTTCCTCTTCGGAACCCTGGAACTGGCTGCCAAACTTGCCTACAACATTCTCGATAGAGAGTATGAAACGGCTCCGGAAAACGAGCGTCTTCTGACTTATCTCAGCGAAATGCCTGAGATAGAGGGTAACGCTGAAACGACCGAAGAGGAAATCGAGAAGAACAAGGAGTTGGATGAGATTCACCGTCGCGACACCCTGGCGTGGTTCCATTATGGCTGCTATTTCAACGTGGGCAACCAGAAGCGCCTGCAGTTTACCCTCCAGCAGATGGCAAACTCGCCTCAGGGTCTCACCGAGCCGCTCGCTTATTCTGTGCAGATGGAAATGACCATCGCCGGCAGAAACAATCTCCTGGCGCTCACTTCTTACGAATGGCTCTGCAAGATTTGCAGGAACATGCCTACCCACAAGCTCTGGGAGAATGAGGAGTTCAGGAAGAAGGCTATAGAGCTACATGAAAAGGCAGATCATGAGAAGGCGATTCACGACTACAATCTGCTCAAGGCGAAGGGATACGAAGACAAGTTCATCTTCCTGGAAGATGTGAAGACGCTGAAGGAATTTCTCAAGGAGATTGAATTCGAGTTGCCAAAGGACATCCGATTCCCTCAGAAATACGAGAAAGGCATCATCTTAAGCGGAAGTCCATATACAGGCATCAACATCAGTTTCGGTCTGGCTCATTGCATCGCATCGCCTGAGAACCCATACTATGTACAGGAGCGTGCAGAGACCGACAGCTTTGGCATTATCAGCGGCAATGGTCTCCCATTCCCTTACGAAATTGTCTGCAAACTGATAGAAAACAACCTGATTCCTGACGCAAACATCTTTACGAGCCAGTATGTAAAGGAAGAAGGCTTGAAGATTACGCAGGCAAACCTCCAGTTCCTTGCCGATTACTACTTGATGGGCAGAAAGGATAAAGACCTGTCGCCTAAGGAATTGTGGTAAAGATGCATTCAGCATACTCAAAAAGTTCACTACGCTAACTCCATTTTTTAAGGCGTTAGCGTAGTAGACTTTTACAGATTTATAGAAGAAAGAGCGGAAAATCAGCTGTTAACAGTTAACTCTGTTAACCCCAGCTGTTCTTCCGCTCTTTATTTATTTCTTATTTCAGATTCTTATCCAAAAACTCCAGCATTTTCTCCTGTGCCTTCAGTCCGCAGGAATGAGGAATTTCCCAAAGCTCCGTATCCAGCAGATTATCAGCCCCCTGACTCTTCCAAACCTTGTGCATTTCGGCGAAAGCATCCTTTACGCCAGGCACCGGGAAGAGCTTATCTTTTGTGCCATTGATGAAAAGCATCGGCTTCGGACAGGCGAGGGAGGCGATGTGAGGATAGTCGAGATACTGGCGAAGACCCGGAATGCAATTCGCAAAACCGCCATTCTCCTTTCTTCCGAATCTCCGGGTAAGCTGAGCGTCCGTAGTAATCATCCAACAGATAGAAGCACCCGCCTTGATTCTACCCGATAATGCAGAGAGCATCCACGAGCGATAGGCTCCCATCGAACACCCCACGCACCCGATACGCTTCGCATCTACCATCGGCAGCGAAGCCAGGAACTCGGTACTGGAAATATCATCGTAAGTCATGAAGGCTGAGAGGTCTCTACCCAGCATCATCATGTTGCCGGCTATCAGGTCGTATTTGTTTCTATCCACGCCCTCCTTTCGGCCTCGTTCTCCCCACATCGGAGCATCTGCCGAAAAGACCACGTAACCATGTTTCGCCAGGTAATCGCCCATGTACTGATTATCATAAAGCTGCCTTGCCCACGCATCCGCATCATCCAGAATCTCCTGACAGAGTGCCTGCTTCGTAGGGGAATCTTTTTCTTCCGGAGTAAAGAAAGGACGAATCATCTTCTCCTTTCCGATAAAGAGATGGGCACCATGATCATGAAGCGCATTGACTGTTGGGAATGGTCCCTTGCCATCCGGAATCAGGAGATAAGCCGTAATACGGGAATAGGCGTTGATATTAAAGGCGATTTTCTGCGCCTTATATCCGTCTCTCTGTTCCTCACCGAGCACTTCCATATCCCAAGCCGCAGCCGCTTTCGGAGGCGTCATCATACATTCAAACACCTTCGCCCTTGCCGCCTTCTTCCACTTCTTGAAATTCTTAATCGGACTGTTTCCCCAAGCCATCGGATAGATCAGTTCCTTCTTCAGCGTTTCTACATAGGTAGGAATCTCTCCCTGCCATTCATACTTCTCCCGCTTCTGAAGCTTCGGCTTCGGAGAGGTCTGAGCAAACGCCACCGACGCCTGCAACAATGCGATGATACTATATGTAATAATCCTTTTCATTCTCTTGTCTTGTTTATAAGATTAGTTATTGTTTGCAAAATTAAGAAATTATCCGCAAAAAGAGCCCAATAATCTCGATATTTTTACGTACCTTTGCCTAAACATCTATAAATAACGGATAAAACATTCATAAACAACAGATAAAACATCATCAAATAGAAGATAAAGCAATATGAAAATAGCAGTTTTTTGTTCAGCAAATACGAATATCGACCCTGACTTCTTCACATTGACTGAAGAGATGGGAAAGTGGATGGCTGAGAACGGCCACGACCTGGTTTTCGGCGGCTGCAACTCCGGTCTGATGGATTGCATCGGCAAGGCAGTGAAGGCGAATGGCGGCAGAACCATCGGTGTGGTTCCTACGCTTGTAGAGCGAGGCGGCAGAACCTTCCCAGACCTCGACATCGAGATTCCGTGTGATAATCTCAGCGACCGCAAGGACCTGATGCTCGCCCAGAGCGACATCTTCGTAGCCCTTCCTGGCGGCGTCGGCACCCTGGATGAAATCTTCACCATCGCTGCCGCCCACACCATCGGCTACCATCACAAGATGGTGATTCTCTACAACATGAAAGGCTTCTGGAACTCCACCATCGCCCTTTTGGACGATATGGCAGAGAAAAGGATGATTCGTGGCACTTGGCGAGATGTGATAGAAGTAGCGGATAACCTGGAAGAGTTAAAGGCGATAGTTGAAAATTCCCATTAATATGATTTTTCGGCAAACTTGTACATTTTTGATATTAAGGAAGGAATAGAAACCTATAAACGAAATACTCAGAAACAAAAGAAAGGGCGGAAAAACAACTGTTAACTGTTAACTCTGTTAACCCCAGTTGTTCTTCCGCCTTTGATATTTTCTTCAAGACCATCTATCCCTTATTTTCTTTCCCCAAAAGGAAATCGGAGAGACTCATAATCAGAATGCCTTCTTCATTATAACCCGAACGATACCTATCCCCTACGATTATCAGTTTGCGAAAGCCATCGTTTACATTCAAAAGAGAAGCCTGCTCCTTATCTTCCTTCTCCTTATCAGGCAAGGCGTAAGCCGACTGAATATAGAGGCGTTCATCATGACGGTTCACCACGAAATCTATCTCAAGATTCCTACGCTGCAGTTTGCCATTCTCATCCCGCTTGAAGCTCTCCACTAACCCCACATCCACAGTATAACCCTGCTTCCGCAACTCGTTATAAACCACGTTCTCCATGATATGGGTGAATTCTATCTGCCGGAAATCTACCACGGCATTTCTGATACCGATGTCCTCGAAGTAATACTTGGTACCAGTACCAATATATTTGTGTCCTTTCACATCATAGCGCAAAGCCTCGCTAATGATGAAGAAATCCTGCAGGTTCTCCAGATACCTGCCAATAGTTTTAGTACCGATTTCCACTCCTCCAACAGATTTGAACGTATTAGAAATTCTCTGCACATTCGTACTGGAACCAATCGTAGAAGCCAGAAGGCGCACCAATTCGCGCATTCCATCAGAATTCTTCAGCCGATTACGCTCCAAAACATCCTTCAGATAAACCGTCTCGTAAATCTCACGAAGATAACTCTGTTTCGCTTCAGGAGTTTCTATCTGCGCCACAGCAGGCAATCCACCATAAAGATAATAGGTTTCCAGGGCTTGACACTCCTCTCCTCCTACCACTTCATAATATTCAGAAAAACTCAACGGATGGATTCGGATTTCCCAACCTCGACCACGAAACTCAGTTATCACATCCTTCGATAAGAATCGGGCATTGGAACCAGTAACATACACTTCGGCATTTTCCACATGGAGATAAGAGTTGAGCACATCCTCAAACTCCTTCACCATCTGAACCTCATCCAAGAGAATATAATACCTATCCTTATCTTTCATCAAAGCATCGATATGCTCCAGCAAAGCATCAGGATCACGAAGTTTCTTGTTTCTGCGGTCTTCAAGATTTACTTGTATGATATGATCTTCCGCAACACCTCTTTCAAGCAAATGCTTGCGGAAGATGTTGAAGAGAAGGAAGGATTTACCACATCGGCGAATGCCGGTGATAATCTTGATCATCCCATTGCCTTCTGCCGAGATGAGTTCTTTCAAGTATGCTTTACGTTCAAAATACATTGTTTTATGACGTTTTTTTGTGTCAAGACACGTTTTTTTGTCGCAAATATACGCTTTTTACTCGATAACGCTCAACTTTTTCATCGATTTAACTCTTCAGAAACAATCGAGTAGGAGGAAAACGAAGCAGTTTTCTTCCTACTTTCGTTTTCCGACCTC
>ERZ780212.305-NODE-305-length-51226-cov-4.352641_pt1 | contig 51226 bp, 68 predicted proteins | sample MGYA00511364_ERZ780212 | MGnify/ENA primary metagenome ERZ780212 (study PRJEB29588, sample SAMEA2147991) | human gut metagenome | biome: human gut; feature: human-associated habitat; material: faeces | place: Denmark | collected 2008/2010 ... | reverse complement strand
CTTGCATGTGTTAGGCACGCCGCCAGCGTTCGTCCTGAGCCAGGATCAAACTCTCTAAAATTTGTATATTAAGCTTTCGCTTACTATCAATTTCAGAGCTTTAATCGCTCATTCCGAATACTAACGTATCCGTAATTTCTTGATGCTTTGTTGTGTGCATCTCACTGTAAATCTTTGAGTATCCTCAAAGTATTACGGGTTCCTTTATCTTTCTCGTTGTTTAATTTTCAAGGTCCTACGCACTTTTTGGAAAGTTTTTTGTCGGTTCTTACCGAACCTCTCTCAACAGTGCGTGAATTATTATATCACATTCATTTTCGTTTGTCAACACTTTTTTTCAAAGTTTTTAAAAAGTTTTTGAAATCTCTTTCATTACTTTTAAAAGCTTTTTCTGTGTTTTCAAACCTTTCTGTTGTTTGTGCTTTCCTCAAGCGACTTCGTTATTATATCACTCCTTTTTACAAATTGCAACCCCTTTTTTCAATTTTTTTAAATTTTTTATTTTTTCTTAAAAAACAATTTAAAAGCCGCATATTTGTCGCATTTTCATATTAGTGTATAATAAAACTTTCAACGCTTTTAACTATACCCATTATTTAGTCGATTATTCAATTCACTTAAAATTATTTTATCAACTCGTTATTTCAAATGTATATCTGTACTTTATACTTATTACTTCCCATATACATTATATAAGAAAAGTGTATTTTATAGGAGAAATAATCTTGACAAAAGTTTTTATTCTCTATATAATAGTAACAACAAGTAAATCCCTCTAAAAGCGATGACGGGAACAAGATATTTTGGTATTTCTTCAGAGAGCAGCTGTATGGTGAAAAGCTGTGATTACCTTTATATGTATAGCTCATCCCCGAGTTTTCTGTGCGAGGTTATGTAGTGCAGAACGCAAGACTGCGTTATCGGTCAGGACTTTGTTGGAAGTCTGTAAGGGGTGTACAGTGATGTGCACCTAAAACCGGGTGGTACCACGGATGTTTTATTCGTCCCTTTTTAGGGGCGATTTTTTGTGCAATTAATTAGGAGGCACTTTATATGAAACCAGGATTTGAAAAGTATATTCCTTTTCAGCAGATTAAGCTTGAAAACAGAGAATGGCCAAACAATGTAATTACAAAAGCACCGATATGGTGCAGTGTTGACTTGCGTGACGGCAATCAGGCGCTTGTTGACCCTATGAATATGGAAGAAAAACTTGAATTTTTCCACACGCTTGTTGATATGGGCTTTAAGGAAATTGAAATAGGATTTCCGAGCGCATCTGAAACAGAGTACGAAATCTGCCGTGAATTGATTGAGGGCAACCATATTCCCGATGATGTTACAATTCAGGTACTTGTTCAGGCAAGAGAGCACCTCATCCGCAAAACTTTCGAGGCAGTTAAGGGCGCTAAAAATGTAATTATCCATTTCTATAACTCAACCTCTACATTACAGAGAAAAGTTGTATTTAAAACAGATATGGAAGGCGTAACTAAGATTGCCATTGAGGGTGCAAAGCTCATCAAACAGCTTACAGACGAATATACAGGCGATACAAACTTTAGATTTGAGTATTCTCCCGAAAGTTTCAGCGGTACAGAAGTTGAGAACGCTGTTTACATCTGCGATAAAGTTATGGAAGCTCTCGGTTCTACAAAAGAAAACCCTGTTATTCTCAATCTTCCTAATACTGTTGAAATGTGCACACCAAACACATACGCAGATCAGGTTGAATATTTTATTAAACATATAAAGAACAGAGAGGCTTGCATAATCAGCTTGCATCCGCACAATGACAGAGGCACAGGCGTTGCGTCGGGCGAGCTTGCACTTCTTGCAGGTGCAGAGCGTGTAGAGGGCACACTCTTCGGCAACGGTGAGAGAACCGGTAACCTTGACATTGTTACAATGGGACTTAATATGTTTACACAGGGAGTTGACCCTAAACTCGACTTCTCTAATCTTCCAAAGCTCAGAGAGATTTACGAAAGATGCACAGATATGAAAATCAATCCTCGTCAGCCGTATATCGGTGAACTTGTATTTACTGCTTTTTCGGGTTCTCATCAGGATGCTATCAATAAAGGTATGCAGTATATGAAAGACAGCGGCACAGAATATTGGGAAATCCCATACCTCCCTATCGACCCTGCCGATGTCGGAAGAGAGTACGAACCTATTATCAGAATCAACTCTCAATCAGGTAAGGGCGGCGCCGCATTTGTAATGAGCCATAACTTCGGATATGACCTTCCAAAGAAGATGCACCCTGAATTTTCTAAACTTGTTCAGAAAAAGTGTGAAGAACTCGGCAGAGAGCTTATTCCGAAAGAACTTTTCGAAGTATTCAGCGAAAACTATCTTGAAGTTAATCAGAAATACGCTCTTACAAAGCGTAAGATTTACGAAGAAAGCGAAAACGGTAAAGATTATGTGCACTTCAAGGGCAAGATGACTATTAACGGTACCGATGAAGTTACATTAAGCGGCGTAGGCAACGGCCCTATTGACGCATTCTTTAACGCAATCAAGCAGTTTGGACTTGACAAGTACGAGTTTATCTCTTACAGCCAGCACGCTATTTCTCAAGGCTCAGACTCAAAGGCTGTATCTTACATTGAGCTTAAAAAGCCTGACGGAAAGAACATTTTTGGTATAGGCATTGATTCAAATGTCAATGTTGCATCTGTTCTCGGCGTTCTTAATGCAATTAACAGAGCTGAAATGTAAAAGCAGTAAATTACAGTATAATATTATTTTATTAATTAATCCGCTCGATTTTATTATAAATTGAGCGGATTTTAGTTTATTGGTTTAATGTAAAAATATGGTTCACCACCAAAAGTTTAGTTTTGCTTTACTTGTTGCCCGATGGAAAGTATCCTAAATCACAACTTTCGCAACTATTGCAATTAGTCTTTTAACATCTTTATTTATACAGTCACACTTTCTGTATTTTGCAATATTATGTAGTGTAAACAGAAAGGAGGCAAACGCTTATGTGTAACTTTTTCGGTAATGGAAACAACTGCTGCTCATGGGTTATTCTTCTTATAGTTATCCTTGCTTGTTGTGGCGGTAACGAGTCTTCTAACGGTTGTGGCTGCGGCTGCTAAAAATTAAGTATAAAAATAACCCCCTCAATTGCGAGGGGGTTAAATTCTGTTTGTCTATAAAACTATAATGCGATTATGCACTGTATGCAGATCATGAACCGTGGTTATTGTTTCCCTGAACAGGAGAAGTCTGGATTGAAGTAAATCCTGCCTCCTCAATGTTCTTAAGGTCTGCTTTAATGTCGGTGTATTTCCAGTCAAAGCAATGGAGAATAACACCATAATAAAATTACACATACGACAAAATAAGCAAAAACCTCTTATTTGCGTATAAAATACATTTTAGCGCTTTTATCATAACAAAAATGTATTAAATTGGCAACCTGATTATTGCACAATAAGCGCAAAATGTTTTTGATTATTTTGCCAAATTAAAGCTGCTTGCACTTTGCTTTTGCTAAAATTTTATATATTTAATCTTAAAATAAGCAAATATTTACGCAAATTATTTGTTTTAGTGAGCAAGTATTTATAGATTTATAAAAATATTAATTTTATTTTGTCAATATATGTGTATTGAAATTTACCGATTTTGTAGTAAAATATCTTTATAGGATGTGATAATATGAAAATAGGTCTTATAGTTGAGGGCGGTGCAGCACGCACCTACTACTCCTGCGGCGTTATGGACGAAATGTTGAAAGAAAATATTTACGCCGATTATGTAATAGGAACTTCGGCAGGTATTTCCAATGCTGTGTCCTATGTTTCAAAACAAATCGGCAGAAACTATATAATAGGAACAAAATATTTAAACGATAAAAGATATATGGGAACAAAGTATTTGCTCAATCCTAAAAAGCGTTGCTACTTTAACCTTGATTTTATTATGGACGAAATTCCAAATAAACTTGTTCCCTTTGACTACGATACTTTTGCAAAATTTAAAGGTGATGTAATCGCAACTCTTACAAATATAAACACAGGCAAAACCGAGTATGTGCCTGTTTCACGCTATGACAGAAAATTTGAAATACTAAGAGCGACCTGCGCATTACCGCTGCTTTTTCAGCCGATTATAATAAACGGAAACGAATATCTTGACGGCGGAATTACCGACAGCATTCCGTTTAAACACGCTTTTGATGACGGCTGTGACAAATGCATAGTTATACTTACGCAGGCAAGGGATTACCGCAAAAAAGCCGACAAAACGCTCGAATTTTCCGCAAAGCGCTACAGAAAGAAACCTGAATTTGCAAAGGCGCTTTTAAACAGACCGCAAATGTATAACAAACAGCTTGAAGATATAAAAATGCTTGAAGAACAGGGACTTGTTTATGTAATTGCGCCAAATCAAAGTCTTGGCATAGGCAGAACTGAAAGCAACCCCGAAATAATAGAAAAAATATACAAACAAGGTGAGTCAGATTTAAGAAAACACCTTGATAAACTTAGAAAATTTATTGAAAATTAAAGGTGTCCATTTATCTGAAATTGCAAAACAATTGTCAGAAGAATGGGCAAACGGAAGAATTAGTATGGAGCAAATATGATACCTATTTATATGACGATTGCAAAGTTTTGAAAAATTTGCTTAACATACAAAATGAAGCTGATTTAAACTTAGCCGATAAATACAAATTTAAAAATTATAAGCCTGTTTTGCACGAATACTTAGAAGATTAACTCTTATCTCTTGACTTTTTTACATTCATTTGGTACAATAGATTATGTTGCAACGGGATGTAGCGCAGCGTGGTGTCGCAAGTTCAAATCTTGTCATCCCGACCATTACACGCTAACCGCTCGGTCAGCGTGTTTTTTCTTACTGTAATCCTTTTTTATAATGAGGTGAATATATATGCAGATTTCAAGCAGATTTACTCTTGCCGTTCATATTCTTACCTGCATAAAAACTTTCGGTGACAGTAACAAGATTACGAGCGAGTTTTTGGCTGCAAGCACCAATGTTAATCCTGTAATTGTCCGTAAAATTCTCGGGCAGTTAAAAAAAGCGGGTATAGTGGAAGTAGCACGGGGTTCGGGCGGTGCTGTTCTGGCAAAGCCTGAAAATGACATAACATTTCTTGATATTTATAAAGCGGTAGATTGCGTGGGTGACGGCGAGCTTTTTCATTTTCACGAAAATCCTAACCCGCTCTGCCCAGTCGGGCGAAACATTCACGCCGTTCTTGACGACAGGCTCATAAAAGTACAGCAGGCAATGGAAAAAGAGCTTGCATCTGTTACATTAAAAGATGTTTTGGACGATACACAAAATATAATAAAATCACAACAATAAAATAATTTGATTAATAATAAGATTTTAAGTATTTTTCTCCTTTTTGAAAATTCTTAAAATCTTTTTTTATTTTTATCGTTGTAACTATTGACATTACAACAAGTTTGTGATAATATATCGTTGTAATCATTAATGTTACAACAAATTCAACACATAAATATTTTTACGGAGGTTTTATTATGAAAAAGACAGATTACAAAGAAATCAAATTAGAAAAAGGCACTATCTTTGAATATTCATTCGGTGAAGTAAAGTTATTGGTTTACCGTACAAATGACTTTATTGACGATGAAGCAATTATGCTTGTAAAAAACAACAAAACAGTTGTTATCGAATCGCCTTGCTTTAATGACAACATTGCAGAGCTTGAGCAGTTTATTAAAGATACAGGTACTCAAGTTGAGGGTGTTGTACTTGCTTATCATATGGGCGGCGGCACATTCTTGCCGAATGTAAAGAAATATGCTACTAAAAAGGCAAATACTTACGGCACTGTCGGTGGCGGTAAAGCTTTAGTAGAAAATTTCACAAAGGCTTTCGGCAATATCTTTGATTCATCAATTCACTCGGTTACAAATATTATTCCAGGCGAAACATTAAAAATCGCAGATACCGAACTTAGCATTGTAGAAACTGCTGATGCTTTTGATATTGTTTTCCCTGAAATCAATGTTATTTACACTCATATGCTCGGTCACGATTGTCACTCTATTATCGGCGGTGCAGCACATGCCGACGCAATGATTGCCGAACTTGAGGGCTATATTAACAAAAATTATGACCTTATCCTCACATCGCACTATGACCCGGAAGATACAAACGATGTAAAGACTAAGATTGACTATGTAAAGAATATTAAGTCTATTGCAAACAAGTCAGCCAATGCAGAAGAATTTAAGGAAAAAGTAAAGTCAGAATATCCGAATTACTCCGGACTTAACTACCTTGACATTACAGCCGGTGCATTTTTCCCCGTTTAATTAAATTTCTCTGCAATAAAATAAATTATAATCCATATTTAAAGGGCAGTCCATTATTTGGACTGCCCTTTTGAGAAGTATAGTAGTGTCAGATATTCAAAATCGTAATTATTTTTCCTTCATATGTAAGCACATTGCTTTCTTGCAAACTCTTTAATTCTCTCATCAATGTGCTTATATCCATTTGTAAATGGTCTGCGAGCTCCTGTCTTGTAAAAGGAATTTGTAATTTGTCACTTTTTTGCTCGCTTTTTAATTGTCGCAAATACTTAATAATTTTATTTTTCGAAAGAGATTCCGCATTAGCAATTATGCGCTGCATAACATTTTCTGTCATTCTGTAAAAAATACTGATAATATTTTGCTGAACTCTGTTTTGTAAAAAAATAATTGACGGATCGGTTATTAAAAACGAATTTGTTTCAAGTGACAAAACAACCGATTTTTTCCTTGCCTCTACCGATACCGTCGGATACGGAGTATCCAGGCTTATAGCTATCAATTCGTTTCCGTCGGGTTCAAAATGATTTATAAATGTTTTCACACCGTCTATATTTGTTTCATAAGAAGCTATTGAACCGTATAAAACAAAAATTGATTTATCAAGTTCAACATTAAGTATTGCGCCACGATTAAGTTCAAAAATCTTAAATTTAGTATTATATAGAAATTTCTCAATTTCATCATCGGTAAATCCACGAAAAAGTTGAGAATTTCTTAAATGCTCGATATTTTTTTCGATTTGATTCTCCATAAATATAAACAATACTCCTGATTACAAAATATATACTTAAGCTGTCAGATTGATAAAACCTGACAGCTTTATTATATCACTCTTATTTTTTATTTCAATGCAATTTTTAAAATCATCAGTTTTTAACGGTATATTTTCCGTTTGAACTGCCCGAAATATAAAACTTGGCACTGCCTGTAACAGGAATATCAACAGTCTGACTGCTGCCATTGTTGAATATTACATATGTAGCATCGCTTGGAATATCAATGGTATAAACACTCTGACCTAATTCATTTGTTGTTGCCTTAGTCATTGATTTTCCCGGCCATGATGTCATTTTTGTATTGCTGTCAGACCAATAGTAGCAATTCACATTACCCCAGTTGTAGTTATCTGTAAATGTCATAGTATATTTGTCAGATACAGATGAAGTTGTAGGTTGGGTTGTCGGTGTCGGCGCTGTAGTAGGCTGTGTTGTAGGTTTAACCGTTGTCGGCTGTGTCGGAGCGATTCCGCCTTTGTATTGACCTACCTTGGCCTCACTGCTTGGCTGATTTACAATGTACAGCATAATGTATGTAGCATCTCTGATATCAACAGAACCGTCTTCGTCAACATCGGCAGCAATCTTTTGTTTCTGATTAAATGTAATCATTTCATTGATGTAAAGCTGAATTTCAGTTACATCGCTGATTGTAATTTTACCGTCCTGATTTGTATCACCGATAAGTACGCTTTCAGCAGGAGATGTAGTAGGCTGTGCTGTTGTAGGCTGTGCCGTAGTAGGTTGTGCTGTTGTAGGCTTTGCCGTAGTAGGTTGTGCTGTTGTACTCTGGGTTGGTACAGGCGTATTATAATCTTCAAAAGTGTGATTTGCTTTGAATATCTTTGTAGTGCCGTTGAGATTTAATCCCGGCTTTGCATCTGCAGGATAACGCTTGCTTGCAGAGTTTGTGCCGTCACTGAAAATAACCGCACCGTTTGCAAGTGAATCTGAAACTTCAATTACATAATAACCTGTAGAAGAATCCAAAGTCATTTTTTCGCCTGGCCATTTTGCATTAGAAACTGCATCTGAATAAATATAAGCATATATATTTGACCAGTTATAAGATGAATTGTCAAAGTAAATTTTTTGCGTTAATGTCGGGTCAACCTTTGTGTAAATGTAGGTTTTATCGGCTGAACCGTTGGCGTTGCTTGCCTTTACATTGATTGTTGTCTTTGTACCGTACGCAAGACCTGCGCCGATTGTAATTTTCGTACCGTCACTGAATGACTGATATTTGCCGCCGTCAACGGAATACTGCGAGTTTTCAGCGTTCTTGGTATTTAACGTAAGTGTGTAAGTTTCTGTTTCGTATGTAGAAGAACCCGGAGTTACACTTACCTTTGGCTTAGGATTTTCTTCTTCATAAATAACGGCAATACCGCTTGAGCCGACCTTACCGCTGATTGACGATGAAGTAACCGTAAATGTGTTGCCGGAAATTTTGTCAACATATGTACCCGGTTTTGCATAGCCTCCGCCGTTTTCAACAGAAACATTACCGCTGCCGCTGCCTTTTACAATAACAGCACCGCCGTCTTTACGGGTAATTACGCTGCAGTCGTTTGATTTTTTATAACAATCGGCTTTTCCGTTCATGGCATTGTGGAATTTATTAACTTCCGCAACCTCACTGCTTGTAAAGTGAGTGCTGCCTTTTTCACCGATTTTTATATTATCTTTAATTTTTGATGACGGACGAGAAAAATAAAGAGCCGTTACTTCATTTTGGCTTGCCGCAACAGCATATGCACGGTCAATAACATTTTGGCTCATATCATTTGAATAGCCCCAATCTTTGTTATTTGACCATGTGTCATGGCTTTCGGCCCAATAAATGAGTTTATCGCAGGAAATACCACGATTGCACCAGTTTCCAGACGAATCGGGTGCATCACCGGAATTAAATGAATCACGCAGAGCTTTACCGTAATTGCTGTCGGTTACTGTAATATAGTCTGTATATTCTTTCATTATATCTTCATTTCCGGTTTCTCTGTCATCAGGACCGGTAAGAATTTCGCCATAGTTATATAAACCATACTTTGTTACCGAACTCCAGAAATTATCGCCCTCGCTCGGAACGCCAATATGTTTTGCTGCGTCCCAGCGAATACCGTCAACACCGACTGACTTTAATTCCTGCATATATTTTCCTACTTTTTGCTGAACATATGAATTTTCAGTTGCGATATCAGGCATACCGATTTCTCCGTGTGTTACCTGCCATCTGTTTTTCCAGTCAATACCGCCTCCAAAAGTATGCCAATACTTTGATGGCTTTAAATCTTCTTCTATTCTTGAATGGTCGCCTGCAAGATGATTTGCTACAACATCAACTATTACCTTGATACCATAATTTTCGGCTTCTTTACATAGTGATTCCAACTCTGCCTTTGTACCGAGTTCGCTAGTACCTATATAAAATCCCAACGGCTGATACAACCACCACCATGTACCGGTTCCGCTGCCGGGCTGTGCAGGTGAAGTTTGAATTGTTGTAAAACCTGCCTCGGCAATATTATTTAATTCTGCCTTAATATCATTGTACTTCCAGTTAAAACAGTGCAAAATTACACCGTCCTGAATGTTGTCCATTAAATCGTAATCGCCGACAGAAACCGAATTTTCATCTGATACAACTGCCGCATTTGCCGACACCGCAGCTGTTGCAAAACAAGGCAACAACATACTTGCCGCAAGAGCCGCACTGATTATTCTTTTATTCTTTTTCACGCTTTTTCCTCCCGTAAAATGTTAATTTCAAAACCTAAAAACCATAAAATTACAAAAAGTTTCTAAATAATTGCCTGCTAAACAAAAATCACCTCCAAAAACAAGGCATAATAACAATGTTTACTATTTATTATAATAATTATTTTTCCCCTTATATAATGGTAAATACGAATGTTTATCTTAAGAGGAATAAAATTTAACCGTTATTTTTTGTTCATTTTCACAAATAAGTTCTTAGTAACAGCAAAATTTAATTTATAATATCAATTATAATACAAAGCTATGTTAAATTAATTAAAAAGCTTCTGTTTTAATATATTGTAGCAACAATAATACATTACTGTTTAGCGGAATACTTCGTCAGGTAATTATAAAAGTTTGGTAGACAATAATTCACCCCGACTTTTGATAACAAAACAAAATACCCGACTATGGCGTATAACCATAGTCAGGCATTTAATAAATTCTGTTATTATTTCACAAATTTACCGAGAATATCGAATTTTCCGATAATAGGGAGCTTTTTGCATTTACCCTGTACTGCGTTTACAATACCGTAAATTGCAAGAACAATAAAAGCAATTGACAAAATTGTGTTTATAAAACCGAGTATTGTAAGCAAAACTCCGCCTACTCCAAAAATAATACTTCCACGGAATATGATGCTTATAATTGTGGCTAAAATATAGTAAATAATAGCCTGTGCAACAGATAAAACAGTAATATTCAAACCCTGTGTTGCATGAAATCTTGCGTACTTTGAATCCTTTGCCGCAAAAATAGGTACAAGTACAAGCAAACCGATATAAGCAAGCACTGCCATAACCTTGTTTTCTTTGATATCCATAGGATCAAACTCTGCTGTAACATCATCACTGTTCAAAAAGTTGTTCTGCTGTGTGCCGTACTGGTGCTGTTGAGTCTGTGCCTGCGAAGTTGTGTCATAAACGGGTGTTCCGCAATGTGAGCAGAATGTTGCTCCGTCCGGAATGTTATTGCCGCAATTTTTACAAAAAGCCATTGTTTTTACTCCTTTTTCTTTAAATACCTCATTAATTATTAAAATTAACATTATCTATGATATAATATATTGCAAAATATGTCAAGTAAATATCAAAAATGGCAACTAAACATAAATATGTGTTTAGCCGCCATTTTATCTATATTGCTTTAAGAATAAGCATTAATTACTTAAAATACTTAACGCCGCTTTCAAAGATAAGCTGGTCCTTAGCAAACGGAACATTCTTGTAAAGGCTGTCGCCCTTTCTTTCGCTGTGGCCCATTTTTCCTAAGATTCTGCCGTCAGGTGAAGTAATACCCTCGATAGCGCATACGGAACCGTTTACATTATATGTAATGTCTGCACTTGGGTTGCCGTTAAGGTCAACATACTGTGTAGCAATCTGACCGTTTTCGGCAAGCATCTTAACTGTTGCCTCGTCAGCCATAAATCTGCCCTCACCGTGCGACACAGGAATAGCAAATACATCGCCTGCATTTACACTTGCAAACCAAGGTGACTTAACGGAAGTAACTCTTGTGTAAGCCATATGAGAGATATGTCTGCCGATTGTGTTGAATGTAAGTGTCGGGTCTGTCGGCTTAAGTTCTCTGATTTCGCCGTAAGGTACAAGACCGAGTTTGATAAGTGCCTGGAAACCGTTGCAAATACCGAGCATAAGACCGTCACGGTTCTTGAGCATCTCATTTACAGCGTTCGCAATTCTTGGATTACGGAAAGTAGTAGCAATAAACTTACCTGAACCGTCAGGCTCGTCACCGCCGGAGAAACCGCCCGGGAACATAATCATCTGTGACTTAGAAATGATTTTCTCCATAGCCTTGATTGTTTCTTCGATATGAGCGGATGTAAGGTTCTTTACGATAAGGAGTTCAACATTTGCGCCCGCTTTTTCAAAAGCTCTTGCAGAGTCAACCTCACAATTTGTACCCGGGAATACAGGGATAAATACTGTAGGTTTAGCAGTCTTAATTGCAGGTGAACTTGTGTTTCTCTCTGTAAAGAGCGGAATATCAACTGCAATTTCAGGGCACTCTGCCTTTGTCGGGAATACCTTTTCAAGCGGAGCAGTCCACTTTTCGATAAGTGTATTTACATCAACAGCAGCACCGTTTACTGTAACCTTGCCGTCGTCTGTAACTGTACCGAGGTCATAGCTTACTACACTGTTGTCAAGTTCCGCACCGTCTGCAAGCTCAAGAACAAGTGAACCTGAAAGAGGGGCGAAAAGCTCGTCATTTGTGAGTTTATTTGTAAATTTAAATCCATAGCCGTTACCGAAACAAGCCTTACATACGCTTGCGGCAGCACCGCCCTCTTTAACAACAGATGCAGAAAGCACCTTGCCCTCGTCAAAGAGTTTGTAAACAGCCTTGTACATAGCGATAAGCTTGTCCCAATCAGGCATAAGAGTTTCTTTATTTTCAGGAACAGGTACATAAATAACCTTTGAACCTACATTTTTGAACTCGGCTGATACTGTCTTGCTTGCCTTTGTCATAGCAACCGCAAAACTTACGAGTGTAGGCGGAACATCAATTGTTTCAAATGTACCCGACATACTGTCCTTACCGCCGATTGACGGAATACCGAGTTTAAGCTGTGCTTCCATTGCACCGAGAAGTGCAGCGGCAGGTTTACCCCAACGCTCCGGTACATCTTTTAATCTTTCAAAATATTCCTGGAATGTAAGGCGTGCTGTAAGTGGGTTGGCACCGATAGCAAGAAGTTTTGAGAGTGACTCAACTACTGCGTATGCCGAACCGTGGAACGGACTCCAGCGTGAAACACCCGGAATAAAGCCGTAGCTCATTGCTGTAGCGTCATCTGTTTCGCCTTTTTCAAGAGGAATCTTAGCGGCCATAGCCTCCTGCGGAGTAAGCTGGTTCTTACCGCCGAACGGCATAATTACTGTTGCGGCACCGATAGATGCGTCAAAACGCTCTGAAAGACCAATCTGTGAGCAAACCTCAAGACGAGCCATATTTTCTTCAAGTGCCTTGTCGGCAGGCATATCTTTTAATACAGCCGGACATGCGTTGCGGTAGCAATCCTCTGCCTTTGGTGCTGTAATATAAGCTGATGAAAGCTGTGTAACACCGTTTGTATTCAAAAATTCTCTGCTGAGGTCAACAATCTTGTCGCCTCTCCATGTCATTGTAAGTCTTGGGCTTTCTGTAACAATTGCGACTGCTGTAGCCTCAAGGTTCTCTTTCTCTGCCTCGGCAATAAAGGTTTCTACATCCTTTTTGTCAAGAACAACAGCCATTCTCTCCTGGCTCTCTGAAATAGCAAGCTCTGTACCGTCAAGACCGTCATACTTCTTAGTTACCTTGTCAAGGTCAACTGCAAGACCGTCGGCAAGCTCACCGATAGCTACGCATACACCGCCTGCACCGAAGTCATTACATCTCTTAATGAGTTTAGCAACCTTAGGGTTACGGAACAAACGCTGAATCTTACGCTCTGTAGGCGGGTTACCCTTCTGAACTTCCGCACCGCAGGTTTCAATAGAGCTTTCTGTATGAGCCTTTGAAGAACCTGTTGCACCGCCGCATCCGTCACGACCTGTTCTGCCGCCTAAGAGTACGATAATATCATCAGGGAGCGGAACTTCACGAATTACATTTTCCTTTGGTGATGCGCCGATAACTGCACCGATTTCAAGTCTTTTTGCTACATAGCCGCTGTCATAAAGCTCTGTAACCTGACCTGTTGCAAGACCGATCTGGTTGCCGTATGAGCTGTAACCGTTAGCCGCACCTGTTGTAATTTTTCTTGATGGGAGCTTACCGGGCATTGTGTCCTTTACAGGAATAGTCGGATCGCCCGAACCTGTAACACGCATTGCCTGATATACATATGAACGACCTGAAAGCGGATCTCTGATAGCACCGCCAAGGCAGGTTGCTGCGCCGCCGAAAGGCTCGATTTCTGTCGGGTGGTTATGGGTTTCATTCTTAAACTGAACGAGCCACTGCTCTGTTTTACCGTCAATAGTTACGGGAACTTCGATTGAGCAAGCGTTAATCTCTTCGCTCTCGTCAAGGTCAGGAATAAGACCTTTTTTCTTAAGTGACTTCATACCGATAAGAGCCATATCCATAAGAGATACGATTCTCTTTGTATCTTTTCCGTAAACCTCGTCACGAGTAGCATAATACTCATTGAGAGCGTCCTCGATTACCGAACCGAGAGCTGCCTTTTCAACTTCGATTTTCTCAAGTTTTGTAAGGAAAGTTGTGTGACGGCAGTGGTCAGACCAATATGTGTCAATAACACGAAGCTCTGTTACACTCGGATCACGCTTTTCTGTATCTCTGAAATAGTCACGGCAGAACTTAAGGTCTGACAATGTCATAGCAAAGCCCATTGAGCCGTAATACTTTTCCATTTCTTCGTCGTTAAATTTTATAAAGCCTTCTACACGCTTAACATCGGCAGGAACAGGAGTTGCAATGTCAAGTGTCTGCGGCTTTTCAAGAGAGGCAAGACGGCTCTCTACAGGGTTGATGAGGTAATCCTCAATCTTTTTAAGGTCATCATCCGAAATATCACCTGTTACGGCAACAACTCTTGCTGTAAGCACCTTACAGCGTTCGCCCTGTGTAAGAAGCTGTACGCACTGCTCGGCAGAGTCACCACGCTGGTCATACTGACCCGGAAGATATTCCATTGCAAATACCTTCCAGCCGTCCTCAACAGGAAGTGTTTCCTCATAAATAACATCCGCATTCGGCTCTGAAAGAATAGTACCTTTTGCTGCGTTGTACTCGTCGAGTGAAAGTCCCTCAATATCATATCTCATAATGTATCGAAGGTCGGTAACATTTCTCATACCAAGGTTGTGGCGAATGTCCCACAAAGTCTGCTTTGCAAGAACATTAAAGCCATCTCTTTTTTCTACAAAAATTCTGATTACGCCTGACATAGAAGCTCGTCCTCCCGTAAAAATCATATTATTTTAATAATACCACAAAAGCATTTTTTCTTTTTTCGATAAAGTAATTATAAAAATAATTGACGAATAAAATCGTATAAAATTGGTACAAGCAAAAAATTGTCGGTATATAAGCCATTAATGTGCATTGTAGGTTATAAAGTTTAGTTTAAAAAAAGTGATAATTTTTGAAAGGGAAATAATTAAAAGACTTATTTTGCCAAGTACAAATTTTATTAGGAAAATAAAAGTTAGAGGTTCCAAGGTCACTGACCTTGGTCGTCTAAGGAAAAGGGATACTTAAGGGGAAAGGGACTCGAAATCCCTTTCCCCTTAAGCGTGCTTTCTTTTGGAGCTTTTCTTTTCACGCAAAAGAAAAGCGGAATGGTAGGCATTTTATTATAATGTATAAGTAGTTTACAGGCAACAAACTTATAAAATAATCTTTCTGACTTATTCCTACTTACGCAATTAAAAGGCTCTCGCCATTGTATTCAAGCCGCAAACGGCAAGCCATTTGGCTGTCAGACATTGTATAAAAGAAAACTATTTGCGGGCGTTGCCCACACCCACAACCTTTGAAAAGGTTGACCAAACTTTTAACTTCGGGCAGAAAATTTTTCTTTCTCTTAACTTTGTTGTCCGACCGAAAGTCGGCTAAACCATATTCACCCCAACTTTTGAAAAAGCATCTTATTTTAATTAAAATAAAATCTGATGAATTTAATATTGTAAAAATCGCAGGTTGTAAGGTCGTTTGTGTCAAGCTCATTTATAAGAATATAGTTTGCCGCAACGCCGAGCAAATATCCTGATTTTGTGACAATTGTATTTGAACCCACAAGAAAATCAATGGATACTCTTCTTCCGATTTGAGTGCGTATAAAACCGTTTAGATATTGCACACTTTCGGCTGTTACCTCATACGGATTTTTTATGTCGGTCAAAAGGCTTGCCGTCGACATTGCAGTCTGATTGTTTTGCATATTTTGCATATTCTGTTCGTTTATCATTGCGGGGGTCGGCAATGCTTCGGGATTGTACGGCTGGGTTGAATCTATGTTCTGAATTTCACGAACCGCCAAATCATTTGCAACTTCGTTATTTTGACTTTCGGCAGGGATTGTCTGTGTAAGTTGATTTATCGACTGCCCCGACGCAGGATTTCTTCTATTCAGTGCCTGTTGATCAGGACTGAAACTTTGATAATTCGGACTTGTGGGGCTAACCAATGTAGCCAGGTCAAGTATGGATGGAATTTCGTAACCGTATTGCTGTATGGTATTTGGAATCTGGTTGTTTATACAATTATAATTATTGCAGGCTGAGGGATTGGTGTCGAGATTATACAGAGTATTTGGGTTGAGCTGCTGCGCCTTTTTATTGTTGATGTAATTTACCAAAACAAATCACTCCTATGTGTTTTTGTAAGCCTGTGTCGGAGAATAAAAACAATGTTTACCGATACGATTGTAAATCACGCCGATATTGGTAGGAAAATAGTTTGGACAGGTTGAGGAATAAGGATTAAAATAGAATAAAGAATTGCCGACCGAGCTGTCAGTATTGCCTGCAAGTGCCCAATCTGCAATTTCGTAGTGTATATCTTCAGGTACAATATTATACACATTTTGCGAATTGTACTGACCCCCTACGGAAGTCTTTAAGCAGGTAAACTGATTTGGCTGTGTAATGATTGCCCGCACATCTCCACCGTTGCTTATCCGTGCAAATTCCCCGTAAGGAACAGTTGACCTGTTGATAATCACAGAGGCAACCGCACGCATACCTTCAATCCCCTCTCCTCCGCTTTCGCATTTTAACAACCGAGCAAACAATTCTCTTGTGTCAAAAGCCATAAAATCACCCGCCTTACGAAAAATAATTCGGTATTGCTTATTCATTTCATTTTATGATAAAATAATAATTTAGTTACAGGTATTGACAATTTTTAATTGAGCCGTTATAATAGTTGAGTACGATAATTTAATATGGAGATGTACCCAAGTGGCTGAAGGGTCTGGCTTCGAACACCAGTAGGTCGGTAACTCCGACGCGAGAGTTCAAATCTCTCCATCTCCGCCAAAAGCACTCGAGCAATCGGGTGCTTATTTTTTGTGATAAACACTGAAAAATCGGCTAATTTGCTATGTTTTTCAATCACTCAGCCTTTGCTTTTTGAGTGAATTTCGGTATCAAACAATATCAGCTAAAATCAATAAAGTTACACAGTAAATTACACAGTAAAAGCCCCTCGCCTACCATATGATAAGTGAGGGGCTAAACTTATGTATGCTTATTCTTTTGTGTCTGTATCGGTTTTGTTTTCAACTGTATTTTTCAATCGGCGGACGATATTTACAAGAAATTTCGGAATTGGTGTGCCCAATTCGGCAAGATTTTCGAGGATTGAGATTAATTCGTTGATGATGAGCCATACACAAACGATAAGACCGCAACAGTATGTAATGCTTATTTCAACATTCGCAGCGGCTAAGCCTGCCGAGATTAAATAGTCTACTACACCTCCAACCGCAACGAGCACAAGGTAGCTTACTTTTTTTAATATGCCGATTAAGCCTGTCTTGCTTTCAAGTTTTCCGCTTTTCCACGCCGATGTCATTCCTGTTGCATAATCTATTATCATTACAACGATAAGAATTGTGAGCGGTACGAGCAAAACATTGAAATATGCCGCCAATGCACCGATAGCTACTGATACAGTAGCCTGAATAATATTGTCTTTCATTTTATACCTCCTGATTAAGTCAAAGTAATCTGCAAGCCGTCAATTTTAGTGCCGAGAAGTCCTGCGTAACCGTCCTGTGAGCTGTCTTTTTCTGTGTTGTGCTGCCAATCCCAGAAGTCTGCACGCTGCTTACGCACTCTGTATGTAGCTTTATAGTCACCCACACCGCTGAACTCAACCTGTATAGCGTCAATAACTTTACCTTTAATGCCTGCATAGCCATTGTTGCTGTCGTTGATGTCATAACCGTCAACCCAAGGTAACCAATCTCCGTTAAGCAAATGCACTCTGTACTTGATGTTGCCCTTGCTGACTTTTACTGCAACGGCTGAAATAGCTTGTTTCTTTCGTCCTGCTACATTTGATAACCCCTTGACCTCATTGTACCACTTGCCGTCTGCAAAGACTCTATATGTCAGCGTTGGCTTTTTAACCTTTGTTTCAGATTTGCCGAAGATGTTATCGTTGTAAATTACATTAGTATCAATATTTCCGCCATAGCCGTTGATTTTGCCTGTCGAGCTGTTCTGCCAAATATCACATTTTAGTTCATTTGAGAAATTATATTGAGCAAGCCAGATACTGTACTTTTTCTTTAATTTATCGTAATCGAGATAATTATTAAACCAATTCAGATTAGCATATACACCTGCTCTGTAGTTACTTTTCTTGATTGTTTCGCAAAAGCGTTCCGCAATTTCTGTAAGTTTTGCTTTGCCGAGTTTAACAATTGAATTATCTTCCAAATCATAATAAATTGGCATATCGAAATATTTATTTTCAACACACTCAAGGCAGGCTTTTGCTTCTTTTTCTGCATCATCGACACTATCAGCATAACTGTACCAATAGGCACCGATTTTAAGTCCAGCCTCTTTAGCATTACGGTAATGACTTTCAAACATCGTATCCTTTTGTGATGTTTCTCTGCCATAACCAGCCCTTATTATTACAGCTTTTATGCCGTCATTTTTCATTTTGTTGAAGTCGATATTCTGCTGAAATTCCGAAATATCAACACAAGTAATTTTTGACATATTTATACCTCCCACACTGCCATAACCGCATTATAATATTCTTCTGAAAGTTGTTCTTTTAAATTTTTTTTGTCATCTTCACAATTTGTGTAAGCGTTGCGAACATTGCCGCCGACCTGCACATCTTCGCCGTTAAGGGTTATAAACTTCTGTCTTAACACACTCACACTATCCTTTGTAAGCATATCAAGCGTAATTTTTTCTTTAAATTCCATATGGTTACCTCCTACTTTCTGATATATGTAACTGTAAAATTGATCATCTCATCCTCTGTAAATTTATCCGTTTGTGAGGTGATGTAAACCCATGATCCCTTAATACGGATATTTCTCAACTTACTTGTGGTTGAGAATACAGCAATACTCGATAAACTGCTTTCGTCTTTTATTGGGAAAGGCAAGCCTGACAACTGAATATACGTTCTATTAGCAATAAGTTTTGTAATGTTTACTGACACTGTAGCTACATTGCCGTTTTTCACATAATCGAATCTTCCAGCACAGCCCTCATAAATTGCTTGAGCCGGAGATAATTCTCCTGTACCGATCTCAATATTTGAGCTATCATATTTTTTTGCAATACTTTGATTAAGAGTATTAACACTGTTATATAAGGTACCGCTTGTGATATAGTTAGGACTATTCTCTTTAGGTGCGGTATCAAATGGCATTGCGTCAAGTTTACGGAGTAATGCCTTATTCAGATATGTTTTATCGTAAGCGTCTGTAATTCCGTAACCGGCAAGAGTATTCGCCTTATCAGCTTTAAGATTAATCTTCATTGTCACTGTTTCGTCAATGTCTGTTATTTCATCTTCAAGCTCGGTTTTATCTGCCTTTGCAGATAAGGCTGTGTTAATCGCAATTATTCTCTCGCTTAGCGTGTGGATGTTGCCATCCGCAAGCGCTATGTCCACACTGTTGTTGTAGATACCGTCATCCATATGATTTAAGTTTGTTGCGTTCAGCGCCGGAACAGCTCCGTCAACCCAATTAATTTTGCTGTAACTCATTTATCTCATCCTTTCCTAAATATTCTGTACCATTCGCCGTAATACCAACTCTCATTCCGTTAGTACCTTTAAGTGTGCGCTCAAAAACAAAGCTATCAACCGTTTCCGTGTCCGTAAAGCCTGTTTTTATGCTCACCTTGTCGCCACATTCGAGCCACCACCTGCCGTAAACATCAGCTTTAAAAGGCCTGTAAGCATACAAATTGTAAAAGATGTAGTTGTTACCTTTATTATCGTTAAAACTTGTAACAATACCTGCAATGTCTGTACAGCAAGCAGTAATTATGTTGTCCGATATATACCAACTTTGTTTTTCTTCTTCTGTATGACCGTACGAAAAATAGCTGTCCTTGTTGTACTTAAACTTAATAAGATTAATACTGCGTGTTGTGTATTCCTCAAAGTCGAGGTTGCTGTAGTTGTCAACGACCTCGGTTTTAGGATTTAGAATTTGAATAAACTTTATCTTGCCCTCTCCGCTCATAATTGCAAAACAAGCATTAAGTTCGCAGTACGCGCTCAACAAGTCCGCTATTGTGGTTCTGTCATTGAGAACCGATTTTACAAGATCCAATTTCAGTGACAGATTATTGCTGTCATTAAAGCCTGTAAATTCGTTTTCGTAATCATAATCCTTTAAAAAGCTGCCGCAGAGATATACTCTCAAATCATATAAACTTATTTTTGGCGAATAAATCGCAAGGCTTGTAAAGTAGTTGTAAGCGTATTTTTGCGAAGCGAGGTATAAATCGTCATATGCGATAATTTCCTTTACCGCCCTATTTTTCTGTCTTGATGAGCTGTTGACAGTACCGCAGAATAGCGACACCTCAATAACTCCAGACTGATAACCGCAATATAAATCTGCACGCGGCAATACTGTATCCGAGGGAAATAAAAGCCCCTTGCTGTATGACTGTTTCATTATAACTTTAATGCGTTTGCCGTTGAGCTCTGTGTCAACATTTATCACTCTTACAGTAAGCTGACCCGCAATACAGCCGCCGAGTTTAAACTCCTTGCCGTCACTGATTGCCTGCGTAAGTTCAAGACTTTCAGATACAATATTCTCGCCCGTGATGTCGGGAATATCCTCGTCATGAAAGCTGATAATTATTTCCCTTTGCAAGCTGTCGTTCAACAGTTGCTTTTTGACCTCATCTGTTAAATTTATCATACCGCACCCCCTTAATACTCAATAAGCTCAATGCTTATCGGGTTGTAGAGAATATCGGTCTTGCTTGCGTCCATAACCGAAAACTCAATATCGGGAATATAGAAATATCCGCTGTCATATGAGTTTGTTTCATCGTTCCAATATGTAACATAGCATTTGCGTTGTACTGTGTTCACGATTGCAGAATTAATAATATTCTGCATATTGATTTTCTCGTTCAAGTGCAGAATGTGGGTAGAAAAAGTAATGCTTGTCTTACCTGTCGGCAGTGTTGAACGCTGTAAACTGCCGTTATCGTCACGCTCGGCATCGTTGTCCATACGCTGATCAGGTGTTGACGAATATTCAGCGAAATAGTTATTAGGAAATTCGGTATTTCCGAATTTTAGTAAATAACCTTTATAATTTGACATACTGCACCTCCTTTACGCAAATGCCGATTTGCCGTTATGGCGGTTTTTATAAAGTTCGTTTTGCTTTACGATTTCGTTAAAAATATCATTGCCGTTAATTTCAGCGACAAACTGATAGTAGTTACCGCCGTTGTTTCTGAATATTACGAACATCTCATACAGCTTTTTAAGATACGACAGAATTTCGCCGAGAATTACCGTATCCTGACCGCCCGAATTGTCGAGCATACCCTGTAACTTGTTAAGAGGCGCAATAACTTCCGGATTGCCCGAATTAGCTCCTGCGTTATCTCCGACTACCGCAAGTGTCGGTGCTTTGACAAGTCCGCCTTTGGCGAGCCTTGGCAAGGTAACCTTATTAAGCCGACCTGCGTGCCATTCCTGCCCAAACAACTTGCCTATCGAATTTGCAACCGTGTCCACACCCGACAACATTTTATTGATTGCAGAAATAAAGCCGTTTATAAAGTTTTCAAGTCCTGTTAGTGCATTGTTAAGAGGAGTTTTTAGAATGTCATAAATCGGACTAAAAGCATTAGAGAACACGTTTTTGATAGGTGTTAAGGCTTTTTGCATTTTGCCAATCATCGAGTTAGTAGAAGAAGTAATCTTACTTGTGTTTTTACTGAAACTGTCTGCACTTTTTGAGCTTGATGTTTGAACTGTATCGCCGAGTTCATTGAATTTATCTTTTGAACCGATAAGTACACCCTGTGTGTTTTCATTATCACTGATAATAGAGCTTGATGACTTTTTAACTTTGTTAGATGACATTTTTACAGAATTTGATGCCGCTGCTTCAAGCTCTTCCCAAGTTGTAATGTTATCATCTTTCAATAATGAAAGTACGGCGTCTTGACTTAATATATCATCATTTACAAGTTTAATATATTTGCTGTAGTCTTTTGTCCCACCGTTCAGAACGCTAAGTGAATCACCTGTTTCTTCAAGTTTTTGACTATATCCATCAAGTGCGTCTTGTCCTTTTTGCTGTTCATCGGTCATCTCTGCAATGTTTGCCGCGGCACTTTTTGCTCTATCAGTTGCGCCAATATTCCAAAATAAAGAACGAATACTACCCTCTGGGGTGTAAAAGTTTTGAAAATTATTACCGATAGTATCGTATAAATTTTTATACACATTTTTATTTAATGTTCCACTATCTAATTTTCTTTGCAATTCTTGTGCTGTCTTTGTTAAGTCACCTTTTTGCTTAATCAATTCATTTGCGAGTATTTTAGCTTCATCTTTACTTAATTTACTTTGATTATAAATTTCGTCAATGAATTCTTTTGTTGCTTCATCTGTATTATTTTCTTTTAACAATGCTTCAACTTCGATTTCTTTCTTAGCTTTCGCTGTAGATAAATCAGAATACATTGAACTCAGTGTCAACTTAGCTTGTGCTATTTCCCATTGATTTACTAAATCATCAAGATTTTCAGAAACTTCGTCTATGTTGTCTTCGATAACGATTTTACCGTCAATTTCTTCAAGTGTCAGAGTATTCCACTGCTCGTCAAAACCGTTGACTTTTTCAGACAACAAATCGACTATTGTCTTATACTCGCCCTTTTCGTCTTCGTCAATTGTACCGTCACTGATAATTTCTTGCAGTCGCTCTTTAAGCTTATCCACATTATCAAAATTGACTTTCATATCGAGTTGAGTATCGTTAAGCTCGTCCATTTTGCTTGACATCTCATCAGATAAAGATTTCCATTTATCTGTAAGTTCTTGCGTTTTGTCGAGTTCTTTCCTAAGTGACGAATTGTTCCACTTATAATCGTTGTAAGCCTCAATCGCAACTACGATAGCAGTAATTGCACTTGCTATTGCAAGCAACGCATTTGCACTCATTACTTTTCCGATGTTCTGAATAGCAGATGTGACCTTTCCTATACTGCTCGCAATAGCCTTACCTGTCTTAAAAGCTAAAACAGCCGTGGCAACAGCACCGATACCTCCAGCTACTGCTTTTAACACAGACGGACTTATTTTTTTAATAATATCTGAAATAGCTTTAAGTGCTCCGGCAAATGCATTAAGCAAATCAGGTACAACCTTTTCAATAGTCCACTTTGCCAAAGGTAAAAGAATAGTTTTATAGGCTTGTTTTAGCTTATCGCCGCAGGCTTTTAACAGTTCTCGGAAAGCTCCGCTAAGTGTTTCAACCGCTTTTGCAACAGGGTCAAGGTTTAGGTCTTCAAGCCACTCAAGCCTGATTTGCGACATATCATCAAGGAAACCTGTTATATCCTCTACTATACCGAGAATGTTCTCCCATATTTTCTTACCTGTATTGTTTTTATCCCAAGCCTCTTTTATCTTGTTTCTTAGCGTTTCTGTGAAATTATTGCAGTTGCGAATAATATCAAGTATATTACCCCATATTTTCTCGCCCTTGCCGTCATTCCACACTTCTCTGAATGTGTCACCAACAGTATTTACAAGTTCGACAAGACTGTTCCACTTGTCGATAAATGACTGTACAACGCTGTCGCCTAACCCTGCTTTATCCCATGCTTTTTTGAAAGCTCCCGCAATGTCGCCAATCGTGCTGAATGCAGTATCAAGCAAAGAATTGATGTTTTCAAGGAATTTTTTACCTGTACCGTTATTCCATACATTTTTCCACGATGTACCGATTGAAGATACTACACCTTTAATATTTGTTAGTGCAGTTTTAAAACTTTCAAGCGTTTTGCTTTGGGTTAAGCTGTTAGTTTTTTTGCTGACCGTTGAAGTAACACTGCCGTTGTTTACAGTAGTAGAACCGCTTTGCGTTGTATCTGTTGCTGTTGTGTCAGCTTTCGTAAGAATATTCAGTTTGTCAAAACCTGCTATACTGCGTTTGGCTTTTTCTGCACTGCTTGCTACATTATCAAGCGCAGTGGAACTGTTACTTGCCTCATCACTCAAACCTTGAGCAGCGTTAGCCGCAGTTGAAATATTACTTGCAGTATTACTGCCATCGAAATTAAAAAGGTCGGATAATGAATTAACCGCATTTTTTGCGTATTCTGTAAGTTTTGCGATAGCTGACGACAACTTTTGTACAATGTTAGTTGCTACTTGAAGAATAGGTTTGCCCACAACCGCAAGCAACTGATTCCAACTCTCTTTTAAGTTGCCTGTTACATTTTCCCAACCGTCTGATTCTCTGCTTGCTTGTCCCATAGCACCCGAAAGTTTATTTGCGTCTTTTACCATTTCAAGTAAAGTAAGCTGTTTCTGTGATTCAGAAAGTTCCGTAAACGATTTACCGTACAACTTGTTTGCCGCTGCGTTTCGTGTTGTTTCTGTACAAGACAAGCCAAGTGCGGCATCATTTTCAAAGTTTCCTTTCAAGAATGATTTCAGGCTTTCGGCGGTATCTTCAAGCGAACGGTCATAATATGCCGCACTGTCGGCTGTTACCTGTAAAGCCTCTTGCATCATATTAAGAGCGTCTGCACTGTCCATACCCGTAGTTTTTGCAAAGGCATAAATGCTTGTTCCGACACCCTGCAAGCGTGTTTTCAAAATACCACTGTTTTTAGATACCGTAGCAATAGCACTTTCAGCTTGTGACTGCATTGAGCCAAATGTTTGTTCAAACTGCGAATTTGCGGCATTAACATCTGCCGCCGATTCAATGCACTGCTGACCGAAATTCTTAACAGCTGCAACCGAAAAAGCAGCCACAACCGCTGTACCGAGTTTTTTTAACTTAGCAGACATCTTATTGCTTACGCTGTTTGCCTGCTCCTGCACTGCATTAAGCGATTTAGAAAAGCCTGACGAATTAAGCACAAGTTTCAGACCGATTTCGCCAACTGTAGTAATCATATAATCACACTCCTTTCTGTAAAATTAAAGGGCACGGCAAAATGCGGTACCCTTGTGGTATAAAAACAGCGCACACCCGAAGATGTACGCTGTAATTAGCTTATTTAGTTGTTATGAGTTCTTTGCTTCAAGTTTCTTTTGTGTTATACCTGCAATCGCAAGCTGTTCGTATGCCTTAGGGGCTGACAGGCAATCCGGAACAGGTATTCCATATGTATCGCAAGTCAGTTTATCCATTTGAGCAATTTCAAGAGGTGTACATCCTTTGTCTTTCATAATTGCACGCTGAATACGCAGATAATTAGCAACACCGTTAAGATACTTTACCGTATCTGGAGAAACAAATGCATTAACCGCTTCTTTTACTCTGAAATATGTTTCCTCGAGATTTTCAAACTGCTCCCACGCCTTGTCTGTATCAAGAATTTTGCAGTGGTGATTTGCTCCTCGTTCGGTCCATAAGTATAAATGGCTTGCTCGTTTCAACCACTCATCTTTAAGATGACTGGTCTTAAATTCTTTAAATTCTTCACCATCGAGATAAAAGTAATGCTTTCCCTCAACAAATTTACTTTTATTGCGGGAAAAATTGTTGCTGATATAACTTGTACTTGTTCCATATGCTTCTGCAAGCATTGCTGTTGTAATAACTTTCTGTCCTTTGTATTCCATAGCTTTCATATCATTTAACCGCCTTTCTCATTTCAGCTTTTGCAGCTTTAATGCCTTGAGCATATCCAAATGCGAATGCATCGCAAATCATATCACATACACTTGAATTGGTACGATAAATTTCCGTAACGTTCTCGTAGCCCATATCATAATATGGATTAATAGTGCCACGAACACTTTTGATTACATTTTTTACATTCTTTACACAAGCCATAATAAAAACTCCTATCATAATTTTAATTTGACAGAAGTTCCGCTAAATGATATAATAGATTTCAGATAGAGATACTTCTGTCTTTTTGTAACGGTAACTAATCGCTTTGGTCGGTGGATAGTTGCCGTTATTTCTTTTTAGGAAACAATATATCGTCCGAAAGAATTAAGTCTGATATGGTTCTTGCCATAATATCAGTAAAATTAGACGGTTTTATTTTAAGATTACACTCATCCATAACATCCTGTATTACTTTTGACACTCTTCTTTTTAAATAAGATTGCTTTTCTGCTAAATTCATTTCAGGAAATTTTTTGAGGTCCTTAGTAAAATACTGTTCATGAAGATTATCAATGACTAATTTTTCTATTATGTCATTTACATGACACCCCTTTTCAAGTGCCATTTTCTTCAATTCGAATAGTACATCTTCATCTATTGTTGTCCTAAAAGCTTTTCTCATTCGTCATTCACCTCCTATGTTCATATAGTACACCGTTTATGTTCATATGTCAATACCTATTTAAAAATAATTTGAAAAATTTTAGCCACCCCGTTTGGAGTGGCTTTTTCATTGTTTTTTAATCCATTACTTAAAAATCCAGTATGGATAGATTTATAGTGGATATACATTCTCCGTCAAAAGAAATGTATAAGCGTTTTAAAATCCAATATGGATAGATTTTAACAGCTACCCTCATATATACCAATTAACCTTTAGTTAATCTTTTCCAATGACACTTGACACACACCCTATCATTTCCTTTATTTATTTGACTACATACAGGGCATTTCCAGTCAGCTCTTGGTTCTTTGAGTTCATTGTCCGCTTCTTTACCTGTTATACATAATTTTTCAAGGTACAAAAGTATCTTTGCAATTCCACCAAAAATGAAACACAAGAAAGCTGTACCAGTCCACACACTTATTAACGCAACAATAGTTTTATACTCATATGCCATTAATAGACCTATAATTATACCAAACCCCGCAATACAGAGAGTTAAACCCTTGTAAAATTTGCTGTTCATAAAATCTCTCCTTTTATAATAAAATGTTACTTTATTTCACATTTTCTTTATATTACCAAAAATATACATAAAAGTCAAGATTTTTATAAAAATAAACAAAATTGTATGCAATATTTACATATTTGCAAATATCATTTCAAAGTCATGCAAGGCTGTGTTTATGTCAGCCTGCGTGCGTTTATTTGCTGTGCGTGAACGCCACTTGTTGCGTATTTTATGTTGTGATGATGTAAAGTTCTTCAAAACATTTTCATCGTTCTCAAGGCGAATTTGAGCCGTTTTTGCAAGAGGCGTGTCAGCTCCCAAGCCACACAGCAGGGAGCTGAACTCCGCCCAAGTCATCTTTTTAAAATCTTCGGAGTAAATGCTCACCCCGTACTCTGACTTAAAGCTCGATACGATTAAATCGAAATCATCTATTAAGTCGTAGCCGGGGTCTGAATTTCCCCCTCGCTGTCATTGTCTGCGATAAGCTCTGTTGCTGTCTTAATAACAGTTGAGAGGTCGGCAAACGAGAGATGAAGTTTTGCAATCTTTTCTCTGTTCTCCTCGTCAAAGAGAAGCTCAAGCGCAGATAAAATGTCAGAGCTTGATATATCGTTCTCGCTGTCGAAAAGAGCAATAGCCTTGATAAAAGAAATTGCGTCGTTGTTGACCTCAATTTCAGTGCCCTTAATTACGAGCTTAGGTCTTTCATCAAAATTAAGTTTGTTTGTAATATCAATAATTTTTGACATTCTTTATACCTCCTTAGGCTGTCGGTGTGTATTCGGGCTTGCCGTTTGACATAACCTCAAATTCAAGAGGTGCAACACCTGTGCTTGCGCCTGCACCGTTTGCTGTTACAGAGATAACCGCATTCTTGAAGAGTACGCTTGCACCGTTCGGGAAAGTCCACTTAAACGGAAGCTGTGCGGCTGTGCCGTTTTTAAACGCAAGCTCTGCGATTTCATCGTTGCCTGCGTCACCGATTGTACGCTTGCCCTTTACAGAGATTGTAACGCTCTTGGCTGTCATAAGTCTTGACTTCCAACCCTCGCTCTCAAACGCTGTCCATTCCTCAACGCCGTTGTCAAATGCAACCGAAAACTCCTCGCAATTTGCGATTGCTGTTGTGGCGGTGTCTGTACCTGCCTTACCTACCGCAAACTGATTTTCATAACATGGATAAACTCCACTTGATACTGCCATGATTATTTACATCCTTTCGTAATAAAATTTAACTTCAATGACCTGCTCATATATGCCCTTGTCATCTGTACCCACATCAATAGGCTCAGGGGTGAGCAGCTCGATTATATAAATTGTGTGTTCGTTGATTTTAACATTCTTAATGCTGTATAGTGTTTCAAACAGCTTGCGTGCCGCTTGCTCCGTTTCCTTTGCGTTGTTGTTCCAATGCAGGAGCAAGGACACACACATTGTGCTGTATGTGCTCTCATCACCTATTGCCCTTGCAGGAGCGCCCGACTGCTTGAGAGAGTACACGCCGATTGACTTATCCTGTTTGTTGTCGAGCTTGCCAATGTAGTAATGCTCAGCATTTGTTACACTTTTCAGCCAATCTCTGACGTCTGATAAATAAATCAAAGTCCTGCCTCCTGTTTGTAAAATCGTGCAAATGCCTTTTGACAAAAGTTTTGTCGTGTACCGCCCTTGAGCCAAGGAATGAGCCACTTACCTCCTGCAGCTATGTTTTCATCTCTGCTGAAATTATATTCAGGGTGAAAATACAACCGTCTGGCATACGGCGTACTTGATACGATTTTTGTTTCCCCATTCGCAAGGTTTGAGTAGTCGGCAAATGTGCTTTCGTTCTGCAAATTACCTGTATCAAACGGCATTACTTGCGTGTTTTTAATCTGCGTAAGCAATGCGTCTGTGGTATTGCGCAATGCCGTCTGCTGTGCTTTATCAAGCTGCTTTAATAAAGGCAAATTCAGCTTGATTTTTGATGTTACAGAAAAGCTCACTAAATCACATCCAATTCCGTAAAATTCACTGTGCCGTCAGGGTTGCGGTGCTTAATGCCTTGCACAATGGTTCTTTTTTCGCCGTCAAGCACCACATAGCCGCTGCTTAAATTCGGACAATCGGGTGCAAGGTCACCGCTAAAAAGCAAAACAGCCGACACCTGAACGATTTTCTGTTCTTTGGTATAGACTGTTTTGGCTTTAGACTGCATATTGCACAAGGAATTGCCGCCGTGCAGGACGGCTGACGGATACAGGCTGTCGGAGGGATACAGATTTTTACATTCAAACACGGTCAAGGGCGCTCCGTCCTCGGAAACACCCTCGCCGTATATTGTCACCTCAACAGGAGTTTTACAGAACTGCTTTTTTACAAGTGGCGGAAATTTCAAAACATATCACCTCATATTGCAGGATAACAAAGCCCTGTTGATTTAAGCAGAGAGTAGAGGTCCGCAGGAATTGCCACACCGCTTATGCACATCAAATTCCAACTTGCGCCAAACTCCATACCCACACCGTTGATGTTGTAATTTTTCAGATAGGAAGAAATCATATCGGCATTTTCTTCTTCAAAAGCAGTAAGTCTGCTATGCACTCTGCTGATGATTCTCTTCTGCATTTCCGAAAGTTTTTCAAAATCAATGCGGTTAAAGGTCAGAATGTCGATGTGAGCGGCGGAGATAATGCTTTTTTCATCTCCGCCCTGCTGTTCAATGTAATCGGCATACATTACGCAACCGCCGTTGTATCAACATCAACATAAATACTGTCAATCTTGCCGTCTTTGCCGTTAGGGAAAACAAATGTATCGGAAAGTGTACGGTTCTGATAGAGCCAACCGTCACCCTCTGTATGTGCCCCCGGTGCAAAGAAGTAAATACTTGAAATTTTCGGTACAGTCTTGCAGGTATCACCACAAGCGACAAGAACATTGATTTTGTGACCGCCTGTGGCAGGTTCAAAACCACCGTTAGCAGGATTGAAGTTGAAACTGTCATAGAAACGCTCATCGTCAATAACCTCGATAATAGGGCAGCCGTCAATCTCGGTTACTCTTGTTTCAATTCCCATACCGCCCTCGGCAATCTGGGTAAGCTCAATCTTACGCGTAAATTCTGTTGACTGCTCAAGGCAATCCATAATGTTTGATGTTACATAAGCAACAAGTGTGCCTCTTGCCTTGTATCTGCGGAGCTTGCCGGCAGAAAGAATTGTTTTGAGCTTTGAGTAAGCGCTTGCTTTGGTCCATTCGGTTGACTTAGTAGCTGAATGATAGCCGTCTGTTGCCTGCGCCTTTGCGGCAACCTTTGAGAAGAAAAGTGCGTCGGTTTCCGGTGCGACCTGTGTCTGTTCAAACACCTTTGAAATGTTCTCAACCTTTGCGGTTGCGTTAGTTTCGTCAACATCTGCCTTATCCACAAGGAATTCAATATCTCTGTCGTGCTCGCAAGTGAAAGGAACATCTGTCTGTGTATATTTGCCTTTGTTCCAACCGCCCTCTCTGCTGTGGTTCTTAAAGCCTGTTGTTGACATCTGTGTAAAGTGGAATGTTCTTGCACCCACCCATTTTACATTTGAAGTGATGAATGGTGAAGTAAGTGTGCCCTGCATAAGAATTTCGAGCAAATCCGGGCTGAACTGCTCTGCATAGTTATTTGTGTTTGCCATAGTTAAATTGTCCTTTCTTAAATATTAAATCTGTTCCATTTCTTTGTCGGAACGCTTGAATTTTGTTTAGTACCGTCTGATGTACCGTTACCGTCACCGCCGATTTTCTGAACACCTGCGCTGTTATCGGCGGTCTTTTTTAGCGCAGGCACATCATCAAGCACCTTTTTAACGGCCTCTGTAAGCTTTTCTGTGTTGATTTTGCCGTCTGTTATAACGGCCGAAAAGTCCGCCATTTTGAGTACATACGGAATGCTTGCCACATCTACGCCCTGTTTGATTGCTTCAAAAACAGCAGACTGGTTAATTTCCGCTGTTGTTTTTGCGCTGTTAGCGGTATCTATAGCCGCCTGCATTTTTGCAATGTCGGGTGTGTTCTTGGCTTTCTGCTCCTTGAAAGCACCGATTGCCTGTTTCATCTCATTTGCTGACAATCCTTGCTCTTTGAAGTATGACTTTAAAACCGTGTCCTCTGTCACGCTCTGCTTGCCTGTAATAAGGCTTGCGAGCTTGTCATAGTCAAATGCAGGTGCAGGGTTGCCCTGCGGTGTCGGCTGTGTTTCGTTGGGGGTAGGTGTTGGGTTATTTTCTGCCATATTTTATCAATCCTTTCAGTTATCGGGTGTCTCCCGTAATCAGTTTATAGAGTGTCTCTCTGTTTCAGTTTTGCTCGGTGTCTCCCGTAGTTTAGCGTCTTCGGACAATAAAAAAGCACCTGTGCAGTCACTCACAAGTGCGTTTTAAGCTGTTTTTGTTGTCTTTCTTTTCGGCTTTTCCGTAGCGTTTGGCTTATTTTCCGTAACGTTGGACTTAACCTCTGTCGCAAAACCACCGTCAATGAGTTCCTTTGCTCTCTGCTCGGAGCATTCAAATACTTCATTAATCGGTCTGTTAATAAACCCCTCGGTTTTATCGTTGAACGATGTAATTACTCTTACTTTCATTTTGTCACCTCATTATTTATTTTTCTACTAATTCGTAAGTCTTTCTAAATATGTCAGGTTTACAAGGATATTTTTCACCATTAACACCAGTAATAATATAATCACCGGGACTTGCTGTCATATCACCTTCAAGTGTATGTATAACGATTTTTTTGTCGGTTTGATATGCTTCTACTACAACAGCTTTTTTCCGATACTTTTTCATATTCATTTTGTCACCGCCTTTCTGATTTTTGGTATTAAAAAAAGCACTCAATCCGATTGATTAAGTGCTAATAATAAACTTATAAACCTGGTGTAATTTCTTTTATTCCCTTTGCGGCTTTATACATTCTTTGCATAATAGAGTTTTCTCGCAAATACTCAAGACCTTTTAAAGTGATTTCGGGTCTTGTCAATTCAACTTGCGGATAGGAACAATCATAAGACTCCCACACATTCACTCCTGTTATATATCCGCTGTCAAAAAGCATTTTTATTATTCTACACCATTTTGGTTTAGATATTTCCAACGATTTGTAACTTAATATTGAGTTATCAAATTCAGATATATCCATACTGTTTTCTAATTTCTTAAGTATTTCATATATAATCTTAAAATTCTCATCCATAAATACACCTTTCTAATGCGAAAACCGCTCACAAGGAGCGGTTAGTTAATAGTCGATTTGAAGCATATGTCTGCCTGTTTTTTTGAAATATTCTTCATCGGCTTTTTTAGCCTCTTTCTTAATTTCGTTTGGAGCGTCATCCTTAATACTTCTATATCCGTTTTTTAAGGGCGTCATCCACTTGTAAAATTTTGCAAAAGTGTCAGTCATTTAATCAACTCCAATTATTATATTTACAACTTCCTTCGCTGTAGCTCTTGATTTCTTAGTCATACTCTCAGCAATACATTCGGAAATAAAATCATCTATGTTAGTCATGGAATATCTTGATACCGAATATTTTTTTATATCAATATCTATCGGTTCATTTAAACCATCCATTATTTTACTTATTTGCTCAAGTTTATCATCCCACAATGGGTCATTTAATCTGTGTTCAAGCTGTATTGCATGACCTATTTCGTGTCTAAAAGTATGCAAAGAGTGAGCAGAAGACCATTCACCTGATTTTTTCATTTCTTGTGCCTTTTGTGCATGCTTAGACAGTGCGTTTTTCTTGTTTGCAAATCTTAGCAAAAGTTCTCCTGAATTGTCATAAAATGCACCGTAATCTGATGAAGTTTTGGAATTAAGCACTCCAACTCTTGAAATGGTTGTTATCTTGCCGAATTTGTCCTGCATTTTTTCAAATTCATCGGTAAAATTTTCTTGAACAGCTTGCGTAACACCCTTTTCAAATTCTATTATATCATTATTTTCGGAATTTTCAACACTTCTGTTTGTATTTTCTGTATTGCTGTCAGATTTTTCAATTTCTGTGTCAGTCAAAAACTTTTGCTCTTGAGTATCAGATATTTTATGAACAGAATTTTTGTTTTGCTCTTCAAGCCTATCCGCCCTATCGTGCCACTCGTCTGCTCTTGCTTTAGCAAACTTCTTGTTATCCTCGTCAAGGCTGTATTTTGCCCTGCGGTCAAAGCGTTCGGCTTGTTTTTCTGCATGCTGTTGCTGTACTTCAAGTCCTCTTTGGCGGTCAAGCTCTGCAAGCTCGTCATCGGAGAGAGGTCCGCCCAAATCGTCAAGTTCAGGGTAGTAGGTGCTTGTGCTGTCCTTACAGCGTGGGTGAAAAAGTCCCTCCGCTATGGCGGTTGAAAGCAGCGGATAATCACCGTCCGACTTTTTGCCGTTTGAATACACATCATCAATAAACACCTTGCCGATATATTTTGCACAATCAGGGCAGCCGCCCTGCCTTGAGTTTACCACAACAAGGGAAAGCCCGTACTTCGCTCTTTCTTCACCTTCACCTCTTAGATATGCTCTCTTGTTCGCCGTCTTGATTGCCATATCCGCATAGTCTGAAAGCGTGTGTCTTGCACCGTTTTTGTACTCCACACAATTAAGCCCTGCGTTGAGCATATCTTTACAAGCCATATCAACTGCTTTTTCGTAAGTGCCTGCACCGGTGTTTGCGTACACCTGAGCATTGAAGATTGCCTTGCGATACTTGTCATTGCTCATTCGCAAAACTGCCGTTTCTGCCCTCTTTAAATCGTCTGTGGTCGATTTTACAAGAGCATTGAGCTTACGGTTATTGACCTTAAAAAACTCGCCTGTGCTCGCTCCTGTGGGCATATTCGGTGTAAAGCCGTTCTTAATAGCCTCGAGGATTTTTACTTCCTGTTCTGCGTTGCCGTCGGCTCTTGCGGTGTGTATCATCTCTTCAACCTTGCTGTTAATGCTCTTGAACTGCTTGCCGAATTTTTGGGCGTTCGTTTTGCGGTACTCCTCAAGCGCCTTTAGTTGTTCTGCCTGCCATTGGGTCCAATTATAGCCCTCTTTTTCTTCTTCCACCCTGTGACGGCTGAAATTGCGCATCATACTGTCAATAAGTTCATTTTCGATTTCTTCAAAGGCTTTTCCGATATCATAATCACTCATCTGTCAGTCCTGCCAAATCGTCGAATGACGAGGTTTCTTTCTCGCTTGCGATGCCCTGTTCTTCTTTTATCCTCTGTACCTCTTCGGCTTTCCAATCGTCCGACTTACTGTCGCCGTACAATTCCTCGACCGAGGTTTCAACAGACATCAAACCGCCCTGTCTTGCTTTTGATACAGTTTCAACCTGACTTTCAAATGACGGATTGGCGTACTCACCAAAGTTTACGGATACCTCTATTCCGTCAACAATTCCCTTGCCGTTAAGCTCACTGTCGGCATTCAGCACAGCATTTACAAGGCTCTGCATAGCGTTCTCGGTGAGCTCAACAAGGTTCTGTCTTGTATATAGAGTTGTTTTCTCTTTTTCTCTCTGTGCCTCGGCATTATCAAGTTTTTTGGTATCAATACCGAGCGTTGACGGAGATATAACACCTTGTAAACAAAGGTCAAGTGCGGTGATGTATGAACTTAAATAGCTTTCGTGCTGAATCTGCGGACTTTCGGTGTAAATCCTATTGCCGTTGCCGTTTTCCGACATATCGTTTCCTACTGCAATAAATCGGTTGTCAAACGGATTTGGCGATATCGGCTGACAGGTTTCGGGATTTCGAGGGATAAGACATTCAGGCACATACTGCTTTGTTCGGCAGGCTCTTAAAGCGTCCATCCACTGCGACCACACCTCGTCAAGGCTGTCGAAAGCGTCTGTTTTTATGCCAATAATGCCCGCACCTATGCCCTTGTGGCACGATTTGCCGTAAATAACCGGTACTGCCCACATATACGATGTATCAAAGGTTACACCGTTGCTGTCTATCCAATCAAGTGCCTTAACTGTGTGTAAATCGACCTCTCTGCCGTTATCATCATACAAAACATAACGAATATAGCCGTAACCGTATGTTTCCTCAAAACGGAAATGTCGGTGATTTTGCGTGTAATCGGTATAAAACTTAACTTCTCTGATTCTGCCGCGCACATAAGTAAAGTCGATGTTTTCGGCAGGATACCATTCAACAATCGGAACATCTGATACAGCCGTGTCAAAGCTGACCTTAAAAGCACCGTCACCGACAACACATAGGTCAAGGAGCATTTGCTTTATTACACCTGCGAGTTTGTTTTCTTTCTCTATCTCCGCCCACCGTTCGGCATAAGCTGTCGTATTTTTGCTTGTAACCTCTGTACCGTTGTAGTCTGCAATCACAATATTAGCGAGTGTATCGCAAATGAGAGCGGGCAAGCCTGTGTGGATTTTTCGTATTTTCAGCCCTTTGGTACACTCGGCAGACCAAAAGCGTGTTTTGTCGCTGTCAAGCTGTGTGTAAAGCTGTGAAAGCTGTCTGCTGTTGCCCCAATACCAAATGCGGTTGGTAAAGCATTCAGTTTGATGATTGCTCGTTTCGTCAACGGTTATCGTTCTGTCGGGCGCTTTAGTGATATGTAAAAAATTTCTTAATCCTGTTCTTATTGTATCAGCCATTCTGTTTATCAGCCCCATTTATTTCACTTCCAATAATATTTTTCCAATAATATTTTTAAACGGCAGCCACGCATACTGTCCACTGTTTATACAATGGTCGTGGCCGTCCTCGGGTGTGTTGTCTTTATCCTCTCGCCAACTGTAAATCTCAAACTCGGCAATCGTGTTTTTACAATGTTCAAGAACAAAATAACAGTCAGTGGCAAGCCAGCCAAGCACAAGGTTAATTCTGTCAATAATCTTGGTTTTCTTCCAGGCATTTGCGAAGTCATAAATGCAGCCGTGCTGTCGCTTGTACTTTTGATATTCTGTAATCGTTGCTTGGTCCGCATTATCAATAAAAGCAGTTCTCGCAAAGCCCCACTCCTCTCGGTTGCGGTCAAGAAAATCAATGAAATTTCGTACCGTATCACTCGGAGCAATCGGAGTTTGAAGTTCGGCATTGTTATACACCCTCTCGTCAAGCTGAATACACTTGCCCTTGTTTGTAATACCGAAAAAGGTCATTGCGATTGTGTCGGGTGACTTCTGCGAATATGCGGTGTCAAGTCCTGCCGTAAACTGAATAAAATGCTCGCTTTTGCGGTCGGAGTTTAAAAACCGCTTTGCCCATTCTTTTGTTTTTATGTGCCTTGCCCTCTCAAAGTTTGAGAATACAAGCCCTGTTGCCCTGCCTCGCAATCCTAAGATTTTGTTTTTATAAAGCTTTGTTCCTTTTGGAGCAGAGGCTTTTTTCTTTTCAACCTGTTCGGGTGTAAGGCTTAAATTATCGGTAAAAGAAAAGAACCAATACCGCCAATTCGGTACGGGTTCTTCGGTAAGTTCTGCCATAATCTCGGGCGGAACATCGTTTGCGTATTTCTTAAACGGTCTTGAACGGTTTACAAATTCCTTGTAAACCGGCAATGACGGGTCATCGGGGTTAAGCGTTGCAAGCAAATAGTCATTACGGGTTGACATCTCTCGGATAAACTCAATATCTGCGGTGTTTATCTCATCAATATACACACAGCCAAACTGTGCACCGAGTACCATTTCCCATTTATCTCGACTGCTGTAGCCGAGAATATAGATAATTTTGCCCTCAAACTTGATATGCGGCAGTTTGTAATCCTTGTCGCCGTTACCGCAGTAAACAGCGTTTCGGTGCAGGTCAAGAATACCATTGTCCTGCTGAATGATAGTTTCCTCCGCCTTGCCGGTTGTCTTGGCGGCAATGGCATGTATCTTTTTGGAACTTTGCGACACCATTCGCATAAACTTTACACCGGCACCGACCGTTGTCTTGCCGGAAGCAGTAGTTAAGTACCCTCAAGAAAATCCGCACTTACATTGTTTACGCTGTTGATAAAATCTATATATTTTTGTGACAATGGGAATTTACTCGAAGGCATTTACATCACCTCCAAAAGCTCATAACCAATAGGCTTTGTTGCTCCGTGAAGATAGTTGTATATCGTCTTTTCATTTACCCCTAGCTTTTTGGCGGCTTCTGATTTAGAACCAAAAACACATTGAACTTTGCCGTTAACGATCATTTTCAGCTTCTTCTTACAACGATTTTGTGCTTTGACAATGTTGACTTTACATTCTTCTCGATAATCAGCCTTAGTTCTATATGCGTGTTCACTATTCTCTTGCGGCGTGCACCATTCAAGATTATCAACAACATTGTTTTCTTTGTTTCCGTCAATATGATTAACATATGATTTGCCCTCAATAGGCGGAAGAAAAGCTTCTGCAACAAGTCTATGAACGTGAACAACTGTAGGTTTTTCATAGGGCACAGTACCCGTTCGTAAATTAACTCTCAGATAGCCGTTGCTTGCCTTACGCTTACTCAGAACATTACCTGAAATATTGTTGCGAACATTTCCGTAATTGCTTACCGAGTATCTTTCAAAACCCTTTAATGTAACTTTCTTGAATATCTCTTTCATAGTTGTAACCTCCAACTTATTTTGTATCTTATTCGTCAAGCCCCTCACCGCCTAACTGTCTGAACACATCAGAGAGCTTTTCGGATTGCTCAACCTTTGCATCAACCTTGACAATGTATTCACCCGTCATTTTGTTGAGTGTATCAATCGCACGAATACGGTCTGACGGGTCCTGCTCGGCACTCTTTGCAATGTCAGAGAGAGCAACCTGTCTGTCCTTAGCACTCATAATGCGTTCATCTTTGAGCTTGTCGGATAACTCTTTGATGTATTTTGAAACTCCAACATTCTCCAACAATTCATACGCTCTTGCGTTTGCGTAATTTTCTGAATATCCTGCCTGTATCGCACTCTGAACGGTGTTACCGCTCTGCGCATAATATTCCGCAAACTTCCTCTGTCTTGCATTTAATTTGTCTTTCACGGTATCACCGCCCTTTCGATTTTTCGATACAGCAAAACCGCCCTCAAGTGAGAGCGGTCTGCCGTTGTCTTGAAAATTAACTACAAAATATCTCTTGTTGTTGGCTTCTTCATTTTATATTATACTGCACCTAAACCGAAAAACCGAACAACTTTTACCAACGGTGGCGGTTGCACATAATTCTTATGTTGTCGGGGGTATTGATTCCGCCTGTATCAACTGCTATCTTCGCCCAGCTGTATCGCAGGCTAAGGTGCATAAATAAGCAGTTCTCCACAAAATCGTCACGAGATAGGCTGTTGAGTGCTGCGTTTCGGCGAATTTCAAGGTTTTGTATCTCCCTTTGAATATCTGCAATCTGCACCACCGCATTGCCGACCTTGTCAGATGTTTGACTTGCACTCGGTAAATCCGACAGCTTAGGCGATGTATTGTCAGCCTCGGCGGCTATGCGTGCAATCTTAGCTTTTAACCTCGTAATTTCTCGGTTTATGTCTTTGATTTCTTTTGCGGTCATTCTTCCACCTCACTTTCAGTACCATTTTTCCCACTTTTATGTCCCAAAATTGGAGGTATTGGTGATAATTTAATTATCTCGTTAGTTTTAACATCCGTTTCATTCCATTTAAAAACCAAAATTCCATATGGTTTCAAAATTCTGAAACATTCCCTAAACCCTTGAGATAAATCATCTTTATATGTATGTGGGTTAAGTTTACCGTACTTTTTTGCCAACCAAGATTTATCCCCTACTTTGATTAGATGCGGTGGGTCAAATACTACTAAATTAAACGTATCATCTTTAAAAGGGATATTCCTGAAATCGGCCACAACATCAGGTTTGACAGTAAATTTACGGTTATCCATGAAGACTACATCTGGGTTATGTTTATCAAAGTAAAACATACGGCCTCCACAACAAACATCTATGCAATGATGTACTTTCATTTATTTTAATTCTCCTTTAAAATTCCATCTTTTGTAAAAGTACGTCCGCACTCTCCGCATTTTACACATACAATTCCGTAACTGTCTGGGTTTTTGCATTCGTCACTAGCATAATAATCTGCAAACAAGTTCTTTTTATCGTAATCCTTAAATTTTTCAAGCTCCTTTTCCATACGATACAGTTCAAAATCTATTATTTTGCCCTTAATCTCTCTCGCCGTCAATTCGTATCTACCTCACTTTCAAGCCATTTTTTGATTGCATATACGCAATCTGTTCGAAGGTTGCTAGATGTACAATGCGGTGCATAAAAACTTTGATATGAACAATGGTTGCAGTATGTAAAATGTTTTTCACTTGCATCAAGCAACATTTCCGCCATATCCTCAACGCTCATCTGCTTTATCTTTTCAAAATTTGTCATTTTGCCTGTTCTCCTTTATCAAACAACATCTTTTATATTTCTTTCCGCTTCCACAAGGACAAGGTGCGTTCCTATGACTATTCTTAGGTGGGTGATATGTAACGGTAGCGAGAAAAGATATACTACAATCTCGTGTATAATGATCACATATGTCAGCAGGTTCTTTAGTTATATGGGCTTTCATTCTTGCTCACTCCTTATCCATTTTTGCACCGCAATGTGGGCAATAGTTTTCAAATTGATAACGGTTGTTAATGACTTGATAAACAACCTCTCTCCCGCAAGTTAAGCAGTATGCTTCCGCTTCACCTACTTTTCTGACTTCCTTTTTTACCCACTTTGAGAGTTTAACTTCGTCAACAACTTTAAGTTTAATTTTTATACGACTGATTTTTTTAATGTGGGACAATCTAAAAACACAATTACTAACAACCTTATCCCCACAAGTGCAGAAATATCGTAACTTTGGTATTGACAAATTAGCGTCATTTTCAAAGGCTTTTTCACCTGTTTTATGTAAAATGCCCTCAATCACCGTTCCGTCAAAAAGTACGATTTCAACATATTTCCCTAAATGTCTTTCGAGTTCATATCTTGTCATAATTTTTACTCCTTTAAAGTTCTGACTTTTTCGCCATATCTGCGAGTTTGACCTCTGAATAATATTTCTCTCATTTACTTTCACTCTCCTTAATAGGCTGATTCGTTATTTGTTTCATCAAGTCTCTTTTCCATCTAATTTTCTTCTCTCTCGGTACACCGTTATCACGACATCTGTTTCCGCTCCATATCACGCCTCCCGCACTTCCTTCGCAGACAAAATTGCTTGCTCGTAAACTCACACCACTCTCCGATTGCAATGTGTATGTTATTATCTTTTTATAGCCCATATTTTTTGCAATTCTACAGCACGCACCGTATAGCATACTACACCCATTCTTGTATCCATCAAGTACGCAAACCCTGTTAATTTCGCACGTTTCGCCATTATCATAATATCTGCTCACAGGTCTGCCACATACAGCACAACCAATTAATTTTGCATTATCATACAACCCAACGCAAAACTTACATCCTACAGTCGCATTATGATGTCTGTGATTTAAATTGATAAAGTTACTTGCTTCTCTAAATGTCACAGGCTTAATTTCCATCACTCTTCACCACCCTCAATAGGCTGATTCCAACATTCTACGCAGCCGCCTACTCTACAAGTCTTTATATCTGTCAAGCCTAACTTCCGAAGGCATATTTCAGGTGTTCCATCGTGAACAAGAGGAGCATTCGGATAGTTTTTTAAAAACTCACTCAAATAAGTCTTCTGCGGATGTTCATCGCTCCACTTTTGTACAATTGCAATTGCTTTTTCGGGATAACTCGTTTCAAGGTTCGTGCACGGAATGCCTATGTCATTATTTGAACGGCTCAAAGGGCAATCTACACATTTAAGTTCGCATCCTCCGTCCTTCCGTTGTTTAGTCATCCTTCGCAACTCCGTCAAGTAATTTTTAGTTTTTGAACAATCAATCATTTTCTTTATCCTCCATAAGTGTACTTTTGTAATTCACAGAGTTAAGATGTTTTTGTATGTGCTCGTTATAACGACCGCTTGCTTTTGCTTCATTTAATATGCTTTGAACATCCTCTTCGCTTCTGTTCAAATCCGTTGCAATGCGTAATATCGAATCACCTCTGTATGTATATAAACATATTAAAAATTCTGTATCGGTTGTCAGCGGTCTATTTAACTGCTCTTTTCTGTGTAACGCCGCCTCGGCTTTGGCTTTACTGACACAAGCTGAACAATATTTTGTTGTTTTTGCTCTTGCGGTAAATTTGTTACGGCATATTTGACATATAGCTGAATACATTTATTTCATCTCCTCCAAATCTTCAAGTCTGCAATACAACAATGCAGAATTAGCGTTTAAATCCTTTATTTCAGCCTGATAATAAAACTTTCCTGTTATGCCTCGTCTGATGATACAGCCTGTCAGAATGTATTCTGCACGATTGTACAACACAGTTCTTTCAAGGTTGCGTTTAACTTCCGAAATATTCACAGTTCCTCAATCCTTATGTAAATGCCTGGTACATCTGCCCAAAACTTTTCACACATCTCGCTTGCCACGAGTGCGTCATCTGTCCAAAAGCCCACGAGCGTCATACAGTCCTTGAGCATTTTTTGTAGGTTATCTGTGTCGGGTTTTGTAATACGATACTCACCGTCTTTGTGTCTGCCTTTTGGAAAAAGCCAGCTTACCCTCAGCCTTACACCGCTATCATATGGCTTTGGCGGTCTATGCTGTTTTAGATGAGCCACAAGTAAAGCCTTTGCCGATTTTATTCTCGGTGAATCGTAAAATATCGGCTTGCCATTAACGGTCCTCACTCTGCGTTCCTGAGCCGTTACAGTCGGCACTTTTTCCATTTTCATAAAAAATTCTGTTACTGATTTATCCATAGTAAAACCTCTGATTTTTGCTTTTATCCTTTGAAATGTAAATCTTATGCGTTCTTGTCATTTCGGCTATGCGGCTGCCTAATGCCTCATCAATCGCAGAAATCTCATTGATTGACAGTTCGGAACTGATAATCGTAGGCAACTGTTCATTGTAACGATGATTTATAATTTTAAATGTTGTATTAACATCTGCATTACTTACACTCTCGCCGCTGCGTGTCTTGAAAAAATCATCAATATACAGTACCTCTGCATTTTTGATATTGTTCATAAGTTTATCGTACTGTTCGGAAACAGTCACTGCTTGCTTGATTGCTGTTATATCATCTCCCCACAGCATATACCTTGCTGATTTGCCTTGTTTTAACAAATAACCGACAATAGCTGTACATATATGTGTTTTGCCACAGCCTGACTGACCGCCAATGTAAAACCAATCAATCGGCTTTTTGGCGTAGTCAACAGCACATTTCTTTATGTAACCTTGCCAATCATTTTTTACAAGATATGTGTCAAAGTTATATCTCTCAATAAGCTTTGAAAGTCCGCTTTTCTTAATTCTTCTAATCTCTGCTCTCACCTTTAAGCACTCGCAGGGTCGGCTAACCACCTCAAAGGTTTCTGTACCGCAAAAATCCCTTTTTACTGTGCTGTATATCGTACCCTTGTTTTTGCATTTATCGCAGTCATAGCCTGTCAGCCTGCCTGTTTGCGCATTAAAAATATCCGCCTCTCGCTGTGCCTTTTCCTCTGCCGTAAGCTCAGAGTACAACCTCGCCTGTGTTAAACGCTCCTGTGCTCGGTCTTTTGGCAGGTACTTTTGAATTATTCTTTCGTATGCTGTCAACTTCATCACTCCTCTTTAATAACCAACGGTTTATATAATTCTCGATATCATCAAGTGTTTTTCTGCTGTCGGGGTGCAGCTCAAAATACTTAGACATCTTTACGAGTTCGTTTTCAACATCAATCAATGTGTAAATATTTTTAAAATTATTCAGCTGAGAAAATGTCACTTGATAAGTGCTTTCTTCTTTTAACAATAAAGAAATAAAAACATCGCTTTTCTTTTCTTTTTCTTTACTTTCCTTTACTTTACTTTTCTTTATGTCATTCTCGGCGAGATTATTCCCATTTTCGGAGAGATTATGCTCATTTTCGGGTACAATTATATAAGCCTTTGTTTCATCTTCTTTCAAAAGCCAGTAATCTTTATTAATTGTGCGACCTCGCTTAGAGCGTTTCTCAATAGCGTACATATACCGTTCTTGCATCATTTTGTTTGTCAGTATTCTCTCCCTATCAAACAGCCCGTTGTCAAACAGCCCAATTTGTAAGCAAAGCTGTACTACCTGTTTTACCGTATCTGATTTAATTCCACCGCTCATTCGTTTCGCTATTGCGGCCGCACTGGTTTTTTCTCGCCACTCATAGTAATAACCATTAGTGGCATATGCTTTCGTGCAAATATAGAAGAACACGCCAAAGCCGCTCCATCCCTGTGCATCGATAAGCACATCAAATCTCTCATCGTCATCGAAAATGTGAACATCCCAAGCGGCAAAGTCTAAACCTTGCTTTGGTTGTCCAGCCATTCACTACATCACTCCTTTGTATTGAGTTTGAGTTTTTTACAGAGATACTCGTCGAGTTCTATGCCATAGATTTTATACTTTTCAAACAGTTCTTTTTCATGCCAATGTGCTTCATCGTGATGTTTTCTGCAAAGGCAGATGGCTCTAAGTCCTATATGAACTATCTGTTCCCTGTCTCGGCCCATCCCAACTCTATCAACATGATGAATTTCGCCGGGAGCATTGCATATCGCACACTTACGATTTTCAAGACAGCTATATAAATATCTACCAATATCATCTGTAACATTAAGCAAGGTATCTCTTGTACCGATGTTCTGATAAAAACAAAAGTCTATCAGATAGCTTATGAAATTCCTTGCTACGCTTTTTTCGCAGTCTGCCAAGGAGAAATACTTTATTCCAAACTCACCACAAAAGTTAAATTTGAAGTATTCCTTTATCCATTCTGGATTATCACCACACCAGAATGCAATATCTCTGATTACTGCGTATATTTTTCTTCGTTGTTCGGCAGATATTTCTCTACCGTCAACTATTCTTATTTCAACCTCGTTGACCTGTTTTTGTGAAAGTTCTCTGCCAATGCGGTCACGAGGTCTTACTATTAAGTTGTAGCCGTCATATGCCACTATATTTGCTGATGTAATCATAATAAGACCTCATGTTGGTGCATATAAACATAAGCACTGTTGACACCCATGTTCTGATACAACCATTCATCGCATTTTTCTTTGCTCAAATGTGTACGAAGAACTCTCTCCTCGTACACATATTGACCATTCATTCTCTTATCTTTTATTCGATTAATAATTTCATCTTGAGTGAAATTAGCCTCGATAAGATACAAGTCATAATTTTTAGCTACGATATGAGATATATCCGCAGTATCGGTAGCATATATGACTTTATATATCCCCTGTTGAGTGCGAAAGTAGAGCTTCCAGCCTACATTAGGCACATCGTGTCTTAACGGAAAAGCTGAAAATGTAATATTGACTATTGTGTACCATTTGCTCTCAGTAACTATACACGAACTTTTTATCAGAAAGGGGATTTCAAAATCACTAAAATGTCTGCACAGATAATTTGGGTAGATTATCTTAATTAGGGGGTGTTCGTTAATAAGTCTCTTAATGGTTGCAATATTGCAATGATCTCTGTGTTGATGAGTTAGGAAAATATACTTAATCTTATCAACAACTTTCGCATCAACAAGTTTGCTAAAAGGCACTCCGCAATCAATTAAGGTCTGACCACCAAGAAAGACTGCGTTGCCTTTACTGCCTGTCGAGATTATTTTTAAGTTAATCATTCTGCAAGGTCGTCAATAGAAAACGGCTCACTTTCGACCGACATTACAGGCGGTTCTTCCTCAAACGGCGGTATATCGTCAAAATTCGGCTCTGTATCGTATTCCTCGCTCACCTCATAATCAACGCTGCCGTCGCTGTTAATTGCGTGTGTGTCAGCCTCAAAAGCATTTTGCATTTCCACGCTCATTACACCCCACTTTGAAATAAGCTGTCTGAGCATTGTTTTCTTTGCCATACTGTCAAAATCCTTTGCCCAAAAGGTGTATGAAGTACCTTTATTTACATCGTTTTTGTAACCTGCCGAGTATCTGATAGCATGTTCTTTCATCTTCTCTTTGCTCCAATAAAGAGCCTTTTCAAAGCCGTTTATATATCTGAAACAAGCGTAATATCCAATGGTTTTTGCAACCGCTCTTTCGCTTTCATCTGAAATGAGTTTTACCTCAATTTCCTCCGTAAGCGGATTCCAACTAACAAGCTCACCCTCTTTAATTTCAACAACATTAAGTCGCTTGTACTGGCCGCTACGAATAGCAAGCTGAATATAGCCACGATAGCCGAGTACGAATGTAGCAACTGTTCTGTTGTTCTTTCTGTCGTTAAACGGCACCAAGTAATACTGTCCGAGCTGTGGTGACGGAGGAAGTCCGAGAGAGTGACCGCAGAGTGCGGCCGAAAGAATAGTACCGGCATCACACTTTTCAAGCTCCTTGTTGGTGCTTACAACCGAAGTAATTGCGGCTGAAAATTTCTGAATTTCCTTAGGGCTTTTAAGTGAATTTGCAAGTGCCTGCTGAAATCCCTTCGTGCTAAGCATAGCCGAAAATTTGGGCTTTCCCTGCGTTGCTGTGTTGCTTGATTTTGTCATATTATAATTACTCATATTTTAAACCTCTTTCATTAATTAACTGTTTTACCGCCAAAGCAAAGTCTTTAAGCTGTGTTTTTGTTCCGTAAACCGTAAAGCTAAGCGGATATATTTTTTCATCTGCCCTTGCAGGCTGTTCTTCTTCAAGCGGTGCGGCCACCTCGGTAGGAACATTAGCTGTAAACGGCTCATATTCCTTGATATTAATCTGCTCGTTAAGCTCCGCCTTTTTTCGTTCGAGCTGTTCGGTTTCTGCCCTTGCTCTTTCGGCTTCAATAGCCTTGTATCTTTCGGTTACGGAAGTTATTGCGGCAGATACATTCAAAGTTTGCTTGTACTCGTACAGAATTTCGTCTTTATGCTCCTGCACTGCAATGAGCTTTATGTCGTCCATAACCTTGTCAAGAAAAGCCTTGATTGTTTCTCTGAGCTTTTTAAGCGTAACCGTCATCGTAATGCTCAAGCCGACTTGCTCGTACTTTACAAAATCAATGCCGAGCGTTTGGGCGTACTCGTTAAAATACGCTTTTGATTTATCGTGCTTTTCCTGTTTAAGCCCTTGCTCGATAGCCTCAATCTTGCTCTTTAATGCTGAATCAGCTTTTTTATAAGGTGTGGAAATACACTCCTTATACACGCTTTCAAAATGCTCGTACGGTGTCATTACCTCGGACTTAACGGCTTTTCTCTGACTTTCAAACTCGGCAAGCTCTTTGTTGAGAGCCGAACGAATTTTTTTGATTTCTTTGTAGTTCTCATCTGTGCAAACCATTGAGCAAGCAACATTTACCTTGTGCTCAATTTCAGATTTAACAGACTCAAGTTTTTCAATAATAATCGGTATTTGCTTAACTACAATAAGCTGTGACTGTTCGTTCATCACTGCCACTCCTTTTCTGTGATTTTATGAAATTCTGCTGCGCAGTCTTTACTACAAAATTTGTTGCACTCGCTGTCCTCAAAATATGTATAATCTTCTCTGAGTTCGTAACCGCAGCAAGCACATTCACCTTTCTTTTGCGGTATAGGTGCATTTGGAGCTAAACCGTAACACACTCTTAAACACCTCCCACAGCAAGCCTTGTTGACTGCTCTAAGGTAAATGAGCAAAGCTCATCACGCATAAGCTCAAGCATATACTTTTCTGTAAGTCTTGCACCGTTGCCGTCACCAAAATGGCTTATTATGTAATTACGCTTACGCTCTGCCCTCTGTCTTACTTCCTCAAATACAGCACTGTCAATGCTTACCGCAAATGTATTGCAGAATTGATTGTAGGTAATCATCTTATCTCCCTCTTGATTTTTATTTGATTTGAGGATATAATAAAATTGATATTAATTTTATATATCCTTTTGAACCGCTGGAACTGTGCGAGAGTTTCAGCGGTTTTCTCTTTCTTCGTATTCTGCGATAACAGCTTTAAGCGTTTTTAATGTTTTGTTGAGCTCTTTTAATGTCGATGTACGGTCGAGATAAGATGTACGGTCGAGATAAATTATATCTCTAATCTCTCTTGCATTTGTATTGTGAAAAGTCCACCCCTGTGTGCAGATATTAACATCTAACTCGCATGTATGACCGCTAAAATTAACAAATATTGTCGGCTTGCTACCAGTGCACTCACACTTTGTACTTCTGCCGTTAAATTCGAGTGCAAGTGCCATTATTTCAAGCACTTTGGATTTTACTTTTTTTGTCATCTGTTACACCTCCTCCCCGAAAACATCATATACATACATACTGTTAATGCGTTTTCTAAGCTTGATGTTCTCCTTGCGGTAGCCGTTGATTGCGTCATTCTTAATGCAAAGGTCAAGTCTTGCGTTCTCAAGCTCAATCTGTAGGTGCTTAACTAAGCTATGTAAGTGCTTGTTTTCGTCTTTAAGACTGCGTTTTGTTTTAATGTGTCTAAGTGCCATTGTAATTCTTCTCCTTTAATCAACTCAAAATACTTGCAAGGACTGCCTTGCTTATACCGCCGAGTTTCTTGTTATAGTCTTTTTGAAAGTGTCGCTTAACAGTAACGCAACTTTTTCCGAGATACTTTGCGATGTCCCGATACTGCAAAACTTCCTTATCCGGAAACGCAACGTCTAACCTGTCGAGGTTGTCTCGAAATAATGGCTTTTCTCTTGCCATGTCATTCCCTCCTGCTCTCCTCTGTGATTTTGTCTGATACGATTTCAACCTTTTCCACATTGGCAACGCTGAGTGCCAGCTTGAGCAGTACCACGTCGCCTACTGTTCGGGTAATCTGATAGCTTGTAACATACGGGATTTCTGTTCCGTCAATTTCAAGAAGAAACTTGTCCTTTGTGTCAATAAGTTTAAGTTTTGCCATTTTCTCACCTGCTTTTCGATATTTTATTGCTTTACACGACCTTAAATGCTATGATTAACTATGAAAGGAGGTGCACACTATGTCAACTTCTCATAAAGACCTCATTCTTGATAAATCAGAAGTGAGAATACTTAGGTCCTTATATAAAGGTAATAAACTTTTAAAACAAGATGTTGACTATAAATTTAAAGAAAAATATTCTTTCTTGTTGCGTTATCATCTTATTGACTATTCACCCGATCCTAAATACTACTGTATTTCTAAAAAAGGGAAAATGTTTTTACTATACCGCAGAAAAGAAAAAATCCGTTTTTGGGTCCCGATAATTATTTCGGTAATAGCGTTAATATTGTCTGTAGTTTCCATATTAATGCCACCAGTGATAATAATAGAGCGGTAACCGAAATAGTCAGTGCAAGACCGCTCCTGAAACCCTCTCGGTATGCTCTCTCTATCTTGACATCATACTTGCCAAGCAGATAAAACGAATGAAGTAGCTTTTCGTCAATAACTTTGTTTAGATTATCTTCTAATTCGCCCTCGGTTGGAATTTTGCTTGAACAAATTATCTCAACTTCTTCATCGTCCAAATAGTCAAGTTCATTGTAAAACATTGCTCTCACCTCTAATCTGTTTTTAATGTTTGATAAATGAATAGTTTTTGAATTGACGATTTTAATAATAAATTGTATAATTAAACAAAATCGTCTTAAGGAATGTTGCTGATGTTTTTGAAAATACTTGCTATCTATTGTGTAATTGCTATAACAAATTTCTTTATAAATCTTTATAGAATGTTACACACAAAATATTTATACAACAAGTATTTGAAAAATATAAACAGCAAAGAATTTCAGCAAAACTTTGAACTCATAATTCCTATTACGAAAGTTTTAAACAAAGCTCATAAATCTTATTTTGGGTTAGAAAGTGATTTAAAAATGCACTTTATGTCTATTGCCCTCGAAAATGCCTTTTTTGAAACTTTTTACCATTATAAGTATTTGATGAAGCACTGTTTCACTTGGTTAACAAGAATACCAGTTCCAAAAACTAAATTTATTTATCAGATTTTTAATTTTTTCACTCTCAACCATTACTGTCTATTTATTTGGTCTTTATCTTGACAATTCCGGTTTAGGGTTGCAAATTCTAAACTATCTATCTGCTTTTGTAAAAGATATAACTTAAACTCATCGGATAACTCTTCTTTTTGAGGTTTGAACTGTATGTCAGCTAACTGCAACAAATGTTCAACTTTCTGATTAAGTCGGGTTATCTTTCTTTTTATTCTAAGATTATCAATTTCAAACCAAATAAATATTGTTACTGCAACAAATAAGAGTACGCAGTTTATTATGTCGGTTATTATAGCCATTCCTCCTTTCCTATGCTGTTCTCTGCTATTTGGCAAAGTCCTGCTTATTGTACAGCTGATTTGCTATACTGAATTGTAAGATAAATATTTGGTTCACATTTCGTGTACTTAATTTGTAAAAAAAAGTTCCTCTATTGAGGTGTTGAAAAATCTTGCAATTCTTAACTTAACTTCGTCACGAGGAATACGCTGTCCGTTTTCGTACATAGAAAGAGCAGATTGACTGATTTCTACGGCATTTGCAAAGTTTTCTCTTGAGATATTATTTTTTTCTCTTAAGTTTTTAATTTTCTCGCCAATGACTTCTGCATTCATTTTATCACCTCCTTAAGTGAGTTCACATATCGTGTACTATTATATTAACACAGCATTCTAAAAATGTCAACACATTTTGTGAAATTTTTTGCTTGATTTTTTTCACAATTCGTGATATTATATAGTAAACAAAACACAAGAGGTGATTAAATGTTCTCCGATGTACTTAAACAGTTGAGATTAAAAGCAAATCTAAGTCAAGAAGAACTTGCAAAGCATTTAGGTTGTTCTAAAAGTTCTATTAGTATGTATGAGAATGGCACAAGAGAACCTAATCTTGAAACTTTAGAAGCTATAGCTGACTATTTCAATGTAGATATGAACACACTCACAGATTCAAAGACCTCCGCCGAATTAAATTCAGAACTCCAAGAATACCTCGAGGAGCTCAAGAACAGAAGTGAACTAAGAATGTTATTTAGTCTTACTAAGGGTGCTACAAAAGAAGATGTGGAAAAAGCAGTCAGAATTATTGAAGCATTAAAAAAGGATGAATAGCTTTGGGAGAAATTTTTATTAGAGGTTTAGAATTGCCGCTGACCGTACGAGGCGTAACGGTCTTAGATGAGGACGGCAATTACAATGTATATATTAATATTCTGCTTAGCTATGATACTCAACAGAAAGCCGCTAAGCACGAATTAAAGCACATTACATCCGAGCATTTTTATGATTATGAGCCTGTTGTTCATAACGAGCTTGAGGCTAATGCTATTTGATAAGGAGAATTGATATGGGATTTTTCGCAAAATTATTTAAATCGCAGGCAGAAACTGAATTAAATGTGCGGTTACCACAAGCAGTTGAAAATGAATTGCTTAAAAACTCATTTAGCGACAAATATAGAAATGAATCTTCTGAAAATGCTGTATATCTACTTTTCTGCGATTATGCCGGAGCTGAAAAATGGATAAGGGATTCAGCAAAGCCCGAATCATATTTTAATAATTACATTAAGGCTTTACAAATATTAACAGAAATCTGTAAACATAAAGTACACCCAATTCCCGGGCATCCGTTACCAAAAAGCCAGCTAAAAGAATTGAAAAAGAACTACGAACAAAATACCAATAGGTTTATTCATAGATATTGGAAGTCAACTCTTTTATCTGCCGATAAATTAAAAACAGATAAAGGCAAGCAAAATAAAATCAATAAGTTTTTTGAGGATATGTCCAATAAGTATAGCATATATCTGACTACCGAAAATTTAAAACTTGTTGATTCTCTGAAATCAAATAATCAAAGTGAAATTCTCTTAGAAAAAATACCTGTCAGTTGTGGCGATTATGATGTTAGCACTCTTGAAAATATAAGAGCTATTCCGTGTGAAAACTCGGATGTTATGTTATTATTGCAAAAAGCCGCTACCAATCACAAAGCAAACGGCGATTTAGATTTAGCAGTAGAGTGCCTTTTAAAATCTAATCAAATTTCTGATTCACTTTCATATGATGAAATGCACCTCACTGAAAAGCAGTATTTGCGAGTAATAAAGTACGCTGAATTGCTAAATAAAGATTTTTCTAAGCAAATTGAAAATAATGCAAGAAAAACGCACCCAGAAATGTGTGGTGACCCCCAAAAGTTAGATTTGAAAGCGTAGTGGCTTTTAGCTGCTACGC
>ERZ780212.296-NODE-296-length-52725-cov-4.695652_pt1 | contig 52725 bp, 38 predicted proteins | sample MGYA00511364_ERZ780212 | MGnify/ENA primary metagenome ERZ780212 (study PRJEB29588, sample SAMEA2147991) | human gut metagenome | biome: human gut; feature: human-associated habitat; material: faeces | place: Denmark | collected 2008/2010 ... | reverse complement strand
CCTACCGGATATAGCTTGCTCATAACCACTGGATTTAGATTCTACTGCGAATGTAGTAATTTTCAGCGAACATTCAAACAGGCAGGAAACAGGAAACGGAAAAGTTGGCTGGAAATGTTGTTGAGTGTGGTAGCGGCTTCGGGGAAAAAGAAAAGGAACCGACCCATTTAAGAGGCGATTCCTTTTTTTTGTGAGAGTTATTTTTTCAGCTTATTCTGCTACTTTCTTTACCACCAGCGTATGGTTATTGGTATCTCTCCATTCTGCCAGGAGGGCATACAGCTCTTTGTAATTTGATGGGGTCTGTAACTGACGGCTGATGCGCAGGCTGCGGGTCACTTTCATGCCTTCTTTCGTGGGCTGGTAGCTGAATACTACTTTTCCGCAGGCATTGCTGATTTCCTTGTTGGTGCGGGGAGTTACTTTCATACCTTCCGGCAGGCAGACAATGGTCTCCAGCGTGCAGTTCATAGTTCTCGGCAGAAGGATATTCTCGGGAATGGTTGTATTGGCAGCATACGCATAGAGCGTGCGGGCCGGTGTCGGGTCGTTCAGTGTCACGATTCCCCATCCTTCGGCAGGCTGCTGCAACTTCTTTTCGTCCACTTTCAGGGTGTCGGTCTGCTGCATTTCCTTGGCTCCTAAGTAAGTTTCCATTGTCAGCGGTTTTCCAGCCAAGCTGCTCACTGTCAGGAAGGGTTGCAGGCTGGCTTCTTCGGTGCCTGTCAGGGTGACCTTCTCGGGCATCAGCTTGCTCTGGGCTACCAGCGATACGATGGTAGACAAACCTTGGTTTTCAGCTTTCGACGGGCGCAGGGCACATACGGCTACTTCCGCTTCCAGTCCGGCTGCCTGCTGCAGGGTGACATCCAGGTTTACTAATTCTGCCTGGGTGCCGTAAGCCGAACGGATGATTTCCGATGCCGGACGGAGACGGTAGCCGGCATCCTGCAGTGATACGCCGCAACGGCCCAATTGATACAGTTCGGTCATGTAGCGGGCAATGGCGTTGCGGACAGCCTGCGGATTGCCTTGGATGCCTCGGGTCAGTCCGGCTACCTTTGCTTCGATAACGGAGCGGTTGCCGGGCTGGAATTGTGCTTTCAGGCTTTTCAGGGCTTCATCGTATCGTGACCAGGTTGAGGCCACAAAGACGGGCATCATACCGCTGGCTACTGCTTGTGCTTGTCCCATACTTCCTCTTGCAGAAGGATAGGCGTAAGGGCGGGGTTTCACTTCTTTCAGTGTCCAGGTAAAGGATTTCATTCCGTCTCTTTGGGCAATGGACGGCTGGGCAGAGGCGTTCAGCAGTTCATAGTGTACCGATTTTCCGGCTGGTACGTTCAGGCGGAAGGTGAATTCCTTGATGGGAGAGAGTTCCTTGACCGGACAGCAGACATCGAGTTCCGGCAGGTAACCGGCTTTACTCACAATGGAGTAGTCCAGCACGATGGTGGCACCTAACTCAAGTCCGGTGTGTACCACGACCATCTCTTTCAGCTGGTTGTAGGCTGGTGCGTTGGCGGCTGCGGCTGGCAATACCTCTACGAAGGCATTGGCGGGTGTCTGAACCACGGTGCCATCTTTCTGACGGGTGTAGGATTCGTGAATCTCCAACTTCTGGAAGTCGGGGTTATACACGATAAATGTTTCTCCGTACAGGCCGTTCATGGCGGCATGGGTGAACAGGGTGAGTTCCTTTTGCACCCGCATCTCCTGACTGCCGTCGGCACGCAGGGTGTACGTTTTCGAGAGTTTGCGGAATTCTGCTTCCGATGCGGCTCTGGCCGGCAGCACAGCCAGCAAAAGCATTCCTATGATTCCTATGTAGATTGATAATGTTTTCATTACGCTTCGTTTCTTGTTAAATCCTCGTATGAGTAGTTATTTCTTTACCACAATATATTCTCCATATCCCTTGGCTGTGTTCACCGCGTTCCGGAAACTTTTCCAGTCGGATGCTTCGTAGACCCGCTTCTTCAGGCGCAAGGCTGTTTTCACCTGCAACTGGTTGCCGTTTTGGCCTATATATCCGGTGAATCCGGCACCTGGCCCGTCCATCTGGTCCTGCTTTTCCTTTCCTTGCCATTCGTATCCTGCAGGAAGTTTCAGGTTTTCTTCCATTTCCACCAGACGGGAGCAGCCGTCCTTGAAGCCGTAGGCCCGTTTCTCCAGGCTGGTATCTATCCGCAGGTAGGAGAGGACTTGCGTGTAAAGGTTATTCAGCACAAAGGGTTTGAAAACCATTTCTCCCTGGTCGCCTTTCAGCGCATATTCCGGAATTTCGTAGCGGAACGTAATATGGATAGGGGCGCGCTGGTAGTCTTTCGGTGTCCGTCCGTAGTCCACACTTTTCAATCGGGCTTTGGGCGATACGTTCAGCAACTGGCGTTCCATGGTATGTGCCCATTCGCTTTGGAATCCGGTGGTGAAGATGCGGCGGATGTTGCTGTCGCTCTGTCCCTCGGCTTCGATGGTGAAGGTGCCTTTCAGCGTGCCTTTTTCATCGAGGGTATTCTGTGCCTTGATGCGTACGTAATGGTTTTCCGGGTCGGAGATGGGGGTCAGGCACAGGTCGGTACCTTCCGGTGTACCCGGCAGGTAATTCTGCTGCTGTTCGGCACTGCTCCACAATTCCCGGCAGAAAGGTACCCACGTGGGGTCGAGCGGCATCATTGTGCCGTCACTGAGTTTCACTACAGCCACGCAGTGGTTGAAATGGTCGGCCGGAATGGTTTCCACCCGGCTGCCAGCCATAGTCATGGCCGGGAAGGCTTCGAATCCTGCCATCCGCAGGAAGGCAATCAGTGTGCCGGCAATGTCCTTGCATACACCGCAGCGGTCGGTGTAATTCATTTTCAGGTTGTGCAGGGTGAATCCTTCTCCCTTGCCCATGGAGATACCTGCATAACGGATGTTGTCGGCCACCCAGTGGGTGAGTACTGCCACTTTCTCCAGCTCGGTCTTTTTACCCCGAATGAGTTCGTCTACTTTCTTCTGAGCTTCCGGAATGGCGGTGAAACTGCCGTAGTCTTCGTTGACTCCGTAGAACCAGCGTGACTTCTCTTTCCAGTCGGCGGTGGTAGACATCATCAACTTCGGTGCGGCGTCATAGAAATCGACCATATTCGGTTCCCGACGGAAGGGCAGGATGGCATCTTTAGCAAAGGTATAGACTTTCCGTCCGTCTTCGTAGCGCATGGAGGAAGCACAGTCGCCTTGATAGAACTGGAACTGCATTTCTTTTTCGGCCGGCAGACTGACGCGGTACACTTTCCGCAGGGTAGGGTCGGCCGACCAGAAGGGTACGATGTCGTAGAACTGTCCGCGCATGGGCGGGATAAAGCGGGAGTCGTCGCCTGACTGGGGTGCATCACTCAGCAGGGCATACGTGAATCCTTTCTTGTCGATTTCATAGTCGATGATGTCGCCCGGTTGCAATGCGCCCAGTTCCAGCATAATCTGGCGGGCTCCCCAGTAGATAGCTCTGGCCGGAGCGGCATAGTCACAGGCCTTGGTTACATCGACCGATGTATATGTTCCGTCGGCATGGTAGATAGTCACTCGCTTGAAGGTGGCGGCTGCCGTCAGCGGGTCGTAATCGTATTTCAGTACCCGTTGCTGCAAGGCTCCGGCAGTTGTCTGCACCCGTACGGCCCGGCAGACCGCAAACGAACCTTGCCCGGTGGGTTCCACCGTCACACTGGTACTGTCCAGTAAATTCACACAAGGATAATCGGCATATTGCTTATCCAAAGAAATTGCCCCGCCGTTTCTCCACGACTGGGCATGCACGGCCGTCCCTCCTCCTATCAGGATGGCAGCACCTACAAAAAATAGTTTTGTCTTTTTCATATTTTTCTGATAGATTGCCTGGTAAAAAATAACGGTCTTAAAGGTAGGTATTCTTATGTAGCTGACCTAACGATTGGGAAATTTATTTTTCATCGATTTCTCCGTAATTGGTCAGGTTTGGGTATATTTGTGGGAGATACAACCTTTGAACTTAAAAAATACGCGTTATGAAACACATCCTGATTCTTCTGTGTGCCCTGTTAGGGCTTGGCAGTTGCCAAAGCAGCAACAATACTGAGATAGACAACCGGACGGTACAGACGTTCGACGTACCGCGTTTTATGGGGAAGTGGCACGAAATAGCCCGTTATGACCACCGCTTTGAAAAGGACATGACCCGTGTAACGGCTACATATACCTTGCTTTCCAACGGGCGCATTGAGGTGCTGAACGCGGGATACAAAGATGGAAAGTACAAGGAAATCAAGGGAAAGGCCAAACAGCCCGATCCGAACGACCCCGGCAAGCTGAAAGTGTCGTTCTTCCTGTGGTTCTATGCAGACTATTATGTGCTCGATATTGACCCGGACTATCGCTACGTGCTGATAGGCAGTAGCAGCGACAAGTATCTCTGGATTATGAGCCGTGAAGAAACCCTGCCCGATGAGGTGCTTCAGGAACTCCTGGATAAACTTCGGAAGCGCGGATATGATACGGACAGGCTGGTGTTCAACAAATGAGAGAATATGGGAAATAAAAGAGTCCCTCTGCTTCACATTGCAGCGAAAGCAGGGGGACTCTTATTTATTTCGATAAAGAAGTCAGGCTTGTTTCTTCAGGCCCTGAACCCGATGCGGCGGATGGGCTGCGGTTCCAGTTTCACCACCTGCTTGCCGCGGAGACGATTACCTGCTTTCACGACATCTTCCTGGGTGATGGTACGGAACAGGAAGGTATTATCGGGAATGGAAAGCTGCGACATGATACGCTGGGCCATGCACTTGATGATACCCTGCTCAATCAGGTTGTGCAGCCAGCGTCCGTTGCCGAAATGCTCGTCACGCTGGGCGGTGGCTTCCGTAATCAGGGTGTACAATTCCTTGTCCGCTTCGGAAGTCAGTTGGAAATTGCGTTTCTGCAAGAGACGGTGCGCCATTTCCATCAGCTCGTCCGCATTGTAATCGTCAAAGTAGAACTGGAGAGGGAAACGCTCCTGCAAGCCGGGGTTGGTACGGAGCATCTGCTGCATCTTGTCCTCGTAGCCGGCCAAGATGATAATCATATCAGGGTTGGGTTCCGAGAGCACGGTGAGCAGGGCGTGAATCACCTCTTTCCCGAAATCTTTCGTTTCTTGTTTCGTGGTAATCAGGGTGTAGGCTTCGTCGATGAAAAGTACGCCGCCCCGGGCTTCCTCGATGGTCTGCCTGATGTGCTTTTCTGTCTCACCGATGTATTCGCCCACCAACTTGGTGCGGCATGTCTCTATAGTATGTCCGCTGGAAAGGAGTCCCATCTGGTGATACAGCTGTCCGATGAGTTTGGCCACCGTCGTCTTTCCTGTACCGGGATTGCCTAAGAACAGCATGTGGTGGCGGTTGTCCAGTTCCGTGTCGAGCCCTAATTCCATACGCCGCTTCATGAAGGCGGCCATCATCCGGGCCTCCTGCAAGTCTTCCTTCAGGCGGGTCAGTCCTACCATCTCCTGCAAGGCCTGTTCGGCATCCGATGGTGTATTGTCTTCGGGCAGGGGACTATCTTCTTCGGTATGCGGAAGCGGCTGTTCTTCATCAAACGGTAAAGGAAGATTATCTACCGGAAAGGCTTCGCCTGGGTCATCGGTTTCCGCCTTGTCGGGTGTATAGATGGTGTTCTCTTCCGTAAAGATGCGGCTCATTGCTGTGCTGCATCTGCGCAGTTGGTAGGTACTGTCCATCGTGCCGTAGAAGATGAAGATAGGGCCGGAAGAAACTTTCTGTTCCATCAGGTTTCCTAACAGGTCGAGCAGGTTGGATTCCTGCCGGGAGTACTCCTTGTAGGGTACTTCTACCAGCACCACTTTTCGGGTATCCATCTTCTCTTGCAGGACTTTCCATTGCAGGGAACCCTCCAGCAATTCTTGTAGGGAGAAATGGCTGCAAAGAGCGGTCTGTTTCTCGCAGAAATGAAGGGCCAGCAGGCGGGCGGCATATTTGCGGGCCTGATTGCCTGAAACAAGCAGGTGAGGTACGGCAAGCTGATGGCTGTCGAGCGCATACAATGTTTCGAGGAACTGCCGGATGAGGTTCGAGTCACATTGTTCCTGGTGCATCCAGGAGAACAAGGGCAGGAAACAGAAGGTCTCGGCAAAGTATTTTTCTTCAGGGCGGGTCTGGAAATCCTCCACCTCGGTCTTGTCCCAGCATTCGTAGCCGGAATAGAGTTCTAAGAGTGTCCATCCCACTGGGCGTCCGTTGCGGTAGACATAGATACGGTAGAGTCCGGTTTCCCATTCTTCTTCAGAGAGGATGTCGAACCGTACTTTTCGGGGCCTTTTCCCTTTCAGTGAACGGGTGTCACAGCCCAACAGGCGGTATTCGCTGGAATACACCCGGATAGAAAGTTCTTGGGTATCAGTAAAACCATCGGGATGAGAGATTTCCACGGCGAGGTGGTTGTGAGCGTATTCGGGAGCACAGAGATCTTCAATAAAGGTGCGTGTAGCACGTAACATGACATTTTTCATATACAACAAACGAATTTTAAAATGAGAAAATAGAAATAGATAAAGATAGAAGCTTACGGACGAAGGTCCGTAGCAGCATAAATTCCCTCTCGTTTCCCCATCGAAAGAGAGGTGCGCGGCTAGTACGTCAAAGAGCACAACAATCCCGGCCTCCTTGTCGGAAGCAATAATTCATTCGATTCCTATGCTGAGAAAAATCCGGTCAGGACCTCAGCGGAACGTAACGAAAACTTTGTGTGACATCTTTAACGATCATTTGTTGTATCTAAAAATCAATGTGCGATGAAAACCGCCTTGTGCGGATTTTCGGAACAAATATAAGCATAACTCTTTAATAAACGAAGAATTAGGGAGGAAAATCATACTTGTGACAAAAATAATTCTCCTCGCGACCGTTGGCTCATTAAGGGATTATCCTTACATTTGAATAAAGATAAAAATGAAGGAATATGTCGCACACGAAGTTTAATCTGCAACGGTTTCTGGATGCGCAGGAAGGTGTGTATCCCGTGGCATTGAAGGAAATCAGGAATGGCGGTAAGCGCAGCCATTGGATTTGGTATATCTTCCCTCAGCAGAAGGGCTTAGGCTATAGTTACAACTCGGAGTTTTATGGACTGGACGGGGAAGAAGAGGCCCGGGCTTATCTGTCACATCCTGTATTGGGTGCCCGCCTGCGGGAAATCTCTCATGTCTTGTTAGCTCATCGTGGCCATCGTACGGTTCGGGAACTGATGGGGTCGGAGGTGGACGTGCTGAAACTGCATACCTCGATGAAATTGTTTGATAAGATAGCACCGGGAGAGGTGTTCGGAGAAGTGCTGAAGGCGTATTTTCATTAAAATTTAAGAATATGTTAGCTTATACGTATATGGAGCACGGCCGTTTCTCACTGATAGAGAAGCCTGTGCCCGAACTGAAAGACCCGAAAGACGCCCTGGTGCGCGTCACGTTGGGAAGTATCTGCACCAGCGATTTACACATCAAGCACGGTAGTGTGCCGCGTGCTGTACCGGGGATTACGGTGGGGCATGAGATGGTGGGCATTGTGGAACAAGTAGGAGCGGAGGTCACTACCGTGAAGCCGGGTGACCGGGTGACGGTCAACGTGGAGACCTTCTGCGGAGAATGTTTTTTTTGCCAGCACGGGTATGTAAACAATTGTGAGGACCCCGACGGAGGATGGGCATTGGGTTGCCGTATCGACGGCGGACAGGCGGAATACGTGCGGGTGCCGCATGCCGACCAGGGATTGAACCGTATTCCCGATGGAGTGACGGATGAGCAGGCACTTTTCGTGGGCGACATCCTGGCCACCGGCTTTTGGGCTGCCCGTATCTCGGAAATTACGCCCGAAGATACGGTGCTGCTGATTGGAGCCGGACCTACAGGAATCTGTACGTTGCTCTGTGCCCGACTGAAACATCCGCGTCGTCTTATTGTATGTGAGAAATCGGAAGAGCGTATCCGTTTTGTGCAGACACACTATCCTGAGGTACTGGTTACTACGCCGGAACAGTGTCGGGAGTTTGTGAAAGGCCACAGCGCGCACGGAGGAGCCGATGTAGTCATTGAAGTGGCTGGAGCCGATGATACCTTCCGGCTGGCCTGGGAGTGTGCCCGTCCGAATGCCATTGTGACCGTCGTGGCCTTGTACGACCGTCCGCAGGTACTTCCTTTGCCCGACATGTACGGCAAGAATCTCACTTTCAAGACAGGCGGAGTAGATGGTTGTGACTGTGCTGAAATTCTCCGGCTGATAGCAGAAGGAAAGATTGACACTACGCCGCTCATCACACACCGCTTCCCACTTAATGAAATAGAAGAAGCTTACCGCATTTTCGAGAACCGTTTGGACGGGGTGATTAAGGTGGCGGTGACAGAAAAGTCTAACTATTTTAATGTATAATTCGATTTTTCTATAGATGAACAAGAATACAGATTTCAATTTGTTTCGTGCGATGTTCAACTGGCATAATGAGAAGTTTCTTCATTCCAGTTTCATAGCAATGCTCTTATCAATGCGAAAAGAGTATTTGAAATGTTTCTTGAAACGTATGTTTCATAATATTACAATGAAGGATTCCCTGCAAGTGCAGTCATGTGAAGCTTTGATTGATATTTTTTTGACAGGAGATTACCGGGTTTATCCCAATGAGGTGGAGCATCGGGAAATACATCAGATAGATATATCAATATGGTCGCCTAATGGAGAGTATGTGATTATTATTGAAAATAAATTATTTGCAAAAGACAGGCATAGCCAGCACATTACACAGTTAGGACGATATGGTGAAGCCATTTTAAAAGATAAGGAACTGGATATAAATTCATCAGAACATATATTTTATGTTTATCTGACATTGAGAGGGCTGGAACCGACAGCTTGCCCTGGTCAGTCGGAACATAAACTCTCTCATTTGGCGTTGATGAGTTATGAAAAAGACATTAAGGACTGGGTACTGGAGTGTATGTGGAACGAGAAGGATGCTTTTAAAAAAGAAATCATGCGACAGTATTGGGAAGTTTTGAATACACATGTGAATGACAGCACTCAGGTCATAAATCTCATGAAGCATTTTACGGAAAATGAAGATGAGATGAAAACTTATTTTGAGGTTCATTCTCATGGTGATGATATGATGAGGCATCTAAAGTGGCATACCATACATAGTTTGATTTGTGGACTGTTGGAGAAATTAGAGGAAGAAGGTTTTGTTATATGTGATGAATATGTCAATCCGGATAAGATGAATAAATATGCTACCCGGCGACTGCATGAACAAGTCACTTTGATGGTTGATAAGAAAAAAGTTCGGTTAATAATTAATTTTACTTATCAGGGGCGGAACTATTATCTTTGTTATGATGCAAAGGGATTTACGGTGGGTGTAATTCCTCCAGCTTCTTATGTTAAATTGGCTCCGACTATACATTGGAACCAATTTGACGAATCTTATGAAGTGTTCTGTCTGGTCAATGAGGAGCGAAGATGGAACGTAATATTGGAGTATGCGGAAGAAATTAAATCGTTTGTTAAGGAGAGAAAAGTGTAAATATGATTAAAAATAAGGTGAATATGCGAAAGAATTTTGGAGTAAAAACATGGTTGTACCCGATGCCCGTATTTATTGTGGCAGCGTACGACGAAAATGGAAATCCCAACGCCATGAATGCGGCGTGGGGAGGAATCTATACGGATGACATGGTAGGTATCTGCCTCGCCGAAGGACACAAGACGACCCAGAATATTCTAGCCACGAAGGCCTTTACCGTGAGCATGGCTACAGTCGACCATGTGGCAGCCTGCGATTATGTGGGCCTTGTCTCAGGAAAGAAAGAACCGGATAAATTCGCCAAAGCTGGTTTCCATGCCGTAAAATCGGAGTTTGTGAATGCACCGCTCATTGAGGAACTACCTATGACGCTGGAATGTGAGTTGGTTTCATACGATCAGGAGAGTAATCACCTGGTAGGCCGAATTGTCAACGTGTCGGCAGCAGAAGAGATTTTGGATGAAAAAGGCCAGATTGATCCAACCCGTCTGAAACCGGTTACGTACGACCCGATTCATCATCACTATCTGGTGATAGGAGAGAAGGTGGGTAATGCCTTTTCCGACGGGAAAGTATTGAAGTAAAATATAGCCGCCACACATCTTGGAAGGGATACGTGGCGGTTTTTCAATGTGCAGATTAGGAATTGCGGCAGATAAATCTTACCTTTGTGTGTATGAAAGGATTAAAACGAAATAGCCATGAACAGACTTTATCCGGTAGGCATACAGAATTTCGAAGATCTCCGCAGCAGGGGATATATTTATGTAGACAAGACCTCTCTTTTATATAACCTGGTGCAGACAGGCAAGTACTATTTTCTGAGCCGCCCTCGACGGTTCGGTAAGAGTCTGATGATTTCTACTTTGGAAGCTTATTTTCTGGGAAAGTGTGAACTTTTCAAGGGGCTTGCCATGGAACGTCTGGAAAAGGACTGGACGGTGCATCCGGTGCTTCACATGGATTTGAATACGGAAAAGTATGATACGGAAGCAAGTCTGGAAAACAAGCTGGAACTGACGTTGAAGCAATGGGAAGCAGAGTATGGCCACAACCCGGATGAGTATTCCGTGGCGACCCGTTTTGAAGGAGTTATTCGTCGGGCTGCGAAGAAAATGGGGCAAAAGGTGGTGATTCTGATAGATGAGTACGACAAACCGATGCTGCAGGCCATCACAAATTCGGAACTGCAGACAAAATTCCGTAACACGCTCAAAGCATTCTATGGCGCGCTCAAGTCGTGTGACGGCTTCATTCATTTTGCCATGCTGACGGGCGTGACGAAGTTCAGTAAGGTGAGCGTGTTCAGTGATTTGAATAACCTGCGTGATATATCCATGGTGAATCAGTATGCAGAAATTTGTGGTATCAGTGATGCGGAGCTTCACCAGTACTTTGACGAGGACATTCATTCGCTTGCCGATAAACTGAGCATAGATTATACCAAAGCTTGTGGACTGCTGAAGGAAAACTATGACGGTTATCATTTCTGTTATAATTCAATCGGCATGTACAATCCTTTCAGCCTGCTGAGTACTTTTGCCAATATGCAGATAGGCAGCTATTGGTTTGAGACGGGTACCCCGACTTACCTGGTAGAGCTGATGAAACTTCATCATTATCCGGTGGAAGAGATAGAGCACATCGTAACCAGCGGTCCGGTGCTGGATTCTATCGATGCGGCTTCTACCGATCCGGTACCGGTCATCTATCAAAGCGGTTATCTGACCATCAAGGACTATAACGCGGAGTTTGAAAACTATACCCTCGGTTTCCCGAACCGGGAGGTGGAGCAGGGTTTTCTTCGTTTCCTGCTTCCTCACTATGCGTCGGTGAGCGTGAGCAAGTCCCCTTATGAAATCCAGTGCTTTGTGGGCGAGGTACGCAAGGGTGATGTGGACGGTTTCCTGAGCCGCCTACAGACCTTTTTTGATGATACTCCCTACGAACTGGCCCGTGACCGTGAGGTACATTACCAGAACATCCTTTACATCGTGTTCAAGCTGATGGGCTTCCACACCGAGGTGGAATACCGCACATCGCGTGGTCGGGTAGATTTAGTGCTCAAGACTTCCGACTATATCTACGTGATGGAGTTCAAGTTGAACGGTACCGCCGAAGAGGCCATGCAGCAGATAGAGGAGAAAGGGTATGCCTCTGCCTTTGCTTCCGATAGCCGGAAGGTGATAAAGGTCGGGATAAACTTCAGTGACGCGACACGAAGCATAGAGCGGTGGATTGTAGCATGATTGAAATAGAATATTATAAAAAGGGGAAGCGGCGTATCGATGTGCTGCTTCCCTTTTTTATATACTATTAGTCAGAGTCTTTTATTTCCCTCCAAAAAACTTCTTCCGGTAATAAGAATCCGCCGTATACAGCGTTGCCGTCGGGTTATTGCCTGTTACACGGTCCTTGGTCACGAGGGTGGTGACGTAGGCATCCGAGTATTTGTAGAACAGGCTGTCGTGTCCCACGCAGAGACCGATTACCACGTTCAGGTCGGTATGTGCTTCGTTCAGCAGACGGGCTTGCAGAATCGGGTTGCACATGGCGGCACCGATGCTTTCACATTGTGCGGGGATACCCATCGATGTTTTGGGCTGGCCGGCTACCTTGCAGATGACCGAGTAAGCCTCGAAGCCGTTGGCACGGAGGATACGGGCAAAAATACGGGCTTCGCGGATGAGGCCGATGCAGTTGGCAATGCCGATGCGGTGCGCACCGATTTTCCGGGCAAATTCCATGATTTCCTGCACGCGGGTCCACTGGCAGTAGCCTTCGTATTCCACTTCCGCACTGGCAATCATAATTTCGCGGTTGCGTCCCTCGTCGTAACGCTCCAGCGCCCACTGGCGGTCTTCCTCCTTCAGATTTTCCGTGGGACAGAAATCAGGATAGGTGCGGTCTTTGTATTTGCAGTTCTGTGTGCCGCAGTCCACACAGGTTGGTATTATTCCTTTTTCCATAAAAGCGTGTGTGATTGGTTAAACTGAGGGCAAAGATACGAGATTTCTTTCCAATTGGTAGACAGAAAACCGCATTTGGTGGATTCTATTTTTTTAATTTGCAGGCGACTTCTACATTTGTTTTCGATTAGTTTTCATTTAAATTGTAAGTAAGATGAAGAAAATTGTGTGGATGGCCTGCGGAATGGCCTTGATGTGTGCACCTTTGAGTGCAAGTGCGAACGTCCGCTACGATGACCCGCAGGAGAAAGTGCAGAAGAAGGAAGTGCCCAATCCGGAGAAGGCGGCCCAGCGACGGACCGACGAGATGGATAAGGCACTGAACCTGACGGAGAAACAGTACAAGAAGATTTACAAGTTGTTCCTGAAGGAAGAAAAGGAAAAGGTGGAAGCCATGATGCAGCGTCACCCGGGAGGAATGAACGGACAGCCTCCCATGGGAGGAAGACACCCGATGGGTGGAGGACGCCCTCCGATGGGAGGTGGAATGCCACCGCAGGGTGGAGGATTCCCCGGAATGGGAGGATTTCCGGAAGGCATGAGTCCGGAAGAGCGGATGAAGGAGCATGCCGAGAAGATGCAAAAGGAGCAGGAAAAGCGGGAGAAGAAAATCCGCAAGATTCTTACCGAGGAACAGTATGCCACCTGGCAGACCGTGAAACCGCAGCCGCAGGTGTTGCCTCCGATGCCGGAAGGCGAGAGACCGGGGCCGGGACCTCGTGGACCGGAGGAAGAGGAAGCTCCGTTGCTCGATACGGCAGCCGAGTGAATGGGATACTTGATTTTCCCGCGGGGTGATTCTTGGAATGTGCGGCAGATGTCGTAACTTTGCGGTTCATTCAAAAAAGTCTACGTTATGCCCGTTATCGAAATCACCTCGCTGGAGCATCCCGGAGTGGAAGTGTTCAGCACCCTGACCGAAGCCCAGTTGCGCAACCGCATTGACCTGCAGCGGGGCATCTTTATCGCTGAAAGCCCGAAAGTGATTCGGGTGGCGCTGGAGGCCGGCTATGAACCTGTGTCCTTGCTCTGTGAGCGGAAGCACCTTACGGGTGATGCAGCGGACATTGTGCAGCGCATGGCGCATCTGCCAATTTATACGGGCGACCGGGAACTGCTGGCCCGGCTCACTGGCTATACGCTGACACGGGGTGTGCTGTGTGCCATGCGGCGTCCGGCTCCGCGTCCGGTGGAGGAAGTATGCCGTGGGGCACGCAGGGTAGTGGTCATTCATGGGGTGGTGGATACCACCAATATCGGGGCCATCTTCCGTTCGGCAGCCGCACTGGGTATCGATGCCGTACTGTTGACCACGGATTCGTGCGACCCGCTGAACCGTCGGGCAGTGCGGGTGTCGATGGGTTCGGTGTTCCTGATGCCCTGGACGTGGGTAGACCGTCCGCTGGAGCAGTTGAAGGAACTGGGGTTCCGCACGGCAGCCATGGCGCTGACCGACCGTTCCGTACCTCTGGATTATCCGCCGCTGAAGGAGGAACCGCGACTGGCCCTGGTGATGGGTACCGAAGGCGACGGACTGCCGGAAACTGCCATCGAGGGAGCGGACTATGTGGTGCGTATTCCCATGGCACACGGGGTAGATTCGCTCAATGTGGCAGCAGCTTCGGCCGTGGCTTTCTGGGAGTTACGATGTGGTGAGAACCATTGAAAAATACGGGGTTTATACTCCGAAAAAAACTCCTTTACGCTTGAAATAAAACGTAAAGGAGTTTTCAGTAAAACGTCCTTGCGTTTCAATCCAAACGCAAGGACGTTTTGTATGAAATGCACTTGCGTTTTCATTGAAACGCAAAGGCGTTTTTTCGAGGGTCAGATTTCGTCCGGCCAGGGGCACGGTTTTCCGGTCTTTTTGAACGATGGGCGCTGTGCGCCGGAGCTGCGGAGGAACTCGCCGAGGTTGGCCGAGAGGGATTTCACTACATCCGGATAGCGTTCGGCCAGGTTGTGCTTCTCGCTGATGTCGGCCGGAATGTCATACAGTTCCTTCTTGCCCGTTTCGTAGAAATAAATCAGTTTCCATTTTCCCTGACGTACGGTGCAGGTAGCGCCGATGCCCGGGCCTTGCTCGCCCCACAGGTTCGGACAGTTCCAGTAAAGGCTTCTGCCTTCCGACGGGTCGCCAGTCTGCTTGAGCAGGGGCACGAAGCTCACGCCGTCCACGGTCTGCGGTGCCTTCCAGTCAGTAATGCCCGCCATTTCGAGGATGCTGGGGAAATAATCTTCCACGATGACGTACTTGTCGCAGCGGGTATTGGGTTGAGTCACGCCCGGCCAGCTCACAATCATCGGTTCGCGGATACCGCCTTCGTAGGCTGAGCCTTTTCCGCAGGTAAGCGGTGCATTCTGTGTGTAGAGCGGTTCATCTCTCCATTCCTTACCGGTGGCATATCCTCCGTTGTCACCACAGAACAGGATAATGGTATTGTCGGCTTCTCCGTTCTTTTCCAGCCAGTCCATGATGTCGCCCAGACTCTTGTCCATGCCTTCGATGAGGGAGGCATAGGCCGCTTCCTTGTCCGACATGCCTTTCTTCTTGTACTTGTCATAGAAACGCATATCCTTGTCGATAGGGATGTGGATGGCATAATGCGACATATAGAGGTAGAACGGCTGGTTGTATTCCTTGGCCTTGTCGAGGGCTTTCAGGGCTTCCTGTGTCAGGGCCTCGGTGACGAAGGTACCTGTTTTCCAGTATTTCTCCAGTCCCGGAATTGACATGAGCGAGGTGGGGTTGCCTTTCTCGTCGTGTCCGTAGTTCAGTTCACTCAGGTAGGTAGCCAGTCCGCCTGCCGCATGACCGGCAATGTTCGTTTCAAAGCCGAAGTGGCAGGGATTCTCTCCCGGAGTGTCGATGGCTCCCCAGTGTGCCTTTCCGCAGTGGATGGTGTGGTAGCCGCTGTCTTTCAGGTATTGCACGAACGACTTGGCCACGAAGGTGTGGTTTGTGCCTTCCACCTGCGCAATGCCGTTGTAGTTCCAGTCGGGAAGTTGCAGCACCTCGCTTTGGGCATCGGTGGTCTTGTTCTTCTGCAAGGTCCAGTTGGTCACCCGGTGGCGGGCGGCGTTGGCTCCGGTCATCAGACTGCAGCGGGTGGGCGAACTGATGCTCGAGGCGTAGGCCTGCGTGAACATCATTCCCTGACGGGCCAGACGCTCCATGTTAGGAGTTTCGTAACGTTCGTTGTACATGGTTTTCTCTGTCCAGAAAGGCAGTGAAGTGTCCTGCCATCCCATGTCATCCACCAGGAAGAAAATAATATTCGGACGCGTGTCGGGACGGTCGTTGGCCAGGGTATGCAATGGGGTGAGCACAGGGGCTATCCCGAGAAGTGCTAAAAGATTTTTGTTCATAATATCTTTCTTTAGATTAAGGATTTACGTGATAAACACTAAAGTTCCGGATGAGGGGCTCAGCCGTGCATTCTTCTACCACCAGACGGAAGGATTTGGCCTCTACGGCAGGGAAGGATTCAATGCGCTTGTGCCCCACGGAAGTACCTTTGGCCACGGTAGTCCACTTGCCGTTCACCTGGGCTTCTACTCGGTAGGCACGGATGCGTTCGCCGCCGGTAATGTCTTCCTGAATCTGGTAATAGTTGACGGGCTGTACCTTGCTGAGCGAGAGCGATACTTTCTTCTTGCCGGTGGCCGAAGTTGCTGTCAGCGGCTGACCGAAGCGGCGGTTGATTTCGGCACCCCATTCCTGCAGGCGGCGTACGTCACCTTCCGGAATCAATCCGTCGGGATTCGGGGTAAGTCCCACCATCAGCGTGGCATTGCGGCCTACTGATTTCTCGTACATCTCCATCAGGTTGGCTAACGGATAGACGGCCTTGTCATCGTCACCTGGTTCCCAGAACCACTCGTGGCGTCCGTTGTATCCGCGCAGAGGCGTGTCGGCCATGGCAGGCACCCAGAACTTACCGTTGGGGTCGCCGTGTGCCAGCAGCTTGTTGTGGTCGGTTACTCCGTCGGTAGCGTTGCTGTGACTGTACGGGTAGGGGAAGCTCGACCAGCAGGGGTAGCCTACGGTACCGCTTTCCGAACCGCCCCAGCGAAGGTCGGCACGGTTCACGTTGTGATAGAACAGACAGTTGGGCTGGTACTTGTTCACGATGGGTTCCACGTCGGGGCCCATTCCTTTCGGGTCGTCGGCACCGCCGTCAAACCAGATCATGAAGAGTTCGCCGTAGCGGGTGCAGAGTTCCGTCACCATCTTTTCGCACAGACGCTTGTACCACTCCTGGCGGTTGCGGGCAAACTCGCCTTCGCCTTCTGCCTTGAAGTTGTGGATACCCAGCAGGGAATTCCAGCGGATGCCGATGTAGATGCCCGGCTGCACACTGTACTTGCGGCAGGAGTTCACGAAGTCGCGCACGATGTCACCCTTTCCGTCGCGCCATTTCAGGGCCTTCATGCAGTAAGGATTCACGTCGCTCTGCCACAGTCCGAAACCGGTTTCGTGGGTGGCAGTGAGGATGGCAAACTTGGCCCCGGCAGCTTTGGCCGACTGAATCCACTGGTCGGTGTCGAGCTGGTCGGGATGGAAAATGTTATAGTCTTCAATCGGGTTGATGCGGTTGTTGCCCTGTCCGTACACCAGTCCGTCGAACACGTGCAGGTCGTAGTGGAACACCACGCCCAGTTCGGCTTCGTGCCATTTAAGCTGGTGAGGAGCCGGGCGGGGAGCTTCGTTGTCGGTATTATGCGCTGCGGTAGTGGTCGCGCAGAGGGCGAACAGTGTCAGTAGTGTCAGTAATGTCTTTTTCATATTCATGGTTTCAAGTATTTTTCAAATGGGTCATGGGTCTGTTCGAGCCATGAAGAAAGAGTTCGTTTCAGTGAATCACAAAGAGCCGGCTGACTTTCCGCAAGGTTGTGCAGCTGGTTCGGGTCGCGAAGCCGGTCGTACAGCCATACGTGCGTAAGCTGGCCTTCTTCCACCTCTGTCACATACGTGTAGCGTGCGGTGCGGATGCCGCGTCGGCCGGAAGTAGAATCCGAGGGCACGCAGTAGTAATAAGGCTGGAAAGCCTCTTTGGGCGTTTGTATTTCCTTGTTCAGCAACAGTGGGCCCCAGTTGTGTGTCTGTACGGATGCCGGTATCTGTGCTTCCATTCCCATGAGCGAGAGCAGAGTAGGATACAAGTCGGCAAACGCCATGGGCAGGTCACTCTTCTGCGGATGCAGCTTGTCCTTCCAGCAGCAAATCATGGGGATGCGCATGGATTCTTCGTAGAACACGTTCTTGCCTTCCACTCCGTGTCCGCCCATGCAGACGCCGTGGTCAGAAGTGAAGACGATGAGAGTATTGTCGTACACACCGCAGTCTTTCAGAGCCTGGACGATGCGTCCCACATGTTCGTCCACTCCGGTGATGCAGGCGTAGTAGTTGCGGATGTTTTCGCGGAAGTAGTCGCCTTCAGGGGTTCCCTTTTCCGGAATGTAAGGCAACTGTCGGGCCAGGGCTTCCACATCGAGCGAGTCGTACAGCCGCTTGTAGGTTTCGGGCACCAGTTCGTAGCCCGTATGCGGGGGATTCATGGACACCACCATGGCAAAGGGATGGTCGTTTTTTGTGCCTTCCGTACGGATGAACTCGATGGCGCGGTCGGCCTCGTAGGCTGGTCCCCACTGGTTGACGTAGTAGAACTCCTCCCGTCCGGATTTCGTATCCCAGTACATCGGTTTCAGGTGATTGTCGTACGTGCCGTAAGCAATCCACTTGTCGAACCCGTGGCGGCGTTCGGGCGGACACCATTCGTTCCAGGCCACTTCTCCTTTGTTGTTGTACGTATCCACGTAGGGGCGGTACGGGGCGTCGAGGTGCCACTTGCCGATGTAGACCGTGCGATACCCTTCTTCCTTCAGCACGTCGCTCCAGCATACAGCCTCTTCCGAAAGCTCCACGCCGTAGGGGGTATTCTGCGAGTTGCAGTTGCCTGTCACCCCGTTGGCTGCTGGATACATTCCCGTCATCAGCATGGCCCGTGCGGGCGATGACACCGGATAGCTGCTCACGGCATCGGTGAAGAGGATTCCTTCGGAAGCCAGGCGGTCGAGGTTCGGAGTCTGTACGGGTTCCTTTCCCATGCATCCCATGGCATCGCCTCTGAACTGGTCGGCCATGATGAAAACCAGATTAGGACGTGAGGGCTTGGATTCCGGGCGGGAACATGCCGAGAACGGAAGCACGGCGCCTAAGGCAGAGGTATAAACGAGTAGTGTCAGTTTCATATCAATGGAGGTAAAGGTAGGAGAAAAATCGGAAAAAGGAGAAGTTTTTAAGAAGATTACAGGGGAAAAAGTGATCTTCATAAGAACTTCTCCTTTGGGGTTTACAAGGTTGGGATATTATTATTCGCCTTCGGGCAAACTGTTTGTTTCAATCTTCCATCCCGGATTCTGATAGATAGGAGAGGAAGTATAGTCACCTGAACCTTCCACTTCGGTTGTCAGACGGAAATGATCGAAAGCAATGGGGAAGAGGTAACGGTTCGGGTTCCAGTTGTAACCGTTATAGGCAATGTTGCTGGAAATGACACGGTACGGAAGCAGATAGTCTCCATCGCTCTTGGCAGAAACGTTGGCTCCTTCTGTACCGGCTTCTTTCAAGTCGATAACAGTCAGTGCTTTGTCGAAATTCTGTCCGTTGATGCCGGCATCCGGAGTGGCATAGCGCTTGTAGTTCTCTGCCCATAGGTTGAATCCTTCTACCTGATAGTTCTGCATCTTGTCGAGTGCACACCAGCGGCGGAGGTCACGCAGACGGAATCCTTCGGCAGCCAGTTCCACGCGGCGTTCACGACGGATGTTGTAGAGCGTAACGTCTACCAGATTATTGCCTGAGTAGCGTGCCAGGTCGATTTCTTTCGTCAAATCCGTATTACGATTAGTCTTTTCGTAGTCGGTATCCATACCGGCACGTCTGCGGATAGCTTCCCAGTATCCTTTACTTTTCGCATCAAGTGAATGGTTCAGTTCATAGTCTGCTTCCATGTAGTTAAGATAAGCTTCGGCGGCACGGAAGATGACACATGCAGTAGTAGATGGCAGGGTAGGACCTTGTGAGGGATCGGTATTCAAGCCTTTTTTAACGGAATAACCGGTTGTACTGCGGTTTTCAGCCATTTCCGTAATCGGGGCGCGGTAGTAATAGCCGGCTCCGTCAATGATAGCTTCGGTCATGGCAGCCTTTTCAGTCAGCATGTCGCCCGGCATCAGGGTATTGTAGGTCAGACGCGGGTCACGTCCTTCTGCCACATCCTGATAGGTACGGTCGCCTTTGTAATCTGCTCCGGTAGCGTAGATAGGAAGTCCGTTCTGCATCAGGTATGTATTGATCATACTGCGGGTGTAACCACTATTTCCACCTCCGTTACGTTGCAGATAGCCCACTACGAAGTGGTTCACAGCCGGAGTCAGGTTGGCATCGTAAGCTCTCCACAGTAAGACTTCGGGCATGGAACTTAGTGAGTTGCTGTTGAACAGAGCCGGATAGTCATTGTATAGTGGATAGTTGTCGGCTACAATCTGTGCTGCCTGTTTGGCCTGGTTCAGAAAATAGCTGATTTCAGCATCAATGTCGATGGTGAAATCTTTCAGATACTCTTTCTGGGCACCTGGCCATCCTGGTCCGCCCGGAACACGTGCTGTGCCTTTGTGGTATTTTTCCCATGTACCTTCGAACAAAGCTACGCGGCTTTTCAGCAAGGCTGCACAGTCTTTGGTCAGTCGGTTGCTGGCTGGAGGTGTATTTGACATGAAATAGTAAGCTGAGTCAAGGTCTTCAATAATGAAGCGGGCCACTTCGTTGCGTGGACGGCGTTGACTGGCTTGTTTTACAGCCTCATAATTGTCGGCAATGGTTGTCTTGATGATAGGGAAGTCGCCCAGTGAGTCCAGCTTGTTGGCATAATAATATGCACGGAAGAAATAGGCTTCACCCAAATAATGCTTGTTGTTGGCTTCATTTCCAGCCAACTCGCCGGCTTCAAGCAACGGACGTACACGGTTGATGAAGTAGTTTGCCGAACGGATCTCGCTGAAGTTCCAGGCACCTCCTGATTGTGCCACACGGTTTTCACCGTTCACAAACAACTTTTCCGGATTGGAAGCTGCCTGGTTGTCACTGTTGTTATCGGCTGCGAAGACACCGATGTCGTATACGCCAGGTTTATGCGAAGGTAGTGCGTTATATAGGTTGGCTGTATAGGCTGCCAGGTCGTTTTCGCTGAGCAAATATTTTTCTACGGGTACTGCATCTAGTGGCTCTCTGTCCAGAAAATCGTTGCAGGAGCAGGCCAGGGCTGTCATACCAATGGCGAATAATATATTTTTTTTCATGGTTCGTTCAAATGTTTAAAGGTTAGAGTGTCACGTTGATACCGAATGAGAAGGTCTGTGAAAGCGGGTAAGTTTTTCCGCTGGACCATCCGTTGGCTGCAATGGCTTCCGGGTCGAACATATCAGCAATACCGCTGATGGTAAACAGGTTTTCTGCACTGAAGTACACGCGTACTTTTTCGATATTGACTTTGCTGGTCCATGCTTTCGGGAAGGTGTAACCCACTTGCAGGTTCTTCATACGCATGTAAGCTCCGTTTTGCAGGTAACCGGTCTGTGTCAGTTTGTTCTTATTTCCCTTGTCGCCGATATAAGCTTTCGGGTAGTAGGCATCTGTGTTCGGGCCGAAGATAGAAGTTGTGTTTTCCGGACGCCAGTAATCAAGGTGTTCTTCGTAACCTACAGACTGCCACTCTCCTCCGTCAGCTCCCCAGAATAACGGACCGCTGAGCCAGAGATCGCGTTTCAATACACCCTGGAAGAACATCTGTACATCGAAGCCTTTCCAGTCGGCACCGAGGTGAAGGCCAAAGTTGAAACGAGGTTCGCTGTTACCGATAACTCTCAAATCACCGTGGTCGTCTACTGTCTTGGAACCATCGTCAACCACTTTGTCACCGTTTAAGTCCTTGTACATGATATCACCAGCGCCCCACTGAGAACCCAGTTTGCTCTGATCGTTTGCAGCCTGCCATTCCTGCATCTGCTGGTCGCTCTGTGCAATACCCTGAGTTTCATATCCCCAGATTTCACCGATAGTCTTTCCATCGTAGTAAGCATAGGTTACACCGTCGGCCTGATAGATAGCTTTTGAAGCATTCGGATATTTTTTCACTTTTGCACGGTTGTCAGAAAGGTTGAAGCCCAAATCGTAGTTCACTTGTCCGATACGGTCTCTCCAGGAGATGTTCAGGTCCCATCCTTTGTTTTCCAGTTCGGCATTGTTGGTGTTAGGCAGTGTAGTACCCAGAGCGGCACCGATTTCAGCCGGAGGACCTACCATACCTTTGGTACGGCGGATGAAGTATTCAAATGAACCTGTCAGGCGGTTGTTAAGCAATCCGAAGTCAAAGCCGATATTGGTATTGTAAATCTTTTCCCAGGTAAGTGTACTGCTGACCAGTCCCGGCACACCGGAAATGGTAGGACGTACGCCGCCCATCAGCCAGTTTCCGCCATTGGCTACTACGTTTTGTGTCAGATAGAACGGATAGAACGCATCGGTGTTCTGGTTACCCAGCATACCCCATGATACACGTGGCTTGAACGTATTGATAACTTTGGTCAGCGGAGCAAAGAATGATTCGTGTGCCATGTTCCATCCGAAAGAGAATGACGGGAAGAGGTTCCAGCGCTGGTCGCGAAGGAAGCGTGAAGAACCATCGTAACGGAGGTTGGCTTCAAACAAATAACGTTCTTTATAAGAGTAGTTGATACGTCCGAAGAAGCCGGCTGTTGCCCAGTTTCTGTATTGGGTAGGATTATTGTCATCATTGTTGATTTTATCTTCACCTACCGAAGCGCTGATTTCCGGAATCAGTCCAGAAATGACATCGCTGCGTTGTGCTGACAGAGAACGTACAATGTATTCTTCCGTATTCATACCCAACATTACTTTCAGGTAATGGTCATTCTTTTCGAGTGTATAATCGGTATAGAAAGAAGTGGTGTAGAAGTTGCTGTTCAGGTAGTTCATGCGGGCAAAGGTGGCTCCCGGTGCATAGCTACCGCTGAATGCCAGTTCCACAGGATTGTTGTTGATGTCATATTCATAAATCTTGTTCAGGTTCACCTGCTTGTTCTGGTTAATGACGCGCATGCCAGCTTCCGCATAGATATTCCAATTCTTAAGCGGGTGGAGTATCACCTGTCCTTGCAGATAAATGTCATCGTTGTGTGTTTTGGAACGACCGCCGTCAGTCAGCTGTGCCAGCTTTCCGTTGCGCATATAGTGTCCGTTCGGATCTTTAAATGGCATTGTCGGCCACATACGGGCAATGTCATGATACAGCAAGCCGCCTTCTTCCAGATAAATTGGGTTGTCAAGGTCGTAGCGGATGAATTTTGTGCTCAGGTTGAAATCAATATATTTATTAATTTTTGTGTTGATCTTTGCACTCAGATTGTAACGTTTCATGTTATCATTACCGTAGCGCAGGTTACCGTTCTGGTTCAGATAACTTCCCGATACGTAATATTGTAGTTTTTCGGTTCCTCCGCTCATGCTGAGGTTGTGTTCCTGACTCCAGGCCCAGGTGAAATGTGTTTTGTACCAGTTGACGTTGTCATTGGCTTTTTCATGGAAATGCCAGTTGCTGCCGTTAGGAATGGTAGTGGTAGTGATTTTACCTGCCATGTAGTCCTGAATACGTCCGATAGTTTCTTCGTCGAAAATAATTTTATCACCCTGGTTTACGGCTGCTTCGTTGAAGAAGTTGGCAAAGCGGTAAGAATCGAGCTGATTCGGCAGGTTGGTCGGACCGGAATAACGGAAACTGTTGTTGTAGTTGATGGTCATTTTTCCAGCTTTACCTTTCTTGGTAGTGATCAAGATTACACCGAAGGCAGCACGTGAACCGTAGATAGAAGAAGATGCAGCGTCTTTCAGTACGGAGATGCTTTCAATATCTTCCGGGTTCAGAGTATTCATATTTCCTTCCATACCGTCAATCAAGATAAGAGGTTCACCTTTTGAACCGGTACCGATTGTTCCTGTTCCACGGATGTTTACTTTCATGGATTGTCCGAGCTGTCCACCCAGGTCGGCAGTTGATAAGTTTAGTCCCGGCACGGTACCCTGCAATGCCTGTCCCACTTGTGACACAGGTCTTGATTCCAAAGCCTTGGTGTCGACTGTGGCCACGGCCCCGGTCAGGTTCACTTTCTTCTGTGTACCGAAACCTACTACTACCACTTCATCGAGTGTCTGAGTATCTTCCGACAAAGTTACCTGATAAGAAGTCTTTCCTTTTTGTACGGGGATTTCCTGGGTTTGATAACCGATGTAGGATACTACTAATGTACTTCCTGAGGCAACGTTGTTCAGCTGGAAGTTTCCGTCCAGGTCGGTGATACAACCGTTGTTTGTACCTTTAACTACTACTGAAGCTCCGATGATGGGCTCATTCAGTTTCTTGTCTGTAACAATTCCGGAGATGCTCACCTGTTGCGCTTGCAGTGGTAATAGTCCCGCCAGCAAGGCTATGAGCAGAGAGATGAATTGTGTTTTCATGTGACTCATGGTTTTAAGATTAAAGTTTATATTTAGATGGTTAAACAAGTTTTCAGGTTTCCCTGTCGCAAATCTCCGAAATAAATGGTGTAAGGGCGGTGGGTAAACGTTGCATTAACAGTCGGTATTCTTCTTATCTGCATTTTTATGGGGGTAAAAACTGTTTTTTTTACCGATATTCTGACTTTTTAGACAAGATTTTTGTTTCTTTGCGTAACCATTACATAGCTTAATCTGAGAAATGAAAAATATATACTGCCTGCTCATTGTATTTTTTCTTTGTATTTCCTCGCTTCTTCCGGCGGGTGCACAGACACTTTCCGAGAAGGATTTTCAGGTATTGAATATGAACGACGGATTGTCGGACAACGACATTCATTCCGTGGCAAAGGATACGGAAGGCTTCATGTGGTTCGGAACCGGCAGCGGACTGAACCGTTACGACGGACGTACCTTCAAAGTGTTCCGGATGCCGGGAATCTCTTACCGGAGAATTGACAGGGTGGTATCGCTGGATACGGATTACCTGCTTCTCCGTTCGGAGCAGAACCTGTTCTTGTTCGACAAGAAATACGAACGCTTTCTTCCCGTGTGCGATTCGGTGAGTAAACAGCCTGTGATGTTCGCCGATTTTGTGGCCGATTCTGACGGCAGTTGCTGGGGCGTATCTTCCGGTGAACTGTCGGAGGTGAATTTCCCGTCTTCCTATGTGCAGGACACAGCGTTTGTCTCTGTACGTCATGTGGTGAACAATTTACAAAGCGATCCGTTTGTGGTGCTGTGTATGGGAGAAGACGGGAAGATGCTGTATTGTGCAAGTCGGAATGGAACCGTCTATCGTTTTACGCCCGGACAAAGGCAGTTGACGAAAGTCTGTGACGGGCAGTTGTCGTCCGGCAGGTGGGTATCTTCTTTGCTGAACGGTGATTCGTTCATCTGGATTCCTACCGTGGGCGACGGATTGTATGGTTACGACCTGACAAACGGAAAGTTGCATCACTGGCAATATATTTCAGAAAGAATGGGGGAGCAGCTGTCGCATAACGATGTCTTTCGTTTGCTCCCGATAGGGAATTCCCGGTACCTGGCCGTTACATGGAACGGATATACTTTGTTGAGTCTTACGCCGGAACGGGAAATCAAGTTGCGCGATTTTCAGTCTTTCCTTCATAACGGGAAACAATATTTCGAGACACGCATGATTTCGGGCTATTACGACGAGGAAGGATTGCTGTGGATTGGCACCGAAGGAGGAGGGGTGCTGTTTTCCGACTTGCGCCAGCTGTTTTATCACCAGTATGCACAGACACGTTCCAATGAAATTTGCGGCATCCAGATGGATGAAGAAGGTTACGTCTGGCTGGCTACTTTTCACAAGGGCGTGTTGCGGAGCACACAGCCTTTTGACGTGTCGCATACGCTGTCGTTTGAATCGTTTGATACCGGTATTCCCGGCCTGAAAACCGTGCTTTGCAGTTCGTCGGACAAGAATGGAGGTTTTTGGTTCGGTACGCAGGACGGACGGGTGCTTCGTTACGGAAAAGACCGGAAATGGGATGACATGCGGATTGGCACTCTCGGACAGCCTTCTCCAGTGGTATGGAGCCTGCTTATGGTTTCGGACGAACAGTGCTGGGCGGGTACCAGCGACGGCCTGTACTGGGTGGACTTTCAGCGGGGAACTTCAACGCACGTCAGCTGGAGTAATCCGCAAATTCCAGATCATATCCATATACGTGCGTTGGCAGCCGGTGATAATCAGACTTTATGGCTGGGAACCGGAAGAGGCTTGCTCCGGCTGTGGATGAGCGGTACCAAGGTGCTGCGGACACATGCCGGATACGAAGCCAGAGCCGGTATGCCGGATACGGAAATCGAAGTCCGCGCCCTGCTGTATGGGACAGACAAGAAGCTGTGGGCAGGATACGCCGGAAGCGGTCTGGTGGCCTGTTCGCCGGAAGGAGACAGCATTCTGACCCGTTATACTACCGCCCAGGGGTTGTGCAGCAATTTTGTGACCGCACTGGCCGAAGACAATGACCACTCTCTTTGGGTAGGCTCCAACTCCGGTATTTCCCGCCTGAGCCGTCATTTGCAGTCATTCTATAACTATTATATTTCGGGTAGCAACCGCTCCGTCTTTTTCGGCAAGGACTTTCTTTTCTGGGGAAACCACAGCATGCTGACCTATTTCCGTCCTTCCGACCTTCGCTTTAATTATCCGAAGGAAAAGGGACGGGTGATTTTTACCGACCTGGAAGTGAACCACACCCCCGTACAAATCGGGCAGAAGGTCAACGGGCAGGTGGTGTTGCCCCAGTCGTTGCTTTATACTTCCGAACTGCACCTGACGCATGAGAACCGCAGTTTCTCTCTGCTGTTTACCAATCTGCTTTATCTGACCAAACTCCAGAAATACCTTTTCCGCCTGTATCCTTATCAGGAGGAATGGATTATGGCCGATGAAGGAGAAAAAATCTCGTACGACCGTCTGCCGGCCGGTACCTATACTTTCCAGGTGAAGACCATTTTCCAGGACCAGAGTGAAGGGGATGTCAGTACCCTGAAGGTGGTGATTGCTCCTCACTGGAGTGAAACTCTCTGGTTCCGTCTGCTTGTGGCAGCTGGCCTGATCAGTATCGTGTTGATTTACCTGCATCGTGTGCGGTTGAAGCAAAAGCGGATACAATACGAACTGCGTCTGGAACACGAACTGTTTACGGTCAATATGGAACGTAACAAGGAAGTGGAACTTCGCAAGGAGCGTGAGGCTTTCTTCACGATGGCAGCCCATGAACTGCGCACTCCGCTTACCCTTATCTTGTCTCCGCTGCGTGAACTGCTCTCCAAAATTACACCCGCACATCCGTTTTATAGTCGTCTGTCTGTCATGTTCAAGTATGCCGAAGGACTGCATACCCTTACCGACCGTTTGCTGTATATCCAGAAAGCAGAAGCGGGCATGGTGAAGTTGCGTCTGTCTGCGGTAGACGTGCTATCCCTGATGAGGGATGTGGCAGAAGGTTTTCAGCCGCTGGCAGCCGAACGCCGGATAACGTATGCATGGGTGCAGGGGTCGGAACATATTACGATATGGGCCGACCGGGAGAAACTTTCATCAGTCATCCAGAACCTGATTTCGAATGCCTTTAAATACACACCCGAAGGAGGAAAAATCAGCCTTTCGGTAGAACGGAAGGAGTTCGACCAGAAACCTTTCTGCTGCATTTCGGTGACGGATACCGGAAAAGGAATAGATGCCGGATTGCTGCAGCATATTTTTGAGCCTTTCGTAACCGGCGATGTAGATCCGGCAGTCTCTACCCGCATGGGAGTGGGACTGAAAATCGTGAAGCACATTGTGGAGATGCATCACGGACGGGTGAACGTGGAGAGTGAACCGGGAAAAGGAACGTCGTTCGCTGTGTACCTGCCCGAAGGAAAATCGCATTTCGAAGAAGACGATTGCACGTGGGATGAAACTCCGGACGCGGATGATAAAGAAAAGGGAAGAGAAAGTATCTCAGACCTGATGCTGTTGCCGGAAGCGGAAGAAACCTCACAGAAAACGGAGGAAGAACGTACCGCCGCCCGCCAGACGGTGCTTATCATAGAAGACAATACCGACATGCGCCGTTACCTGCGCGACCTGATGAAGAAATACTATCGGGTACTGGAAGCGGAGAACGGAGAAGAGGGAGTGAAGGTGGCCGTGGAACAGGTGCCCGACCTGGTACTGTCGGATGTAATGATGCCGGTGATGGACGGCTTTACCTGCTGTGCCGAGTTGCGCAAGCGGAAGGAAACAGCTCACATTCCCATTCTGCTGCTCACGGCCAAGGCAGAGGATAAGGATAGTGTGGAAGCTTCTTATCGCGGAGCCGACGATTATGTGCGTAAACCGTTCAATCCGGAAGTACTGCTGGCCAAGGTGGCCCATCTGCTCGACATGCGTCGCCGCCTGAAGCAGATTTACACCCGTACGCTGCTGCATGCTTCTTCCGTATCGACAGAGAAATCCGAAGGCACCGAAAGTGAGTTCATGCAACAAGTGCTGTCGTGCATCGAGGGCAATGCCAGCAATCCCGAGTTCAATGTCAAAGTGCTGGCCGGAGAACTCCACATGAGTCAGGCTACGCTCTACCGCAAGCTGAAGCAGCACACCGACCTGTCGGCTGTGGAACTGATTCGCCACATCCGCATGACGCAGGCCGCTTTCCTGCTGATGGAAACCAGTCTCCCGGTCACGGAGGTAGCCGAGCGCGTGGGCTTCAATGACCTGCCCACGTTCCGCAAGCATTTCACGGACATGTTCGGCGTGTCTCCTTCCAAGTATGCGGAAGATAATCAGAAGAACAAGTAAAAAGACGGTTTAGCCCCTTTGCAGCGTTCTGTATTCATTGGGGCTGTGACCTACCACCCGCTTGAACATGCGGCTCATGTGCTGCGGATACTGGAAGCCCAGGCTGTAGGCAATCTCACTCATGGGCTTGGTGGTAGAAAGCAGCATGTCCTTGGCTCTTTCCACTACCTTTGACTGGATGTATTCGGAAGCCGTCTTTCCCGTCTGCTTACTGATCATGTCGCCGAAATAGTTGGGCGAGAGGAATACCCGTTCGGCAAAATATTTCACCGTAGGCAATCCTTCTTCCTGAGGTGTCTGTCCGTCGAAGTACTCATCCAACAGCTGCTCAAAGCGTACGATGATGTCCTTGTTGGAGGCTTCGCGTGTGGTGAACTGCCGCTCATAGAAACGCATGCAGTAATCCAGCAGCAGTCCGATGTTGGCCGTAATCAGCCGCCGGCTGTGCTTGTCGGCAGGACGTCTCAGCTCCGTATCGATTTTATGCAGGCAGTCTATCACCGTGTGCCGTTCTTCTTCCGAGAGGTGCAGGGCTTCGCGGGCTTCGTAAGAGAAGAAAGAATAATTCCGGATGTCATGTCCCAGTTGGGTACCGCGAATAAAATCCGGGTGGAAGAGCAGTCCGTATCCGGTGGGACGCGTTCCTTCCTGTGCGTGGATGGAAGCCACCTGTCCCGGTGCAAAACAGACAATGGTTCCTTCCTGATAGTCATAAGGCTGCCGGCCGTAGGTAATGTCTCCGCAGAGCGTATCTTTCAGAAACAAGGCATAGATGCCATAATTTATGGTAAATGGCTGTGCAGGCTGAGTAATCTCTGAAAGGTCTACCACGGTAACCATGGGATGATACGTCTCCACTTTGAAGAATTTGTTGTATTTATCCACTGTGTCCAGTTCTATCACTTCTTCTTTCATCATCTGTCAATTTTATTTTCAGGCAAATGTAATACTTATTCTCGGGAATACCTATATCCGTGTTATAGAATGGCAGATATAAAACAAATGTAAAATCGAGCATTGGGGTAGAAACATCGGTAATTTGTATCATTGTCTATGGTTTCTTTTGCGTAATTTTGCCACATCCATAATTAAAACGACAAAAAGGAACAAACAATGAAGAACTTTGACTATCAAACCCCGACCCGTCTGATTTTTGGTCGGGATGTAGTGGCTGGACTGCCAGAGGTGATGCGCCCGTTCGGACGTCGTATCCTGTTGACATACGGTGGCGGAAGCATCAAGCGTATCGGTTTGTACGACCGCGTGAAAGAACTGTTGAAAGACTTTGAAATCTTTGAACTGGGTGGTATTGAGCCGAACCCTAAATACTCCACCAGTGTAGTGGAAGGCGTACGTATCTGCAAGGAACAGCAGATTGACGTGATTCTTTCTGTGGGTGGCGGTTCGGTACTCGACTGTTCGAAAGCCATTGCCGGAGGTGCCAAATACGATGGCGAGACCTGGGACCTGATTATCGGCAAGGCTCCTACGTTGGCTGCACTGCCGATTGTGGACATTCTTACTCTGGCCGCTACGGGTAGTGAGTACGATGCCGGAGGAGTCATCTCCCGCACGGAGACCAACGACAAGGTGGCCTATATCGACCCGCATCTGTTCCCGGCCTGCTCTTTCCTTGACCCGACCTATACCTTCACGGTCAATGCCAAGCACACGGCGGCAGGAGTGGCCGATGCCATCAACCATGTGATGGAACAGTATTTCACTCATGCCTCCAATTCCGTGGCCGACGGTTTCTGTGAAACACTGGTAAAGACCCTGATGAAATATGCTCCGATAGCACTGGAGAAACCGGACGATTACGAAGCACGTGCCGAAATCATGTATGCCTGCACCTTTGGCTGCAACGGCCTGCTGGCCCTCGGTACCGGCGGTTCTCCCTGGCCTATGCACGGCATCGAACATGCCCTGTCGGGATATTATGACATTACACATGGAGAAGGTCTGGCCATCATCGCACCGCACTGGATGCGCCACGTGCTCAACGAGCGCACACAGGAACGCATCGTGAAATTTGGTGTGAACGTGTTCGGACTGGCTGCCGATCAGGCTCCGTCGGAAATTGCCGAGCAGACCATCGCACGTACCGCACAGTTCTTCAAGAGCTTGGGCATGCCGATGACTTTGCGTGAGGTAGGCATCGACGATTCCCGTCTGGAAGAAATGGCACACCACATTGCCGTGAATGAGGGACTGGACGCACCGGGTACGTTTGCTCCGCTGAGCGAACAGGACATCCTTTCTATTCTGAAGGCTGCGCTGTAACAAATATTTCCGGTTATAGCCATGTCGTGCTATAGCCGGATTTTTTTAGTCGTCAAAGATAGACGTCAGAATATCTTTGATGACCAGTTTGCGGAAGAGCCAGTGGCACATGCCGCCTGGAATGCGTTGTATATGACCATTATACAAGTCTATTACATAGAGTGGACGTATGCGCCAGCTGTAGTTGTAGCGGTTTTGCCAGTCGTACATGCAGTATTCCCACCATCCTTCGTCAGGACGCCACCATTCACCTGTTACATAGTCGTTATCCAGTCCCCAGCGGGTCGCTTCGAGTGCATTAGGTCTCCCACACTGATAATATACGTGATAGGGAGCTATTCCTAAATCAAGTGTGTTACCCAGTGTCACCCGGCAAACAATGATGGCTCCGGCCGAATAATGTTTGGCCGTACTGCGTGCCGGAGCAAAATAAATACCATTCCCAGCATAGTTTCCTCCTCCTACGCGCCAGATGCCCACATCACGTCCTCGGTAACTTCCTCTATTAGGGCTGGCTACGATGGCATCAGCTGCATTGTTGGACGTTCCATGAAACAACGTAAGGGTAGGCAGGAAGATTTCTACCACTGTCCATATCACGCTTTCGATAATGGTCAAAGAACCATGCCATATTACGTATTTGATGATTCGGTAAGGCAGTAGTACAATCCATTGGATAAAATCATCGTAGCCTTCTTCATCTTCAGAGGGCGAGAATACTTCCATCACATAATTGAACATCTCAAAGGAACAATGTACCAGCAAATTGAAAAAGACTGCATTGGCAATTCTTAGCGGGAACAGAAGTAGGTAGAATGGGATTTGCAGGAAATCGAAGATAAAGCGTAGGTTTTCATTGGTATCATTGCTGAATCTGTTCTTTTTGAAGAAGATAAACCAAGGTTTTGCCATATATCGTTGCAAAGCATTCAGCCAGAAAAAAGGAAGGCTGATTATTCTGAAGGTGAATGTGAATACAGCTGATACGATGAAATAAACAATAAGCAGTGCCTTGAACACCCAGTAAAGCACGACCAGTCCGAGGTAAATACCGATTCCCCAAATGATTATTGACCAAAATACTTTCCAGAAACTCCATGAGGAGGAACCGGAAGACGATTTGGCAGGCGGAGACTTTGCCTTTTGGGGCAAAGGAGAGAATTTCAGGTATTTGGAGTAGGCATATCCCCTTTGTGAACCGAACTCAATCTGTACCCAGTTGTTGCTTGATTTCTGAATGACATTGACCTCCTGTCCGCGACTGAGCTGTCCGATGCGCGCATAGCTGGTGCCGGGTCCGGAACGCACGTTCAATACGGTGGTTGCGGTTCCCCTGCAGGGAAGAGACTCTTGTGCCGTGGCATAAGAAATCATCCAAAGCAGCGTGATAAATATGTATATGAAGCGTTTCATTACATCCGTTTTTTTACTGTCTATAATCGTACCTGTGAGAGGATTCCGCAATCCATACTGGCATTCTTTCCGATGCCGATATAGTCGGGCAGGATGATGTTAGCCGTAAAAGTGAGGTCGAATGCCATGAACCGGATACCCTTGTGCATCACAGGATAGCTGTCTGCGATGTGCTGTATCTTGCAGACCAATTGTTTCTCCAGGTGAATGTGCAGGCCTTTGGTGCAGGCCAGGATATTGGCCACAAGTATCTTTTCCAGAAACAGCACACGCTCTGCAATTCCTTCCAGCTGGTGATAGATGGAATAGTTTTTCCCATTGAGAGGAAGCCAGCGGGTCAACTGGTAGGTCATCATCTGATTGTCGGTCTGCGCAATGCAGGAAAACACCGGGTTCAGCTTGTCTATCTTCATCTCGACCGGATGATTCCCTATCATGAAATGAGGCTGATAGGTAGAGAAAAAGTTCCCGATGACTTCCGTTCCCTCATTCAGACAGACAATGGCGGCACAGTTCTGCATGCGCTTGTATTGAATGAGCGGATAGGCATAGCGCAAGCCTTCCTCTTCATGGTTATGGAACAATACGTTCTTGTCCGATAGGTTGCGTATCACGGCCCCACGGAAATATTTCACCTCATCGTGTGTCAGCTGATTCTTGAATTTGACAATCAATAATTTTATGTTGTTTTCCATAGTGCTAAAATTGTATATCTTATGGCCAAATGTAAGAAAAAATTTCTATATTGCATTTCATAAGTCGTAATATTTAGAACTATGGAAAATACGCTGTCGTTTGCCGACGTACTGAAAGATATACATGCAGAGAATCTGAGGGAAAAGTTGCAGGTATTGGAAATCGAATGCGGAGCCCGCAAATTGTCGCTTTCCAATCCGCTGACGGATGTGGTGTACATGACGGAGAGTGAACTGCTGCTGGTGAAAGGCGACTTTCTTCCACCCGACAAGCGCGTCGAATCCTGGTTGGCCGACGAGGAATCCTATAATAATGAACCACCTTTGTATTTTTCTGAGTCTTCACATCGGGAATCCCCCCTGTATGCGTTGCAGCGGGCACAGGCTTTTTATTCCCGCTTTTTCCCGGAACCTCCTTTTTCCATCCGGTTGCTGCTCTTGTGCAATTACAGTATCATTAATTTTGACGACATGCTTCCCGTGTGGGAAGAACTCGGTGCTACGGTGGTCCACAATGTAACAGGCGAACAGTTCCTTTTTTCCGAACCGGCCACCCCTGCACAGAAGAAAGACGATGTGACGGATGACGAGGAATTTGAACGCCTGCTGGAAGAATTTATAGCCGACTGCTCCAAGGAAGAAAAAGAGGACGGGTCGGAAAGTGTGTTAGAAGAAGAGGACTGGGACGAAGATGACCCGGATGAAGAAGATAAGCCCGCAGTGCCCGTGAGAGAGCCTGTACCTAATGCGTCCAGTTTTGAGGTGGATACGGTGAAGGCCTGTCGCAGATCTCTTTCGGGAAAGGGAGGAAAGAAAGAAGGGGTGCCCCTGAAAACGTTTGCCTTGCGGCGTCTGGAACGCATTGAATTCTGTGTGGATTTTTTCTGCCTGCTCGAAAAGAAACCGGCAGACGATTATGAGCTGGTGCTTTACAGCGATACGGGGAGAATTCTGTCGCACCGGAAACTGGCGGCAGCAGACCGTCCGGAAGAACCCGACGGACTGATACGGCTCTCTTTACAGACGGTATGGGAGCCTGGTGAAGACTGGACCTGGAAGAAAGGAAAATACTTGGTAGAAGTGAGGTTCCGCCACTTCATGCTGCATATCGCTTCCTTCACGGTGGCAGATAAAGACGTGGAGGGACTGCTGTATGAATGGGAAGTCTCGTCGAAAAAATCCGACCCGTTTGAAGAACTTCAGCACATGGTCGGCCTGAAGGGAGTGAAGGAACAGATGGAACGCTACCGGGCAAGGGTTTGCCTGGCACTGAATCGGAAGAATAAGGGACTCGATACCCCGCTGCCCTCCTTGCATGCCGCCTTTATGGGAAGTCCTGGAACGGGGAAAACCACAGTGGCCCGTCTGTACGGCCAGATACTGAAAGAACTGGGACTGTTGAGTAAGGGGCACGTGGTCTGTGAAAAAAGAAGCACCCTGCTGGGGCAGAACTATTCCAGCGAGCAGGAAAAGACACTGGCCGCACTCGAAAAAGCTAAAGGAGGAGTGCTGTTCATCGATGAAGCCTATCTGCTTTATAAGCCCGAAGACCCTAAAGACCCCGGAAAGAACGTACTGGAAACCTTACTCACGGAAATGGGAAATGGCAACGATACGGACTGGGCCCTGCTGCTGGCCGGATATACGGAAGAAATGAACGGGCTCTTTACCCAGAATCCGGGCTTTGATTCTCGCATTCCCCGTCAGAACCGCTATGTCTTTGAAGATTATACGGTGGACGAGCTGATGCAGATAGCCGATTCCTATTGTGAGCAGAACCGGTACTTCTTGTCACCGGGAGCCAGAAAGGCTTTGCGAAACAAGGTGCAGCGGGATTACCATCTGCGGGATAAAAGCTTTGGCAACGGACGTTACATCAAGAGTCTGCTGACCGATGACGTCCTGCAGTCCATGTCAGTCCGCCTGAGAATCATAAAGGAACCGTCTCTGATACAGCTGATGACGATTACGCAGGAAGACATCCCTTCCTTGCGGGTGAAAGATTATACCCGTCCGATGAAGAAACTGCAGTCCATGGTAGGTCTTTCGCAGCTGAAGCAGAACATCGAGCGCCATCTTCAAATGGTGCGGATGCAGATGCTGAGAAATGAGCAGGGCATTCCGTCCGAGCTGCCTCCGCTGCACATGGCATTTGTGGGAAATCCGGGGACGGGAAAGACCACGGTGGCCGACCTGATTGGCGAGGTATATGCTTCATTGGGTATTCTGTCCGTGGGGCATGTGGTACGGGTGGAACGGAAAGACTTAGTCGGTACCCAGGTGGGAGAGACCGAACGGAAAACCGCCGAGGTGCTAAAGCGTGCCAAAGGAAATGTGCTGTTTATCGACGAAGCTTATATGCTGTATGACGAGAGTAATCCGGCAGATTTCGGGCGCAGGGCCATCGAATCCCTGCTCACGGTACTTGCACGTGACCACATCGACATGCTGGTCGTGCTGGCCGGTTATCCCGAAGAAATGAAAGCCTTGTTCCGGATGAACCAGGGACTTGCTTCGCGCATCCCCTATGTGTTCCATTTCGAAGATTATACGCCAGACGAACTGTTGGAAATCGCACGGGGAGTGGCCGACAGGATGCATTATCATTTTACGCCTGCCGCACTGGCATCCTTGCGTGTGCTGATTGAAAGCAAGATGAAGGCGCACAGCGGCACGGACTGGGGAAACGCCCGGTTTGTGACCCGTTTGATTTCCAACATCGTGATACCAAGAATGGGCGAACGCTTGCTCAAACTTTCGCCCGACCGGCTGGCCGACAAGCAGACGTTGCTTACCATCCGCAAGTGCGACATCCCGCAACCGGACAATGAGGCCGCCGATGTGGCCGAGGAGTTTGATGAAACAGCCATTGAACACGCATTGAAGCGGCTTGACAGTATGGTGGGGCTGAACCAGGTCAAGCAGAATGTGCATAACTTGGTGAAGGTGGCCCGCCATCTGCGGCAGACAGGACAGTCGTATGCCGACTGTTGTTCGTTGCGGTGGAACTTTGTCGGCCATACCGGCACGGGCAAGAGTACGGTGGCCGGAATCATCGGCGACTTGTTGAAAGCGATGCACATTCTGGAAGAAGGGCATCTGGTGGAAGTGAAGGTAGAAGAGTTCTACAACGCCTCGGAACATAAGGCCGATGAGATACTGAAGTCGGCCATGCTGCGCTCTCGCCAGGGACTGCTGTTTATCGATGGCGACGCATCCGTCTTTGCCCGTCCCGACTCCCGTTTCAATGGGGAAGAATTGCGCTTCAAGCTGAGTGCCCTGATGGCCGATTTGCCGGGCACGTATGCTCTGGTCATTGCCGAGCACGATTCCCGCACGCACCGGCTGACACAAAGTCTGCGGTCTACCGGATTGTCGGATTTCAACCATACGTATTATTTTGCGGACTACACTCCGGAGGAACTTTTCCAGATTTTAGGGCAGTGCCTCACCCGAAAACGACTGTCACTTTCTGCCGAGGCTGCTGCTCATTTGTCTGCCTATCTTCATAAACTATGCGCCCGCCGTGAGTTAGGCTATGCCAATGCTCGCACGATGAAGCTGATAGCCGATTCCATTGCAGAGATTTGCTGGCAGCGGGCAGGAGCGAAGAAAACACCTGAGAGCCGATGTGTGTTGCTGGAAGATGTACAGGGGTTTGTGTGGAAAGATTTTCCAGTAGAGCCGCGTATCGGGTTTAAATAGACTGGTGTACAGTCCGGATATGAGAGGATTTTCGTAAAAATTCATTTGCGAAAATTCTCTTTTTGTTAGTTGGCTGGAAATGAGATGAATAGCATAATCCTCTCATTTTAGGGAATTAAAAAAGTTTCGCAAAAGTCTGTTTTCTGCCTGAAACGGGATTCTCTTGCGAAAAAATGGGAAATGAGAGGTGAAAGGTGTATTGATTATCAGCGGATTATGCCTTCTTGAAAAGGCGTTTTTTCGCAAATCCCTTTTTTTATTTAGACAGACTTTTCATTTGCGAAAATTTATTCTGAACTAACAGGTTGTAAGTCAGTGCTCTGTTGGTTTGTGACCGCGTATTTTCTTTAGAATGAAGCTTTCGAAAACGGACATTTGCGAAAATTTTGCTGATAGTATGCTAACTAATTGATTTATTTGAGTATATTTGTAATGTTTTGAAAGCAATAGTTCTTTAACTTATTGATTTACAAACTGTATTTTAGTATTCCATTAGAACAAGGATTAAGACAAAATTTTAATTTGTTGTTTGATAATGTTTTTTGTTGTATTTTAGTATTCCATTAGAACAAGGATTAAGACTAACCAGCCGTAGGACCGGCGAATATTTTCACATTGTATTTTAGTATTCCATTAGAACAAGGATTAAGACTTAGCTTGAAGTCGCTGAATGAAACGATCGTAGTATTTTAGTATTCCATTAGAACAAGGATTAAGACCACCTGTCGGTTTGTACCAACCTTCGCCAAGCTCAGTATTTTAGTATTCCATTAGAACAAGGATTAAGACAAATATATTCACTTTTCTGATAATAGTTTTCAGAAGTATTTTAGTATTCCATTAGAACAAGGATTAAGACATCTCATTCAAGCCTTCACAGCTTCCGCTGTAAGTATTTTAGTATTCCATATAGAACAAGGATTAAGACAATCACCGCTGCAAACAGCAAACCTAACATAGGTATTTTAGTATTCCATTAGAACAAGGATTAAGACACCGAACAATTCCGGATTTTCCTTTTCTCCCGGAAGTATTTTAGTATTCCATTAGAACAAGGATTAAGACAATTACAGGTTGGCAATAACCACCGAAGTCGTCAGTCAGTATTTTAGTATTCCATTAGAACAAGGATTAAACAGTTTGTATTTCATAAGTCATTCTTACGATGTTTCAATAAATATTGTATCTTTGCTTAAAAGATTTTATAAGAAACAGAGATTCATTACTATGAAACCACATCGAATTATTCTTATACGTCATGGAGAATGCCATGCCAATACTGATGAAAGCAAATTTGCCACAGAACCGGACTATACCATTGAGCTGACAGAAAAAGGAGTGTCTCAGGCCCGTGAAGCTGGGCAGAAGTTGAAGGAACTGGTGGGCGAGGAATCCATATATTTTTATGTCTCTCCCTTTTGGCGTACCCGCTCCACCTTTGAGAGTATAGCCCGCAGCTTCCCGAGAAATCAGTTTGAATACAGCGAGGAGCCTCGTCTGCGTGAACAGGAATGGGGATACCTTCGCACGTATGCTGAGTTGCAGCAACTGAAGAAAGAGCGCAGAGACTATGGCATTTTCTACTACCGCTTTCCGGGAGGAGAAGCCGGCACGGATGTGTACGACCGGATCAATGACCTCTTAGGTTCGCTTCATCGTGACTTCTTGCGTGAAGATTATCCGCAGAACTGTGTGCTGATAACTCATTCGCTGGCCATACGCTTGTTCGTCATGCGCTGGTTTCATCTCACTGTGGAAGAGTTTGAACAGATGCGTTCGCCTAAAAACGGTCAGCTGATCATCTTGCAATTAAATGATGCCACCGGGGATTATGAGCTTGTAACTCCATTGGAAAAGGACGAAGCGGCTGTCCGAAGAAGCAGACCCATCAGGTTGCATTGATTTTTATGAGTGTTGGGAGGCAAAAGGTATGATTGGCAAGCTTCCTTGAATTCATCGGAAAATGCGTTTTCATCTTCTATGTTTCCCGTGGCAGAGCCGTAGGTTTTTCAGGGGAGAAACCTATGTTTCCGCCATGAGAAACTTACGGTTCGCGTACGGAGGATATACAAAATGCCCTTCTTTCTTTTTATGTGCATCATCGTGTTTTCGGATTTCCAGTAGTGGGCGATATTTCCAGATATTCCATATCTTTCTCACACTGGTTATGGCTTTTACAAGGTTCATTTGCCAAAGATTGCTAAAATTTCATTTTCGAAAATTTGAATTCTGCTAATTCGTTGATAAATAGTGATATATGATTTTATCAGCTTTTTTACCCGTCGAAAAAGTTTCGCAAATGTCTGTTTTCTGCCTGAAACGAGATTCTCTTGCGAAAGAACAGGAGATAGGATGTGAAAGGGTGTATTGATAATCAGTGGATTATGGTTTCTTGAAAAGGCGTTTTTTCGCAAATCTCCTTTTTTATTTAGACAGACTTTTCATTTTCGAAAATTTATTTTGAGATAATGAGTTGTAAATCAGTGTCCTATTGAATTATGACCGCGTATTTTCTTTAGAATGAAGTCCTCGAAAATGGGCATTTGCGAAAATTTTGCTGATAGTATGCTAACTAATTGATTTATTTGACTATATTTGTAAAGTTTTTAAAGCAATAGTTCTTTAACTTATTGATTTACAAACTGTATTTTAGTATTCCATTAAAACAAGGATTAAGACGCCCTAACAGCTCGGGGTTCTCTGTTACACCGGGAGTATTTTAGTATTCCATTAAAACAAGGATTAAGACCAGTAAACCGAGTTGGCATACTGTATTTTTCAAAGTATTTTAGTATTCCATTAAAACAAGGATTAAGACACCTTGAAGGGGGAAGAACGGCGAATCTTGACACGGTATTTTAGTATTCCATTAAAACAAGGATTAAGACAGCAAGCATGCTTTCCCTCTCAAAATCGGATAAGGTATTTTAGTATTCCATTAAAACAAGGATTAAGACATAATCGGTTATAAGAAGCATATCATCATCATCTGGTATTTTAGTATTCCATTAAAACAAGGATTAAGACGCTTCATAGCCGTGGTTGAAGTTGTAACCTCCTTCAGTATTTTAGTATTCCATTAAAACAAGGATAAGATAATCACCTTAAAAATCTATCACTATGCAAACGACGACGCTGTTTCAGACCTTGTGCACCCCCACCTTCTTGTTTGAAGCGTGGAAACATGTGAAGTCCAAAAATGCGGCTGGAGGAATAGATGGTCTCTCCATTGCTGCATTTGAGGATAAACTGGAAACGTATATCCGGGAGATTTCAGATTCTCTGAAGTTAGGTAAATGGGTTCCGGAGCCTTATCTGCGGATTGAAATCCCGAAGAAAGATAACGAAAAGAGAAAGTTGGGTCTTCTTTCCGTGAAGGATAAGATAGTGCAGCAAGCCATAAAAATGCTTGTGGAACCTTATTTTGAAAATGAGTTTGTAGACAATAGTTATGGGTATCGCCCTAATAAAGGGCATTATAAGGCGGTACAGCGGGCGTGGAGTGAATGCAAAAAGAAGAAATATAACTTCTTTCTGAAGCTGGACATCGATAATTTTTTTGATACGATTAACCATGATTATCTGGCTGCACTGGTAAGAAGGCTTATCCCTGATCAGGAAATTGCGCGACTCATCATGCTTGCCGTACAGATGGGCATCGTAGAGCAGAGTCTGAAATGGCAGGATACAATAGCCGGTGTTCCGCAAGGCGCCATACTTTCGCCGTTACTTGCCAATCTGTATCTCAACGGTCTGGATAAGTTTGTCCGTACTCTGCGCGTGGGATACGTACGCTATGCGGATGACTTTGTAGTGTTGTGTACGGATTTTGAAGAGGTGGACAGGGTGCTTGATAAGATTACGGCCTTTTTACGTGATAACCTGCATTTGCAATTAAACAAGCCGGTTACGAAAAGTACCAAAGAAGGGATAGAGTTTTTGGGTATTTTCATCAGGGAAAAAGACCTTTCCATAACTTCTCAAAAGCAGGCAGACCTGAAAGCAAGAATTGATACGCTGGAACTCACTCCTAAAGGGATAAAGTCAAAGGATTTGCAGTCGCTCGAAGGCATCAGGCGTTATTATGCACAGATAGTGGCACAGGATTACTTGCGTGAACTGGATGACTATCTGTTTGAGAAACTGAAGACATGGGTTCGGGAACACTTTAAGGAGATAAAAAACAAGACCGTGCTTATAAACCTTCTGCATGGAGTTCCTTTTCAATCAATGGAATATCAGCTATACAAAAGCAGGGTGCTGTTTGATGTTACGGAAATTTATGTGCAGCTGAAAAACCTGGAGAAGGGAGAGCAGACCAATCTTCAGAATAAAGAACTTATCCGGCAGCGAAAGAAAGAATACCATAAAAGAGAACGGGCAAACAAGGAGTTGCTGGTCAATACATACGGATGTTTTCTAGGGCTTACTTCGAAGGGAATCACCGTGAAACGTCAGGGAAAGATTATTTACCAGCAGCCGGTAGGTGCCCTGACACATATCACCGTATCCAGCAAAGGAGTAACTCTTTCGTCTAATCTGATTGATTATTGTCTGGCTCATAGGATAACCATTGATTTTTTCAATTCTTCAGGCGGGCATACAGGCTCCATCCTTTCGAACAAGTATATGGAAAGCACGTTATGGAACAAACAGGCTACATGCGGTATGGAGAAAAGAAATACGCTTGCCGCAGCTGTTATTTTGGGAAAATTGCGCAACCAGCTGGCATTGGTCAAGTATTTTCATAAGTATCACAAAAGGCATTATCCTCAGCTTGATGAGAAATTCAAGGCGTTCATGGAATTCTTTAAAGGGTTTCAAGTCTCCTTAAAGTCGAAATGTTACCAGAAAGACACGCTGATTACTTATTTGACTGGTAATGAAGCCCAGGGAGCCGTGTATTATTGGAACTACATGCGCAGTCTGCTTGCAGATGACGACATTGGTTTTGAAAAACGTGTTCGTAAAGGGGCTACAGATTTAATGAACATGATGCTTAATTACGGATATGCCATTCTGTATAACCGGGTGTGGCAAGCTTTGCTGGGAGCCCGACTGAATCCGTTTGACAGTATCATCCATTGCCGCCAGACAGGCAAGCCCACTTTTGTGTATGATATGGTGGAGATTTTTCGTGCGCAGGTGGTGGACCGTGTGGTCATTACGCTGATTCAGAAAGGAGTTTCACTCCGAACGGACAATGGTTTGCTGGCTACTGATACCCGTCGGCAGCTTTCTCAGGCAGTTCTGGATCGTTTGAATCGGTATGAGAACTATCGGGGAGAAGAGATTACGCTGGAGGAGATTATCCGAAGGCAGATGAACGAGATAGCTCGTTTTATAGAGAAAGATATCAGATACAAACCTTATATTGCAAAATGGTGATGAAAACAAGATTAAGTAAACGCATGGTCGTGGTGGCATACGACATTAGCAATGACCGGCGAAGGGCAAAGGCCGTGAAGATATTGGAGCGGGTAGGGGTAAGGGTAAACTTCAGCGTGTTTGAATGTATGCTTACTGAAAGGCAATACGAGTCTTTGCGTGATGAGTTGCTTCAGGTTATTTCTCTCAAAGAGGATACCGTGCTTTATTATCCTATATGCCAGAACTGCTATTCCCTGATTGTTTACCAGCCTCACAAAAGGGAAACCTATCCTGTTGTCAGGATTGTTTAAATAGTCCGTTTTTCATTTTCGAAAATTTGAATTTTGCTAATTCGTTGATAAATAGTGATATATGATTTTATCTGCTTTTTTATCCGTCGAAAAAGTTTCGCAAATGTCAGTTTTCTGCCTGAAACAGGATTCTCTTGCGAAAAAATGAGAAATGAGATTTGAGAGGTGTATTGATTATCAGCGGATTATGGTTCCTTGAAAAGGCGTTTTTTCGCAAATCTCCTTTTTTATTTAGACAGGCTTTTCATTTTCGAAAATTTATTTTGAGATAATGGGTTGTAAATCAGTATTCTATTGAATTATGACTGCGTATTTTCTTTAGAATGAAGTCTTCGAAAATGAGCATTTGCGAAAATTTTGAAAGTAATATGCTAACTAATTGATTTATTTGACTATATTTGTAATGTTTTGAGAGCAATAGTTCTTTAACTTATTGATTTACAAACTGTATTTTCGTATTCCATTAGAACAAGGATTAAGACACTCCGGTTATAATCCAGTAGGCAACATGGCTGTGTATTTTCGTATTCCATTAGAACAAGGATTAAGACCTCCGTTCTTACCTTCTTATTTTCGTGTTTGTATAGTATTTTCGTATTCCATTAGAACAAGGATTAAGACAAGCACTTCCTTTGCGAACTCAACAGATTCTTCATGTATTTTCGTATTCCATTAGAACAAGGATTAAGACGACATCACATAAAGGATGTCATACGCGGCAGCGTAATGTATTTTCGTATTCCATTAGAACAAGGATTAAGACTGGCTGAACACGGTAGTGTCAGCTTTTGACAGATGTATTTTCGTATTCCATTAGAACAAGGATTAAGACTAATCTTAGTTCTGGGTTGCCGCTCATACCTAGTGTATTTTCGTATTCCATTAGAACAAGGATTAAGACAAGAAGTCATCCCTACTGTATTTACGCTTTTCTTGTATTTTCGTATTCCATTAGAACAAGGATTAAGACCTGGCTTCGGGAGCAAATTGTCTTAACCCGGCAGTATTTTCGTATTCCATTAGAACAAGGATTAAGACATCAACTCTGTTATTAACTCTCTGATTTTTTTTTTGTATTTTCGTATTCCATTAGAACAAGGATTAAGACCTCCACAACCTCCCGTAACGTTCGTTACGGAGAGTATTTTTGTATTCCATTAAAACAAGGATTAAGTTTGTATCTCTCAAAACATAGATTATGCCGATAAAAATTCATTTTACATATAAGCATTGATAATTTTTCATCCTGGCCAGATGTATTGTTTCTGTAATGAAACGAGTTATAGAAAGACGGAAAAACTCCAGAAAATATGTTTTAGATACATGTTGGCTGATTTTCTCTTCGATTTAGTTGTAGGTCTTTAAAAAATGCTTTAACTTGCAATATTACTATTAAAAACATACAAACACAATGAATGCAGATTCTAAATCAATTGGGATATTCATAGACGGGGGATATTTCACTAAGATAAATGAAGCTTTATCTGAACAACTCTCATTAAATATCAGAATCAAGTCTTTATTCGACTTTGTCCGTTCGGAAATTGCACGCCGAAGTGGCACGGAGACGGTGAACTGTCATATCACGGAAAGCCATTACTTTCGAGGACGCTACCGTGTGAACGATGCCAACAGTAAGCACCTGCTATTCTCCGAACGTAAGTTTGAAGACAGCCTGATAGAGAATGATGTAATCTTTCATTACAAGCATCTTCGTGAGGTACAGAAAGACGGGGATATTACGGTAATAGAAAAAGGGATAGACGTATGGTTTGCACTCGAGGCGTACGAACTTTCCGTATTCCGTGAATTCGATTACGTGGTGTTGATTACGGGAGATGCCGACCATGAAATGTTAGTCAAGAAATTGAAGTCATTGAAAATTCATGTGGTGTTGCTTACGTGGAACCTTTCGGAACAGTCGTCTACGGCGCGTCTGTTACGTGAAGAGGCTTGTACGCACATTGAAATGAACGACATGATTGCGCAAGATAAGGACTTGCTGGGAAAATTGTGTAGAAATGTCTAACCCAAAAACATTGTTTCTTTTAGGCGGGCATGACTTGGAGATGTGTACCATCAAAGACATGTTGCTTGAAGCAAAGGTCGTATGCTTTGATGCGTCTTTGCAATGGAACAATGCGTATGTAAGTGCTTATCAGAAGGAGCTGGAGCAATATGGTGCCGATGATTCCGAATGGACGATTTATGGTGTAGAACTTCAGGAAGACATTCCCCTGCCATATAATTATAAAGCAATTGACCATCACAATCTGAATATGGATTTGCCTTCCGCACTGGAACAAGTGGCCGATTTGTTGGGAGTACCCCTGAACCGCCGGATGCAACTGATTGCAGCGAACGATAAAGGATACATTCCCGGAATGCAGGCTTTACAGGCTTCGGATGCGGAAATTATGGAAATACGGCGGGCAGACAGGGCTTGTCAGGGGGTGACGGAAGAAGATGAGTTATTGGCAGAGAAGGCGATAAAAGAAAATAGGCTGATAGAGGGAGATTTGACAATTGTTCAGGCTCTTTCGCATAAGTTTTCTCCAATTTGCGACAGGCTATTCCCCTATGACAGGCTACTTGTTTACACCGGTGAAGAGTGGATGTACTATGGAAAGCAGGCCGGCAGGTTGCGGGATTTCTTTCACACAGAGATTCTGGAAGGCCGGTTGTTCTATGGAGGGGGAATAAATGGTTACATCGGTGCGAAGGTTCAGGCATATACAAGCATGAAGATACGGCAGCACGTGGAGAAAATCAGAAATCTAATCAGAAATGGAAACTTATAGTTATCATATTTTTTATTTCCCATTCAAATGGGAGTTACGGGGAGATGAGAACAAACTTTTTACCGAGCAGACGGATTTGGAACGTATCCCGCTGAATGCACATTCTTTTTGGGAACAGGTGCAATATAATCCGGAGGAAAGAAACGCTTCGATGGATGAGGTAAGCATACGGGAAAGGAAAGAACTATTCGGTGAACTACAGTATTACTTTGATTTTGTGCATCCTGTGTTGTATGATAAGAAGGGAGAAAAGAATCCCATTATTTTTCATTTTGAGCGGGAAGAGCCTAAAAGTGGAAATGTGGAATATCATATCACTGTAAGAGACAAGGAAAATCAGATTGACAGGAAATACATACTTCAGGTGGATGCCATCAATTTGAATTTGTATTCTACGGGGGTAGGTATTCTTTCATTCTATCTTGCCAATCGGATGGAGAGTCAGAAGGATGAATATTCTGTTCGAGACATTAATCAGTTTGGGCGTCGTATTATGCCGCCTCATAGTGGTGAGTTTGATGCGAATGAACGAGGTATGCTGGCTAAATCGATTGTGATAACTGGGCTGGAGGGGGATGCTCATCGGTATTTGGATTTTTTTGATTATAAAATCTTAGATGAAGGACCTGATTCACGCGGTTTGTCAGATGTCTGGGAGCCTGCTGTTTTCATTGATAGTTTGATAAAGGATTTATCGTCGGAGATGGAAGTGGCTCCGGTCATTGATGACCGTATGCTGGTGAATTGCTGGTATGGAAATGATGAGTTGTCTAATGAAATCAAGAATAACGAAGATTTTGCCTCCAGTGATTTCTGGTATCAGTATGTTTTTGTGGACAATGGGAAAGATACTACATGCAAAAATCAGAATATGAAAAAAGATTTGCTGGCTAAAAGTACTTATGGGCGCTGGCAGGAATATGGCACATTGTATGGAGTTACAAGATACTCATTGGTGGCATTGACAAATCAAGGAGCTTTAGATTTTATTGGCATGCACATGCGTACCATTTATTCCCGTATGTTTGAACTGATAATTATCCAGCGGGCTTCGGTGTTGCGTTTCTCCGGTGAGGTGACAAAAGTCAGTTGCTTGTCGAAAGGTTCTCGCAGGCAGTTGGCAGAGCGTATCAGTTCGTTGTACAAGGAATACATCCGGTTTGTCAATCAGGTTTATTTTCAAAGTGTGACAGCACAGGATCAGGGTATCGAAATGTATAACATGATGATGCAGCAATTCCTTTTACCAGAGAAAGTGAAGAATCTGGATGACGAAATAGGAGAGTTGAATCAGTATGTAACCTTGATTATAGACCAGAAGAGAAGTGAAAACGGGGAGTGGTTGAACAAGTTGGCAGCCTATTTCCTGCCTGCTACCACAATGACGGGAATATTTGGAATGAATCCGTTTGATGGGGGAAATTATTGGTGGGGTATGTTCATTCAAATAGGACTCATTCTGGTATTGTCGGTGATATTATACCATATTTTGATTAACAAGAAAATAAAATAGGTAGGCTATGGAAGAATTCTGGAAGATGCAGTGGCCGGTCAGTGTGTTTTTGTCTATACTGTCGGTTTGCTTTATTAGTGTGATTATCATTGGCAAATATTTTAAACATAAAAAAGAGATAAAAAAAGATGGGTTTACGCATGAAAAGGAGCTAAAACAGGCAGAAAGACAGTATATTCAGAGTCGGGAAGAGAGGATGCATAAATGGGCTTCCGAAAAAATAAAAGAAAATTTGGAGAAAGAGATAGATTCTTTGAAGAAAAAGCAAGAACAACTTCAGAAAGAAAAAGAGTTGTTGGATTTGAATCGAATAGCCTTTTTGATGTATATGCTTACTGATAGGAAGGATTCTTCGCTTGACATGGAAAAATTGTCTAAAGAGATAGATAATTTCAAAAGCATTTATAAGGAGTTTGAGAAATATTTAAAAACCAATCAATGATATGAAAACACTGAAAGTAACATTGAAGCAGCATACTCCGCTGATTCATTTCCAGCATGAACAATATGGAGCGACGCTAAGGGCTTCGGAGGTGAAACCGAAGCTGGATAAGTTTATTCTTGAACGGTTAGGAGACGGAAATTATGAAAGAGGAATTCTATTAGCTAAAAATAATCAATGGTTAATAGGAAGTGGTACTCATCCTGCGTTGAATTATAAAATAAGAATAACTGTTGAACAAGAAGTGGACGGGATGAAATTAAAAATTATTACACGAAAAGATTCCCAATTTACAACAGAAATATTTCCATTATTATTGGCCAATATGGGAGGGCGTTCCAAGCGAGATGATTTAGTAAATTTTACAATGTACCAAGTGACTAATTTACAATTGACGACAGCTTGCCTTTCTTTATATGAAAAATTAAAGGAGGAAGTCCCTTATTTCTTTGCAGTCACAAACTTTGGACAGCGTTCAAATTTAGGGTATGGAAGTTATACAGCTAGGATAGTAGACGGCCAAAAAATCAATACATTAAGTGATAATCCGTATTATATTCCAGAAGGTACTCTCTATATGGATTTTGAGTTAGAGGATATTAACTATTTGGAATGTCAGAGATCTATTTTTAAGATTATTGAGTCATTTTGGAGTGGATTGAAGAAGTTCTTTATCAAAGATAGTTCAGAAAATGGAAAATTGATTCGAAAATACCTAAAACAAAATGTTGATGGAATAAAAGTGCAACGTATACCTTCTCCTCTTATCTTTAAACCTATTTCATACACTAATAAAAGTGGAGAGGTAAAAATTGCTGTATATGTTCTTTTTAATAAAGAATTACTCGATATATTCTCTGATAAAAGAGTTATCACTTATGTAAATAATCTGATGGATGAATATTTGAGTTCAATAATACATCCTAAATTTGATAATTGGAGAGTTAATACAGGAAAAGATTCTAAAATAGATGTCCAATTTTATGAACAATAGAATATTATGAAAAAATACACAGCAATAAATATAGGCCCTATTCTGGATACATTCGCCATGGCTAAAAAGCCGCGTGAATTGTGGAATGCCAGTTACATGTTTTCCTGTTTGATGGAATGTATTATTGATGAGCTTCCTGGTTGTAATATTATCTCACCGGCTGTGCTTGATTGGAGTAAGCCTGTTTATTATGAAGTTGGATTATACCCGGACCGGGTTTTTATAGAAGGTGATATTAAGGCCGATGAGGTGATAAACAAGGCACTGGAAAACTTTAAGAAGATAACAGGTATTGGAATCGATTATGTAAATGTGATGTCGGTTTCTGTAGACTATGATAAGCCGTCAGGTGCAATTAAGGAGTTGAACAGATTGCTGGACTGTTTGGAACTTTATAAACGTCCGGTTACAGACAATAGTCTGAAAAATGTAGCCAGCCTGTTACATGGAAAGAATAAGATGAAACTATATGCACATGCTGCCAGTAAGTCAAAATTCTCAATCCCTTCATTGGCTGAAATAGCTACGTATCGCCTGAAAAGTGTGGATGCAGGCAACTGGCTGAGAATATGCGGAGTGCTGAACAAGGATGATGCAGAGACGGAAGCTGACGAAGATGTGTTCTATCAGGAAATCAAGAAACAGTTTAAGACGGAATACAAGTCATACTATAAATATATTTGTGTGGTACAGGCCGATGGAGATAATATGGGAAAAATTGTCTCTGCATTGGATACGACCAAGGTTAAGAGTTTGTCAGAGTCATTGCTGAATTACGGTAGTCAGGCATGTGAAGCGATAAAAAAGTATGGCGGTTTCCCTATTTATGCAGGTGGCGATGATTTGCTTTTTATAGCTCCGGTTGTGTCGTCTTCAGACTTGCAAGGTACAAGAACAATCTTCGACTTATTGTCTGCGATTGATGGTTTGTATCAGTCGGTGGATACGGAGGTAGGACATTTAGGTAGACCTTTAGGTTTGCATACTTCCATATCGTATGGATTATCTATTTCTTATTACAAGTATCCTCTGTATGAGGCTTTGAAGAGTGCGCGTGAGCTGCTTTTTGATAAGGCTAAGCATGTGGAGGGGAAAAATGCCATTGCCTGGTGTCTGCGTAAACATAGTGGTTCGGGATTCGTGGGCTCTCTTTGCAAGAATTCAGAGGTCTATACTTCTTTCTCTGAACTGATGAAAACCTCGGTAGATGAATCTACAGTGTCGGCCATCGCTCATAAACTGCGTGAAAGTCAGAATCTATTGGATATTGTTCGCAATAGTAATGAGAAAGATAGAATCAAAGCCTTTTACAATAAAGTGATGGAAGAAAGCCCGTTGAATGATAATTCTTATAAGGGTATTACGCGGAATCTGTTATGGGAATTATTTGATCAGGAAAGGCCGAAACCGAAAGAAAAGGCGAAGAAAACTGAAGATATTTTGGAAACATTATATGGTATGTTGCGTACCGCTAAATTTATAAATGGAGAGGGGGATAGCGATGAGTAAATATTTGGTTAAACTGCTGCCATTGGGAAAGTTCTTCTTTGGTGGCGATATGACATTCAAGGTGAATAACAAAGAAACTGCTTTTTCGAGCTATATTATTCATTCCTTTATGATGCCACAGCAAACCTCCATCTTGGGGATGATGCGTTTTCTCATTCTGTCTAATAATTCGGAAGCTTTTGATTGCAAAGGAAATTGCATCAAGAACGTGGATAAGGCAAATGCATTGATTGGGGAGAAAGGGTTTGCGGTAGATTTGAGCAGCCATAATTGTAGAAACTATCAGTCCATTCAAAAGATAGGTCCATGTTTCCTGCAGAATACTCATGAGCATAAATCGTTTTTTAGAGGTGCGAAGGATGTGGATTTACTGATTGAAAAGGGAAGTACAATCAATGCTACGATAAATATGATGCCTGTCCGGATTCCCCAGATAGACATTAAGAAGGATAAAGAAACACAGCCTTTTACCGGAAAAGATTATCTGCCAAACTATTATATTTCTCTTGACGGAGAGAAGCAGAAAGAAAGTTGTATCTTTAAAGAAGATACCCGCATTGGAATCAATAAAAGCTACACCGGTAAAACAGAAAGTGAAGCTTTTTATAAGCAGGTGTCTTATCGGCTGAAAGAGAACTTCTGCTTTGCCTTTGAGGTGGAAGTGGCAGATTCCATTGACTTGACTGCTTATAATAAGCAGGTTGTGAAACTGGGTGCAGATGACTCAAGTTTTGTTTTTGAAGCTGTACGCGTGGAAAAGGTGGATTATCCGGTTTCGAAAGAAGACCTGAGAGTTGTATTATTGTCAGATACTTATTTGCCGGACATTGCAGACTGTAAACTGCTTTTTGCCATTACGGAAGTGCGTCCGTTCCGTTTCTTGTCTATGGCAAACAGTACAAATGCACAAGATTACAATGTGAAATACAAGTCATCCCGTTCTGCTGAACGGTATGATTTATACCAGGCTGGTTCTGTATTTTATTTTGAGAACAAGTCAGACAAGGAGGCATTTTGTAAGTTGATAGATAGTTATAAAGAGTTCAAACAGATAGGATATAATCAATATTGTTAATTAATAAAACTGATATTTATGAAGAATGTGGGCATTTGGTTAATTATACCTCAAACAAATTTACATGTAGGAAGTGAAAGTACGGTAAATTTCAGTGTGATTGATAAGGCAATTCAGCGTGATGTTACCACAAATTTGCCTTGTATCAATTCAAGTTCATTGAAAGGAGCTATTAAAGAGTATATGAGTGAATGTGCAAACATGGATGTATCTAATCTAAAAGATATATTTGGTTCTGTGAAATCTGATTCAGCAGACATCAAGAAAGGTAGTGTGTTGTTCTTTGATGCATCTTTGTTGTTTATCCCTAAGCAATGTGGAGAAGGGAAAACGTATGAGCTGGTTTACAGTGATAAGGTATTGGAGGATTTTTCAAAGAAAGTGAATAATCTTGTCGAAGGAAATAGTATCTCAAAAGAGACTTTGTTGTCACAGGTTCGCTCGATTATGGGACAAGACAATGTGGCAAGGAACTCTATAGACAGAGATACTTTCACTGCATACTGTGATGATGACGCGTTGCCCATTATTTCAAGAAACTGTCTGGAAAATGGAGAAAGTGTAAACCTGTGGTATGAACAAGTATTGCCCTCGCTATCGGTCCTGGCTACCATTATTGTTACTAAAGAAAAAGAGCAGATGGACGCATTGAACGGGAAAATTGTTCAGATTGGGGCGAATGCCACAATCGGGTATGGCTATTGTAAATTCGTCAAAATAAATTGATGGCTTATGGATAAGAGTACGAATGCGAAGTTAATGAATATCGCTGAACGCATTTTGAATGCAGACAGGAATACTTGCCCTTTGTTTAAAAGAAAAGATGCAGGAAACGAGGTGATTTATGAAAGCTATAATGGACAGATTTCTTCTTTGGGAGTTTCTATCCTGACAATTGGATTAAAACCCTCTATATCGGTATTCTATCAGGATGCTCCTAAGCAAGAAGGAGAGTACAATGATGCATATCGAAGAGTCATTCTGGAGGTAATTGCAAAGATGCTCTCACAATATCGCGATAACTATCATTTTAATAATGCCAGGGAGTTGTGCCGTGCGGTAATCAATGATGCGCGTGATAGTATGAAAACGGATATTATCAATTGTTCGATTGCTTTGAAGGAAGTGATTCGGACTTATAAACTGGGATGAGTATGATTCAAAATATAGGAAAACTCTTTTATAAGGACTATTACAAGGACATCAATTTCGAGTATGTCTTGGATAGAACACAGGAAGGGAGTCAGGATAGTAAGATAGCCCGGATGAATGATAAAATCAAGTCTTCCAAACTGGTGCAGATACCTAATCCGCTTGCAGATTCTCATTTTCGGGCTAGAGTGGCGTATCCTGGTTTGGTAACAGGTACGGGCATTACACACGACTCCAAAAAACTGGCGGGTGGCTATAACTTAGGCATGCATTTTGATTATACTTACGGTATGCCTAATGTGTATGGTTCTTCCGTTAAAGGCGTGTTGCGTGACTATTTTAAGCAAGCCCGTGTGAAGACTGTGCAGCCCGACGGTACAGAAAAAGTTTCTTATGATGACGATTTGTTTGCGCCTGTCGTTCAGCGAGGGATTGATATAGATGAATTGTTTGAGGATATCTTCAATGGGAGAATTTTAAAAGAAGATGCTGCGGGGAAGCTGGTTTATGCTAATAAATCTGTCTATAAGCGTGATGTCTTTTATGATGCTGTCATTGTGGAACCCTACAGAGATACTAAAAGAAGAATTGAATATGTAGTGGATGATGATTCCATTACACCTCATAAGGATGGGCCTTTGAAAGATCCGGTGCCTATTACCATGCTGAAAATAGCACCGGGATGTACCTTGGAGTTTCGTTTCCATTTGAATGATTTCACTTCTCGTGATGGAAAAATTTTCACGGCAAGTGAAAAGCTGGAATTGTTTAAGGATATTCTTGAGATAGTTGGAGTCGGTGCCAAGACCAATGTGGGATACGGACAGCTGGAACAAATCTGATAGGATTTTCCCAAACGAAAGATGGCATATAGAGCTTATTTCTGCATGCCATCTTTTTTGTTTTGTAAGCATTCGATAAACTACAAGTTTTAAACCTTTATATACAACAATAGCGACTG